>Ga0247817_10000334_pt1 | contig 27861 bp, 23 predicted proteins | sample UWRJL212509R1_FD_178010 | JGI IMG/M metagenome (GOLD analysis project Ga0247817, IMG submission 178010) | Plant litter microbial communities from Arlington Agricultural Research Station in Wisconsin, United States - UWRJ-L212-509R-1 | ecosystem: Environmental > Terrestrial > Plant litter >...
AGCACTTATGTCACGCCGAAACAGCAAGCTCTACAGCTTTATCCTGATTCTCATCGATGCACTCGTTCTGATAACTACGTTTGTTCTGGCCTATGTTGCCCGCGTGCAATATGACCCTCGCCCACTTATTGAAAATATTTACGCCTTTGATTACCTATTCGCCTTCTTGCTAATCGTCCCGTTCTGGATCTTTATTTTCGGCATCTTGGGACTATATCACCCCCATACCTACAACCGTCGGCTGGTCGAATGGGCAAAAATTGCGGTCGGTGTCTTTATCGGTATCCTCCTGGTTATTGGCTGGGAATACATTAGTGACAAAGACATCTTCCCGGCTCGACTAGTTGCCGTCTATGCGCTAGTCGGTGCTTTCGTTCTGATCGTGGTTGAACGCGAAGTTATGCGGCTGATTCGTTCGCTGCTATTCCGCTATGGTCGTGGTACCAAGCGCGTCCTACTGATTGGCTCGTCGTCAGCCACTCGCGATATCGCCCTCAGTATCGCCGACACAAAACGCAGTGGTTACGAAGTCGTCGCCTTCGCTGGCCCAAAAGCCAACCTCCCCGACGGCTTTACTGCGCATCACTATTCTCGGGTTGAAGAAGCTCTCAAAAACCTCAAGCTCGACGAAATCACCGCCATCATTCAGACCGACCTGTACGACAATGTCGATCGTAACCAAAAGATCTTGTCGTTTGCCCAAGAGAACCACATTGATTACAGCTTTATTCCCGGTGAAGCCGAGTTCTATTCTGGTAAAAATACCGTCGATGTCTTCCTGGGCTATCCAATGATTAGCGTCTACCAAACACCACTGGTTGGATGGGGTGCCATCGTCAAACGGATCTTCGACTTTGTTGCCAGTCTATTACTCCTTATTGTCCTATCACCGTTCCTGTTCATTATTTTCCTGATCAAGAAACTCGTTGACCGTGGTCCAGCTTTTTATATCAGCAAACGCCTGAGTCGCTTCTCGGAACCAATCGGCCTCATTAAGTTTCGTAGTATGGGTGCACAATATGGCAGCAAAGACGCTGCTGATGAATTCCGCGAGATGGGTCGTGAAGACCTTGCCCTCGAATATGAAAAGAATCGTAAAGTTCAGAACGACCCAAGAATCACTGCATTTGGTCGCTGGTTGCGCGCCACTTCAATCGATGAATTACCACAAGTATTTAATGTCTTTAAGGGCGACTTAAGTCTGGTCGGTCCTCGCCCAATCCTGCCACAGGAAACAAAGCTCGCCAATGGCCGAACGGCCTTGCTGCACAGTGTGAAGTCTGGCGTCACAGGACTATGGCAAGTATCTGGCCGCAGTGAACTTAGTTTTGAAGAGCGTATCGAACTGGAATTATTCTATGCCCAAAACTGGACTTTCTGGCTGGATATCAAAATTCTATTCAAGACCGTCCTGGTTGTATTGAAAGGACGTGGTGCGAAATAGTGGCAGTAGTTAATCGAAAGACGCCAAAGATTGCCATCGTTCACGACTGGCTAACAACTGCCGGTGGTGCCGAAGTGGTCGTTGCCGAACTACACAAACTATTTCCCAAAGCCCCCATTTATACCTCCGTTTATAACCCCGAAGCAGTGCCAGCTTTCAAGGATGCTGACATTCGCACGACGTATTTGCAAGAAAAATTACCGTCCAGACTTCGCTACCGTCACACCCTCTGGCCGACGTTACGTGCCAAAGCATTTCGACAACTAGACTTGTCTGAGTTCGATATTATTATCAGTAGTTCCAGTGCTGAAGCAAAGGCTATTACAAAACGCCCCGGCCAAATTCATATCGCGTACATCCACACCCCAATCCGCTACTATTGGAGTCATTACCGTGAATTTAAAAAAGAGTTTAAATTCGGTGCCTTTACGCCGTTTATTCGTCCGTTCATTCCGACACTCGTCAAACGAATGCGCAAACTCGACCTCGAATCAATTAAAGACATTGATGTCCTGATTGCTAACTCCGAAGTAACCCAAGCCCGCATCAAACAGTATTACGGACGCTCGAGTACCGTCGTTCACCCACCGGTTGATGTCGACCGATTCACACCAGCACCAAAAGGCGAACGAAGTGGGTACGTCCTCTGGGGCCGACATGTCCCCTACAAGCGTTTTGACCTGGCTGTCGAAGCTTGTAATCAATTAGGTGTTCCACTTACCATTATTGGCAGCGGATCTGATACAGCGCGCCTACAGAAGCTGGCCGGACCAACTGTAAAATTTGTTGGTCGCGTCAGTGATGCCGAATTAGTTCGATTGGCACAATCTGCTAAAGGATTCCTGTTCCCAAACGAAGAAGACTTCGGCATCTCCGCTGTTGAGGCCCTGGCTGCTGGCACCCCAGTCATCGCTTACGCCAAAGGTGGCGCATTAGATATTGTTCAAGATGGCGAAACGGGTGTGTTATTCAACGAGCAAACCGTCGAAAGCTTAGTGGCGGCAATAAAGCGCTTCGAAACATTAGAATTCCTTCCCGCAACTCTGCACCGCAAATCAAAACGTTTCGATAAAGGCTTCTTTGATACCAAGATTTTAAAAATTGTTCACGACGCAGCCACTAGATCTGACTAGATCCAGTTAATAACCCGACCAGCATCCTGAAGCGCTCGCTCAGGCACAGTGTCTCTGTTATCAATCACTGAGACTGAATTATGTCCGGTATCGGCATACTGCAGACTCAGCGCCGCAAGTCGTCTGATTTGTCTTTCATCAAGCGGTGGTACAACTTCGAGGAATGCACAGGCCAGATGCGCTAAATGTTCAGGAGCACTAGCCAGGGCAAACGTTCGATCCTCGAATAACCGCTCTTGAGAAAAGTTATCCCTTAACTGTTCGGGTTGCAAACCAAGTGAGTGACTAAACCCCACCAACGTCGCCGGCTCGCCACTTTCGGTTGATGAGTTAAACACTCTCACTCTTCCGCCCGACATACTATTCGACCGTCACACTCTTGGCTAGGTTACGAGGTTGATCAACATTATTACCCCTTGCGACGGCTATATAGTAGGCGAATAATTGCTGGAATACATTAAGGACAATTGGCGCTAAGATATCCAACTTTGTTTTGATCCGAACAATTGTCTCGGCTTCTATCTCTTTCTTACTGTTGGTGATTGCTAGGATGTGACCCCCGCGGGCATTCACTTCTGATAATCCACTAATTGATTTATCAAATAACCAATCGTCGAGCACCAGGAACACCTCAAAGAAACGATCATCAACCAGGGCAAGCGTGCCGTGCTTTAATTCCCCTGTCGGATAGCCATCAGCGTGGACGTATGAGATCTCTTTTAATTTCAAGGCACCCTCAAGCGCAGTTGGGAAGCCAACATCTCGTCCTAGATATAAGGCATGGTCGTACCTAGCGTATTTCTTGGCGACTCTCTTGGCCTCGTCTTGCTTTGTTTTCAGAACCTTCTCAATCTCATCGGGCAGAATAGATAGCTCTTCGATATATTTGCTGATTAGTTCGGAGCTGATGCCTTTCGCCTGCGCGACTTCGATACCAAACATAATCATGGCCGAGACCTGAGACGTAAAGGCCTTCGTACTGGCGACCGATATCTCTGGTCCAGCGTGAACGTACGTACCACCGTCGACTTCGCGAGCGATCGTTGAGCCGACAGCATTAATAATACCGAGTGTACGAACACCCTGCTTTTTAATCTCTCGTAAGCAGGCTAACGTATCAGCTGTTTCACCAGATTGCGACACGACAAGTGCAACCGTATTGGCCGGTAAATGGAATGACCGATATCTGAATTCAGAGGCGATCACCACATCGACCGTCAGTCCTTCAACCAGTTTTTCAAGATAGTATGAGGCCAATAACCCCGCGTAATACGCCGTCCCGCAACCAACGATCGTGACATGCTCAATCTCTTTTAATTCATCAATAGTCATATTCAGACCACCCAGCCGGACCTGTTTTTCAACCAAAGATACTCGCCCCTTTAACGTCGATCGTAACGTTGCCGGCTGTTCATTAATTTCTTTTAACAAAAAGTGATCATAGCCTTGTTTTTGAATAGCTTCCATATCAACTTCGATCGTTTCAACCTGGGCTGAGATTGGTTGGGCGGCGAGATCCCGCAGTTCAACACCATTGGCTGTGCAAATAGCCATTTCGCCGTCATTCAGATAGATTGCTTGTTTGGTATGGCCGATAAGGGCCGAGGCATCGCTGGCGATCAAAGTCTCACCGTTGCCGATGCCAATAATAAGCGGACTTCCAGCCCTAGCAACAACAACCTCATCAGGGTTGCGGGCCGAGATAACCGCAATCCCATAGGTTCCAACGACTAATTGCAAAGCCTGAGCGACGGCATCAATCAGCTTCGTATCCTCAACATAGAACGAGTCGATCAACGCCGCCAGGACCTCTGTATCGGTGTCACTGGCAAATGTGTGGTGTTTTAATTCAGCTTTGAGCTCTTTGTAGTTTTCGATGATGCCATTATGGACCAAGTAAATATCGCCCGCTTGGTGGGGGTGAGCGTTTCGTTCCGAAGGTTCGCCGTGTGTTGCCCAACGCGTGTGCCCAATGCCGACACCGTCAGTGCTATTTGATTTGCCAACCAGAAGGTCGAGTTCTGATACCTTACCATTAGACCGTAATAACGTTGCCTGATTATTGCGATCGAGCGTCACAATTCCAGCCGAGTCATAGCCTCGATATTCCAGACGCCGAAGTCCGCCCGTCAAGATGCCTTGCGCCTCCCTATTGCCTACATAACCAACAATTCCACACACAGCAACACCTCCGTCAGAGTTATCTATCGTGGATTTATTGTACGACTGCGGACGGGGTTAACAATGTAAGAATATGTACTTTAGTTTGTGGACTACTGTCCGCCATATCCATAGCCATAGCCAGCGTAGCTTCGTGTTTTATGGTAGTCGGTAACCTTAAGGGGTTGGTATCCATTTTCACCGATAGCCTTATTGGCGTCGCTAATGTAAAGCTCACTGCCATCTTTAGTGAGTAGGATATACTGATCATTTTCGCCATACCATCCATATGGAGTAAATTCAGAAAGATTACCGATCGTCTTTGCGTTCTTGCCTTCGGCGTCACCGATAAATACAGTGTTTTTTCCGTCCCTAGGTTCGTACCACACCGTTCGCGTTCCGGTTGGAGAAACGAGGAATGTTGGGTAGAAAGAATTGAATTGATTATCATTTGTGTCAGTCACTGTTCGAATCGCTTTTTCTTCATACTCATAGAATACAGAGGGCTTATTTCCATCAGTAACTCGTACATACAAACCCTGGGGTTCATACAGCTTAGTGTTCACACTATTGTTAGGGAAAGTCTTTATTGTTTTCTTTGATCCACCCGTTGGACTAACAGAAAGAAGTGTCGTTTGTTTGCTGCCATCGTTATAGGTGTAATAGCCTAGACTCCAGTACTTCAGATAAACTAGCTCGTCTTTCATAATATAGACACTTGTCAGTACCTCGTACGCATTATCGTATTGACTGTTTCCAGATCCAGTGGTCTCATCGAGGACCGAAATTTTTCTTGTCTCTGCGTTGAAGCTTTTTAATACTTGGCGCCTGTTGTCCCAGGGATTACCCGTGTTGCGGGTGACAATATAGACAAAGTTATGGCCAGACCATCCAACTAACTCAAAGGTAGCATTACCCTCATCAAGAACCGTGAAATCTGACTTGTCGGTATCTACGAGATACAGTCTTTGCTTGTTGTCATTTCGGGTCGCGCTAAGTACTGAATACTTCCAGTCACGCGACGAAAGAAGCGAAGTTTCATAATCGCTCTCTTGGCCAGTTCCTTCAATCGCAACAGAAGCACCTGATCCATCAATATTTGATTTCATTACATTGATTTTGCCAGTAGCCTTGCTTAAGAAATACATTGACCCAACTGGAGTAATAGCAAAGCCATTACTGGTCGCATCTTCAATCGTTAGCTCGATATCAGACAGGTTGTAGCCAGCTTTACTTAGTGTGCCTTTTTGAGTTTTATCTTTTGGCGACAAAATGATCGTTGCGACACCCTTGCTGTTTGTTGTCGCCTTGGTGCCGTCTGCAGAAACAACGACATCTGAAAGCAGCGCACCTGATATTTTATTTATCACCGTCACTTCAACCTGCCTACCTGTTGCGGTCAGCTCTAGCGTCGATGATTGCGGAGAGGACAAGATTGGGACTGTATATGCTGATTTAGAGTCTTTGTAGTACTGCTTTGAGACACTGATGGTGAATTGACCGACTGGAGCTTTCGGCAAGGAAACTTTACCATTTTTATCACTCTGTGCGGTGATTGACCCAAGGTTCACGGAGGCATTACTCACTGGCTGTTTTGTTTTAGAATCGACAATTGTTAGAGAAATGTCCTTCTTAATAACAGGAGATAGGATGGCATAACGAGTAAATGGAATTGCGAAAGCAACGACAACCAAGGCAACAATAATAGCGACGATAGTAATAATACGTCGCTTTTTTGTACTGAACAGGCCACCTAGATGATGTTTTGCTTTATGCCCCAAGCGAGTCGCAACATTTTTATTACCTTTATCCGTAGCTGGAACCTCTATATTGTCTTCGTGATTCGTATTTTTAGTAGCCATATTAACCCAATGATATCATAGGTTATGCTTATAAAATCTAGTGAGACTTACTTAGCAGTAGTTGGAGCTTTTGAGACGTATCTTGCCAGCTTTCTACCTCAACACTTTCAATACCAAACGCCTTAATTGGATAGTCATTACCGCCCGGCTGGAGCATGTCACCGAAGAATAGAATCTCTTCTTTCGCAACGCCGGTTGCATCAATCAATTTCTGCATGCCATAAGCCTTATCGATACCCTTGCGCGTCACGTCAATCGTGGTCGTGCCGCCAATACGTGCCTCAAGCTCGGGGATTTTATCAAACACAACCGAAAGAATTGCCTGTCGCTTAGCAGTGTCTGGGTCCCAAGCATATTTCGCTTCTGGTGTGGCGTTTTGCCCAAGGCCCGAATAGGATACTTGGCTCCCTCGGTTTTCAATCACTTCACCGGCTGGATTTTCAGGCCAGTAGCCAGTTTGCCTGGCAGCTTCTTCTAAGACAGTACTGATCTTTTTAATTTCGTCTTCAGTGAGGTCTTCGGTGTATTGCAAGACCCAATCATTTTTCGCTTCGTCGAACCGATAGTAGCGTGTACCACAAGTAGGCATTAAGTGAATACGTGTTAGTTTTTCAGGCCCAATATTCAAACGGTCGATAACTTGATGTTGAAACAATTCATATTTGCCACCAGAGATAATACAGATGTCGTATGTTTCAAGTGCTTCGGATAATACCGCCGCCATTTCGTCGCTAATTGGAGATTTGGTGATCGCCAGCGTGTCATCGAGGTCAAATGCTAAGATCTTTTTCATACTTACTTTTGGTGCCCAAGTGCTTGGTTAATACGCGTTGATGAGTCGGCCTTTTCAATGCCGCCAACACCGAATACGAGTGCAATATTACGTTCGCGAGCAACGTCGCCTTCGGGAATAGCTTTTTCGGAGTCACGGTCGCCACCGTTTGCAAAGATTAGTTCGTGGTCAGGATATTTATCAGCAATGGCATGGAGTGTTTTAATAACAGTTGGGTCATTATCTACTGCAATAATCACTTCATCGACGTGGCGCAGCGCCTTAATCAGTCGAGCTCGATTCTCTTCGGGTAAGATAATCTTGTCCTTCTTTATAACCTGTTGAACGTCATTATTGACGATCACAATAAGCTGGTCACCCATGGCAGCCGCAGCCTCAATCATGTCCAAATGCCCTCCGTGCAAGGGGTTAAAAAATCCACTGACGATAGTTGTTTTCATATATGCTCATTATATCGCACGGACGTCCAGATGATGACAAGACTTTGCTATAATGAGCTTATGAATATTATCGTTACCGGCGGTGCGGGGTTTATCGGCTCGAACTTCGTACATCACGTCTACCGAGAGCGTCCCGACTGGCACATTACCGTATTAGACGCACTGACATATGCAGGGAACCGCGCAAACCTTGATGGACTCGATCCATCACGCGTGACTTTTGTTGAAGGAAACATCACCGACGCAGAATTAGTCGACAAGCTCGTGTCAGAACACGATGCAATCGTTCATTACGCTGCAGAATCACACAACGACAACTCATTACAGAACCCTCGCCCCTTCCTCGATACCAACATCATCGGTACCTACACCATTCTCGAAGCGGTTCGTAAGCACGGCAAACGCCTGCACCACATCTCGACCGATGAAGTATACGGTGACCTGGAACTCGATGACCCAAACCGATTCACCGAGAACACACCATACAACCCTTCAAGCCCCTACTCCTCAACTAAAGCTGGCTCAGACCTCTTAGTTCGTGCTTGGGTACGAAGCTTTGGTATTACAGCAACAATTAGTAACTGTTCGAACAACTATGGTCCTTTCCAACACGTTGAAAAATTCATTCCCCGTCAGATCACCGAAGTCCTCGAAGGACGTCGTCCAAAATTGTATGGAACTGGCGAAAACGTTCGTGACTGGATTCACACCGAAGACCACAGCTTAGCTGTTTTAACCATCCTTGAAAAGGGTGTCAGCGGCGAAACCTATCTAATCGGTGCTGACGGCGAAAAAGACAATAAGTCTGTTGTCGAATTGATCCTCACCGAGATGGGCAAAGAATCTGACGCCTACGATCACGTCAACGACCGACCGGGTCACGACATGCGCTACGCAATCGATTCAACCAAACTACGTCAAGAATTAGGCTGGATGCCAAAATTCACCGATTTTGAAGCTGGCCTGAAAGCCACTATCGATTGGTACTCAGAAAATGAAGACTGGTGGGCGCCACAAAAGCACGAAACTGAAGAAAAATACAAGAAAGCTGGTCAATAACCCTATGTCAGAAGTAGCCCCCTCAATTGAGTTCAGTAAAGAATTACAACTTCACGAAACTAATATACCGGGGCTTGTCTGGCTCGACTTGCCTGTTCACGGTGATAATCGCGGCTGGTTCAAGGAGAACTGGCAACAAGAAAAAATGACGGCAATCGGCTTGCCTGATTTCGGACCACGCCAAAATAACATTTCCTTCAACGCAACACGTGGCACAACTCGTGGCATTCACGCTGAACCTTGGGACAAATACGTTTCCGTTGCAACCGGTAAAATTTACGGGGCCTGGACTGACCTGCGTGAAGGCGATACATTCGGACAATCATTCGAATTAGAAATCGATCCAAGCAAGGCAATCTTTGTCCCTCGCGGCGTTGGGAACGCTTTCCAGGCACTCGAAGACGGCACGGCTTATTCATATCTGGTAAATGATCACTGGGCAGCCGGTGGCGAAAACTACGCCTTTTTAAATCTAGGTGATACAACTGCTAATATTCAGTGGCCAATTCCCCTTGCCGAGGCTGAACTATCAGATAGAGACTTAGCTCACCCATCTCTCGAATCAATCACGCCGATGAAACCACGCAAAACGCTGATTCTTGGTGCTGGCGGACAACTAGGCAAAGCACTGCGCGACGAATTCCCTGATGCCGAGTTTGCCGATCGCTCAACTTTCGATATTACCGACCCGTCTAGCTGGGCCGATCGTAACTGGCGCCAATATCAGACGATCATTAACGCAGCCGCGTATACAAAAGTAGACCTGGCTGAAACCGAAGGCCGTGCCGAAGCCTGGGCCGCAAACGGTATTGCCGTCAAGGACCTGGCGCAACTGGCTATCGAAAATCACCTGACGCTCGTTCATATTTCGAGTGACTACGTATTTGATGGTACGAATGAATTACACACTGAGGAAGAATCATTCTCACCCCTCAGCGTTTACGGACAATCAAAAGCAGCTGGTGACTTGGCAGCGGCAACCGTTCCAAACCACTACATCCTGCGTACTTCGTGGGTTATTGGTGAAGGTAATAACTTCGTGAATGTCATGAAAAAACTGGCAAACGAAGACAAAGACCCTTCGGTCGTAAATGATCAAATTGGACGACTCACCTTTACCCCTGATCTTGCCAAGGCTGCTCGTCACCTTATTGAAACAAAGGCCCCTGCGGGCACATATAACGTCTCAAGTGATGGCGAACCAGCTAGTTGGGCAGATATTGCGAAAGAAGTCTTTGAACTATCTGGACACGACAAGAGTCGCGTCACCGGCGTTTCAACCGAAGAATATTATGTCGGCAAAATCGGGATTGCCCCTCGCCCCTTACAAAGTACGCTCGATCTTGCTAAAATACAGCATGCAGGCTTTGCGCCACGTAGGTGGGATACGGCGCTCCGCGAGTATTTAGAGCAACAGCAATCTTAATCGAAGTTAATTGAAAGGAAATCCAATGAAAGGTATCATTCTTGCCGGAGGTTCCGGCACACGGCTTTGGCCAATCACCAAAGGAATCAGCAAGCAGCTGGTTCCGATCTACGACAAACCAATGATCTACTATCCCCTGACGACACTCATGTCGGCTGGGATCAAGGACATCCTGATCATTACAACTCCGCATGACCAGGCACAGTTCCAAAACCTTCTTGGTGACGGTTCTGACTGGGGCATCAACCTCACCTATGCCGTCCAGCCAAAAGCTGACGGCCTGGCACAGGCGTTCATCATCGGTGAAGAGTTCATCGGTGACGATAAGGTTGCGCTCGTCCTAGGAGATAACATCTTCCACGGACACAAACTCAGTGATTCTCTAAAGACATGTGACGACCCCGATGGTGGTATCGTCTTTGCCTACAAGGTTCAAGACGCACAGCGCTACGGCGTCGTGGAGTTCGACGACTCGATGAAGGCAGTGTCGATTGAGGAGAAGCCGGTGCACCCTAAATCTAACTACGCCGTAGTTGGGTTGTACTTCTATGACAACGATGTCGTCGAGATCGCCAAAAACGTTCAGCCGAGCGAACGCGGCGAACTGGAGATTACGTCGATCAACGAAGCCTACCTTGAGCGAGGCAAGCTAAAGGTCACCGTCCTCGACGCCGGTGATGTCTGGCTGGACACTGGCACCATCGATTCGATGGCCAACGCAACCGACTATATCCGCGTGATGCAGCAGCGCACCGGACAAATCATCGGAAGCCCAGAAGGTGTCGCCTTCGCCGAGGGGTTCATCACAGAAGAACAGCTCAAATCACTTGCTGAACCACTCAAGAAATCTGGATACGGCGAGTATCTCTAGAACAAGCAGAAAGGGAGCGCCAACGCGTTACGGCAGGATGGAAACATCCTGCCGCTTTTCTTTTTCCGCAAAGCACACACTACTGTTAGCGTATGTTATAATTTCCCCATATGAGTAGTGATAAAAAAAGAGTCTGTATTGTAATACCTGGCTACAACGAAGGATTGGTGATCCAAGATGTTGTTAAGGATATCCTCAAGACACTTAAGAAAACTACCTATACTTACGAAGTTGTTGTTGTAAACGATGGATCAAAAGACAACACTACCGACGAAGCCCGAAAAGGCGGTGCTACAGTCATTGATCATATTCTAAATTCCGGAGCCGGTGGTGCCACAGCAACAGGGTTACGATACGCTGAAAAAAAAGGATACGATATCGCCGCGACAATGGACGCTGACGGACAACATTCTGCGAACGATGTCATCAAAGGCATAGATATTGTGAGCTCTAGCGGTACCGACCTTCTAATTGGCAGTCGTCTGATTAATAGTGACGGTATGTCAAAAGTGAAGATTCTCGGGAACAAGGGCCTTAGTGTTATTACCTACTTATTGTTTGGTATTAACTCAACAGACTCACAGTCTGGATTGAGAGTGTTTTCACGACAATCACTTGAAAGACTTAGGTGGAAAACGAGCGGCTATGAATTTTGTTCAGAAATGCTATGGAGGGCAAAGCAAATCAACTTAAGCATCGACGAGTATCCTATTAAAGCAATTTACACCGAATACTCAAAGGCAAAAGGGCAGAATAACTGGAATGCGATCAATATTATTAAAAGCCTGCTTAAGCGCAGAATTGCGGAGCTATTAGGATGAGCCGATACCTGCTTTTACTACTGCTAAACTTACCCTTTATATTTGCGGCGATACTTTCTATCATTACTCAATATAAGCTGAATAAAATATCAAGTCGAAGACTGATTGTACAGATTATTCTTTGGGTGATTGTGCTTGCTGGACTTGTTTTCGCCCTACCAATCTATGAGTGGTTATTTAGTAACAATCTGACAGTTTCGGAACCTTTAAGCCTATTTGACGTTGTTCAAATTACGGCCATTGTTGTTGTCTTTTATGTCGTAAACCGTACGCGTGCAAAGATTGATACACTTGAACGTCGTTTGCGTGATCTACACCAAGAGCTTTCTATTCGTCTATCTGATAAGTAGCGCAAAACTACTTAAATATAATTTTTTGAAATATAAAATAATTCCAAGCAGCTATAACGACCATAACAACAAGCTTCGATATATAGGCGCTTTGGTCGTAAACATCCACCAATAACCAGATAAAAAGCCCGCTGATAACGAGGTTGGCAGTAGCGAGAACGGCATACTTCCATAACTCGTGGTATGTTCTACCCGAGTTCTTACTCGAGAACACCCACGTCTTATTTAGAGTAAAACTAACAACAAAACCTGCAAGAAAACTGACCGCTTGAATGACGAGGATGTATTGCTCCATCAATCCGAGCAGCACAAGAAACAAGATGTACTCTACGATAGCGGCGCTTCCACCAGAGATCAAGAACTTTATAGGCCTAGGTACTACCACCTACTGCGGTCCTTTTCTAATCGTCGATCGTCTATTATCACCGGTTGCGATATACGAGAATCCATTTCCTGCCGCAACATCGTAACTACCAGTCCACCAAGATTCCAAATAATAGCCCTCGCTTATCACTGTTCCATCGTACTTAAGCAGACGGAAGTGTGGGCCACCGTTTAGATTAGGTCCAACGAGTATTTCGGCCTTCGCGGTACTTTTAACCACATTACCGACACTAATTCTTGCACCGCCAGTATAGCCCGTGTAAGATTCATATGCATTGAAACCATTTGAGAGTGCCACTCCATCTCGAGAAAAGGTTCGAAGGTGAGCGCTACCTCCAGGCCCTGGAACCGTCAGTATTTCTTCGGCGCTATCCCCGGCTACATCACCACTAGCTACATCTACACCGCCAGTGAACGATTGGGCGTAAGCGTAAAAAGATACTACTTCTGAGCCATCGAGCCTTAATACTCGCACATGTGGACTTCCACCCGTTCCGGCGCCTACAAGGATTTCGTCTTTACCATCTCCATCGATATCAACCGAACCTACATTTACACCACCTGTGAAGGTAGGGCTAAATGCGTAAAAGCTAGCTTTAACACTTCCGTTCCGGTCAAACACCTGGACGTGAGGTGCACCGGTTTTTGTTCCTGTAATAATTTCATCGACACCGTCGCCGTCTACATCACCGCTAGCCACATCCACGCCACCGGTGAACGATGGTGCGTAGGCGTAAAAACCATTCTTTTGTGTTCCGTCTGTATTCATATATTGAACGTGTGGGCTATACCCTACACCCGTTCCTGAGATAATTTTTGTTGTCGCACCGCTATCAAACGTCGCCGTAGCAAGACTTACGGGTGCGCTAATTCCGGGTCCATACGGTAAAATTTCGCCAGACCTCGCAGGATACTCGACAGGTGCTGCAATCTTCTCTGCTTCTAGCAGGTATGCATATGGATTGATCTTCTCACCAGATGGCGACGTTATTTCAAAGTGCAAATGTGACACAGTAGTCTCTGCGTTGCCCGAGTCACCAACATATCCCAAAAATTGCCCTCTCTCCACACGTGCATTACGTGCAAGATCTGGAGCATACGCCAAATAAGGACCGCCCGAACCATCATCTGTGCCAACCCTGTCATTGTTCATATGAATGTACTCGTATGTGAAGCCATCATCATCCTTGATGGTGATCATGTAACCCCAGGTTGGCTGCTCAATTGGCATGTAAGTTACAGTGCCCCCTGTGGCAGCAACGATCTTCGTCATCTTTGGTGCGATAATATCTGTCGCATTATGTTTTTCGCTTCCACGAGACGAATTAAAATCATTGCTGTATGTACCTGCACCGATTAAAGGGAATAACAAACCTTTTGGATGAGCAGAAACTTGTGGCGTTAATGACACAACACCACAACCCAGCAAAACAAGCACACCAATCAGCAATGTTGCTGGTATAATTTTTCTAATATTAAATCCTGAACGAATCATTCTCATTCCACCTATTGTAACAGGCTTATGCTAGGGTGTTGCTTTGTGGTGATATACTAAACTTAATGTTCAAAAAAATCACTTCAAAACTCAACTTTTCTCGCAAATACGCCTTTCCGATCTTCATACTCATAGCACTCGGTATTTTGACTATCGTAAAAATATCAGGGAGTTCAATTGGCCCATACTATGATTACTATTTTAACGGTGAGAGTAGTTCAAATCTTATAGCCGGCGACCTCAGAGGCGTACGAACAGATGAATGGCTTGTTACAACCCAGCTCACCATGGCGCAGGAGGCGGCAGGCTTCCCTGTTGTAAACGAAAATATTGGACAAGGGAAAAATATGTCTCTTATTTCAGATGTTCCATATATTGAGTGGTCAGCGGCCTTCAAACCACAAAACTTCTCATTTCTCGTCATGCCTCTCGAAAATGCATTCGCGTTTAAATGGTGGTTTCTAGTTGCAACACTTCTTGTGAGCAGCTACTTCTTGGCACTACGATTCCTACCGAAGAAATATTTGATAGCTAGTCTTATTGCAGTCATCTTTTCATTCTCTCCATTTATTTTCTGGTGGTACCAGTCGATTACGATTATGCCAATCGTATGGATAATTGTTGCTCTCGTTTTTGCAATACGAATATTAGATAATAGATCTTTAGCGGTCTTTCAACGATTCTCTGCAGCAAAACTACTTACCCAGTTGACGCTTGCCGCTGGACTTACGTATTCAGTAGTGGCATTTGGATTAGTACTGTACCCAGCTTTTCAAATACCGCTCGCCATAGTAGTATTATTGTTTTTGGTCGGATATTTCCTCAGTCTCCGTCAAAATACCGAAAAGCCTCATCGAAAATCGTTATACAAATCACTTATTCCAATAGTCGCAGCCGGTTTCGCAGCTATTGCAATAGTCGGAGCATTTGTATTTACACGAGTTGATGCGATTCAAGATATAACAGGTACTGTATATCCAGGCGCACGTAGTATTGATTCCGGTGAAGTTGCAGCGAAACATATTATTGCCCTACTGGCTTTCGATCAATATAGACTGCTCGATGATTCAATCCAAACCAGCGCTCTGGATGCGGTACAAAGTAATCAAAGTGAAATGTCTAGCTTCCTGGTTTTGTCCTTCTTGTACATAATTCCGCTTTCTTTATTCGGGGCGTGGAGATGGCGTAAACAAAAAAAAATAGATTGGATCACAGTTGGAATATTATTAGGAAACGCCATACTTTTCTGCCACCTCCTCTTTCCGCTTTTCACCCCCTTATCAAAAATATTCTTTCTTCAGGCAGTTCCACCGATAAGACTTTTAATTGGCATGGGGCTACTTGGGACATTATCATTAATCTATCTAATTAGTGTTTTACGAAAATACAAAAAAGACCTAAGGCCATACATCAAACCGGTCACAATTGCATACACAGCCGTGCTTATCGTATTTTACTTAGTTGGTATCATCTACTTACATCATAAATTCCCCGAATACATCGGTGACATTCGCATAGCAATCTTAATAGCCACCCTCTACATTGTCGGGGTTGTGGGAACAATGCTTAGCAAACCTATATTTGGGCTCTCCATACTTGCCACTATGACAGTCCTATTCACAGCAACAATACAGCCTATGTACGTCGGACTTGGCCCGATTTATAAAAATGATGTAGTAAATACCATACAAAAAGTCTCGGATGATACATCGGTATGGGGTGTTAGCGGGGACATGCTACTTGAAAATATGCCGACGATCTCAGATAGAAAGAATGTATCCGGAACTCAATTCTCGCCCGACAATGAATATTGGAACCAAATACAAAATAACGACACGGATATTATATACAATCGATATGCCCACGTTCTTTTGAACGACGATCAGGAAGACCAACTCCACTTAGTGCAAGCGGACTATTTCACCGCTAAAATATCATGCACAAACCTTGTTGGAAAAACTGTCACACACATACTTAGCAATAAACCCATTAAATCTACATGTTACGAACTCATCAAGACACTCGACCTCCCGACTCGCTCAATATATTTCTATAAAATGCATTAGCGTTTTGGCGTGAAATATTTTACAATAGAGTAAAAGGATTAAAAATGAAAATAAAAACTCGAAAAAGTAAAAAATTCATATTAATAGCCACTTCCGTAGCGGTACTATTATTAGCCTCCGCTAGTGCTTCTGCCTACTTCTTAACTACCACTAAAGACGAACAGGTAACTGCCCCGATGACAGTAGAGGACCGCCCCGTTGGTGATATAAACTATGACACACCAACACCCGATGAAGAAAATCCAACGATTGATCCTCCTGGAAATACAACAGGGCAAGATTCGTTAATCGGGGTATCAATTTCATATGCAGGTGGATCACCCCTTCAGGTACGGGTTCTTATTGACGAGGTTCTATCTACCGGAACATGTATGCTGAGTATTACGAGTGGCTCAAAAGAAATAGTATCTCAGACTGCCGAAGTATTCCCTTCATCCAGCTCGACAACCTGCAAAGGTTTTACGGTCGATAACGCAGCACTTACCAAAGGCACTACATATACTATTAAGGTTACCGTCGAGTCTACTGATAAAAAAGGTACCGCCACAAAGGAAATTACAGCACAGTGAAACACGCAGTAGCTACATTATTTGTGCTTACAGCCTCGGTTATTGGAGGTTTACTTTATTCACATTCAGCCTCAGCTGCTAGTTTTGACCCTGGCTACATTATTAGCGACTCAATCTTTACAAATAGCACATCGATGTCTGCTAACTCGATTCAAAATTTTATCAACCAAAAAGGCGTAAACTGCGTCAACGGCGAAGCTCCTTGCTTAAAAAATTACGTTGAAAACAACAAAAGCGTTGGAACGATCATTGCAGAGGCCGCCCAAACCTACTCAATCAACCCTCAAGTTCTACTTGCTACCTTGCAAAAAGAAACAACCCTCGTAACGATGTCTCAGCCGGGTGCTTGGCGGTACCGTACAGCAATGGGATATGCATGTCCAGATTCAACCCCTGGTGTGTGTGATGCTCGATACACAGGCTTTACAAACCAAATCAATCGCGCAGCATCAATGTTTAATAGGATCATGACATATGACCCAACTTGGTATTCACCATATCAAGTTGGTGTCAACTATGTCGGCTTTCACCCCACCTCAAGCTGTGGTGGTACAAATGTCACGATTGCAAATCGTGCAACCGCTGCATTGTACGACTACACGCCCTACCAACCCAACGCGGCATCTCTGGCTGCTGGGTACGGTGAAGGCAATGGATGCAGTTCTTACGGCAATCGCAACTTCTGGCTATTCTTTAACAACTGGTTCGGCAGCTCCATAAGTTCAATTCTTATCCAGTCTCCTCAGAGTCCCGCGGTGTATCTACAGAACGGAAATTCCCGCCTCGGCATACCCAGCTGGGATGTTATTTATGCCTACGGGTTTGGACGATTTGGAGTTACTGCCGTTTCCGATTCCTACATGAATTCGCTACAAGATGGAGGAACACTTTCTACAGTCTTCTCAAACAAAGCATACCCGGGGCCTATCTACCTCGCAGATAATGGTTATCGTTTTGGATTTTCATCTTATCAACAGTGTGTGGATTGGGGCTTCCCTTCATGTACGAGTAGTAGTTTTGCAAAAGCACTGGAGCCATTTGTATTCGATAGCCTGAATATATATGGTGACATGTCTCCATTAATGCTAAATGGGTCACATATCAGTCTGATGAAGAACGGTGAAAAACAATCTTTTCTCAGTGAACAGGCGCGTATCGAAAGTGGTTACGGATCAACTCCATACACGCCAATAACAAACCCATTGAATATAGGCCAACCTTTTGCATATTCAATACCTGAAAACAATTCATTCGTGAATTTTAAAGGCAACAGTGCGATATACGCATACACCAATAGTAAGTTTTACCCACTTAGCAGTAACGCATACAAAGGACTTATATCTAACAATACACCCGTATTCTACGACGACTTCTCCAAGTATGTGAATGGTGTACCTACCGTTGGGCCGCTTATTGGCTCATACATTGGGTTTTCAGACGGCAATACTTTTGCTTTAACTGCTGATAAAAAGATTAGCACCACATCAGTAAAAGACGACTGGCCGACAACCCAAGTGGTGGATGACTTAAAAACAATATCAGATCGTAGATCAGTGGATGACGTAGCTAGTACAGCATCTACCTACCGGACTGCTTCAGGTAATATCTTCAAAATTGAAGGCAAAAATATGCGAAGTTTTTATAGTCTGCCTGACTACTTCAACCTAGGTTACAGCACTCCGATCGGAGTTGCAGATAGTCTAGCTAACGACCTGCAGCAGGGCTCGCCTATTCTATCAAACGGATTTGGAACATTATTTCAAACGACCGAATCAGGCAAAGAAAATCTCATCTTTACACCATCAACAGATGGAACAACCTGCCAAGTCTATTCCCTTGCCCAATTAGGACTGTACGGATTTAACTCTTCTAATACACGTAGAATTAATGCAGCCACATCATCCATAAAACTGCTCAGCACCACTACCTATGACGAGAGTAACAATGTGCACATTATGTACAATGGCGTTCATTCATCAATCCCAGCCTCGTCAGTTTCGAGCGTATGGGGTATCAAGAACAAAATGAGCATATGTAGCCTTCAATCTAAGTTTTTACTGCAAAAACCAATAAATCAATCTGCGCCCAAATTTGTTCGAAACGAGCACACGGGGGTCATATACCTTGGCGAAGGGGGTTACAAACGACCAATCTATTCGTACGCGGCATTCCTGCGCATGGGTGGGAATTCAAACAACACACAAGACGTCTCAATGGAATTCCTCGTAGCCTCACCTGACGGCACCCCTATTTCTCAATAGTCTGTTAAAATGGGTAATAGATTATGAACGAAAAAACACTAGACCTATCTATCGTCATCGCATTCCACAACCACGCAAAAATGACAATTCGTTGTCTTGAATCACTATACGAGTACGGACCAAACGTAAAAGAAATCTTGGTCATAAGTAACAACTCTTCAGACGAGGAATTATTGCTTGTCCAAAATTACGCCAAGACCACAACGAACACTAAGGTTCTCATTTGGGATCACTTCTTTAACTATCAAAAAGAGTACAACTGGGGTGTAGGGCAAGCGTCGTCAAAATTTGTACTTATGCTAAATAATGACACCGAGCTTCGGCCTAACTCTCGCGGCCTCATTGAGCGTATGTACAAAAAAGCAGGCGAACCAGATGTTGGCATTGTCGGATGCACATTACTTTATGGTGATGAAAAGCAAATCCAACACGCTGGTATTTTTCTTATGCCCGAAGGCCTCGCCGACCATATGTATGTTCGCAAACAATATGACACTGCCATTAAGCACGCTGGGACAAAAGCCTTTCCATATGACATCTCAAAAGACATACCAATGACCGCAGTCACCGGTGCTGCTCAGCTTATCGAAAAATCAAAATTCGATGAGATGGGTGGTTTTGATGAAAAGTTTATCGTCTGCGGTGGCGACGTAGATCTGTGTATACGCCATAACAAAACCGGTTACCAGACATGGTTTGTTGGTGGTGGTTATATCCTTCACAAGGAAAGTGTTTCACGTAAGTTTGACCCCATTCCTGCCGAAGATTTCTTTAATAGCTACCACAGCTACATCTTAGGCTATGACCCAGAGGTCGGAGATCCGTTCCTACCTGAAATAACAAAAACAATGAAGATTAATGGAGCGTAAAGATGAGTGTTAGACGTTTTGTTATTAGAGCTGCGCGAAAAACAGCTGTTCAGGGTAATCGGGTACTTCGAAAAGCCTCAAGGCTCGCCGAAAAAGTTGAAATAAAATCAACCCGTATACTTGATGGTGTTGACTATAGCCTCAAGATTAATGAAGAAGTACCTGTTGATAAAATTTATTACAATACGATCCCTTATGTACTACCGTTACACGCTTCTATGCCGGCTATTGGTTCCAAGCCAACAGTCACGCTACTCATCCCTTCACTAGATGGCGCATCGTTCTTTGGTGGTACAGCTACAGCACTTGTGGTAGCAGCCAAATTTGCAATTCAGAAACAACGCAAGCTACGCATTGTGCAAACACTGAAGACTGGCCACCCCGGGAAACTTTCTTTATTTTTTGCCAGCGAAGGAATTGAAATGCCAGATGAGGACATACAAGTACTAAGTGTCGCTGATCGTGCATATGACCGCTATGGTTACGTAAGTATGCATCCGGACGACTTGTTTATCGCCTCTGCTTGGTGGGATGCTCAGATCCTTTCCGAGATGCCACTAAAGAACAAATTCATATACCTCGTTCAAGACTTCGAACCTATCTTTTACAACAACAGTGATATGTACGTGTTGGCGGAACAAACCTACAAGAATAAAGGTTTTATTGCTCTTTGTAATACCGAACTTATGCACGACTTCATGAAGGGGCGTAATTATCCTGTTTTTGATAGTCCACAAAGTTATTGGTTCGAACCAGCCGTGTCTAGAATCGAATCGGGAACGTTTATTAAAAAAGTAACTGGCGAAAAAAAGAAGTTATTTGTATATGGCCGTCCAAACGTTCATCGCAACTTATTTTTTAACGCTCTTAATAGTTTAGACCTAGCAATAAAATCGGGTGGCATCGACGCAAGCGAATGGGAATTTTACATGGCAGGACAGGACAACGTTCCGGACGTAAAACTTTCTTCTGGTGCTGTTGTTAAAAATCTAGGGAAAATGAGCGTACCTGACTACACAAAGTTTAGTAAGTCTGTCGATCTTGCAATAAGCTTAATGATGGCACCTCATCCTAATTATCCTACACTTGAGTTTGCATCGATTGGAACGTCGGTAGTGACAACCAGATACGAAAATAAGGTAGATCTTTCAAAATATTCAGAGAATATTGTTGTCTCAGAAGTTGGAATTCAAGCCGTGTCTGATTCAATAACAAAAGCAGCTAAGCGCACATATAAGCAGCGTGTAGACGCGCTAACTACGACAAACATATCGACAAGTTGGAATGAATCGCTCGACGATAAGTTAAAACAAATCCTTAAATCTATTACTTAGCAAACTTATAGTTCGCAGATTTATCACTCTTTTTAACGGGAGTGATATTTTTTTTGCTTACCTTGTAAAATGTGGCATTTTGATTCGAGGCCACCAAGCCTATTAGTCTCTCAATAGCGTGCGCTAAGGTTCCATCTATCTGGCCAGCTTCCGCCTCGAAGTCCTCAGGCATTAAATACAGGTCAAGCAGCGGCCTAAGCGCTTCTGTACTAATCCAGAACATGCTTCCACCAAAGTACCCATACTCGCTCGTTTGAGCCCGTATAGCCACTATCTGATCGTCTGTGTACATTTTATTGAGCAGGGAATTAATTCCAGGCTCATTACTTCCAATGTATTCGCCATATGACACATAGTGCCCTTTCGGACCAATCAATGCAGTTTCAGTGTCGAGCGTGTCTTTGATTTTTTTCACAGCAGTTTCTGACGGAAGTAACCCATTTACTAATTCCTTAAACCACTTGTCTCCATCACTTCTGTGTTTTGATTTCTTGGTGTGGATTTTCAGGATAGATGTATAACCCTTTTGGTCGAGTCTACGCGCTATATGAACAAACGGAAGAATATCCCGTCCTCTATTTTCAAGAATGCTAATGTGAACATCTTTTCTGTACTGTAATAGTTCGGCCGAAAAATCTCTGTCTTTACCCTGTAGGCTGATGAATAGATCAAAGCCAATCGTGCCCATATTCTCAAGCTTCTCTTTTATGTACTGCCATTGATCAGTATAGAATAAGTGAATGACTACAGCTGTTGTGCGTGTACTTATACGTTCAAATCCATAACCGGGGAAGGCTATTTGATTCGTCTGTGACGAGCTATGTTTTGCAATTACCTCTGCGGTCCTATTGAGCATAGCGTGACCGAAATGTTGCGTTGGTTCTATCATCGCGCCTTCCGCCCACTCGTTCCAGGCATTTATGAATACTGGATCACTAGGCTTTTCTCGATTCGTCAATGCGTTATCAAGCCATTTGGCATAGATATCTGGATTGTTATAGTAAAAAGAAGATCCTTTCCCCTTTTTTCGTGCATCATTATCCCAGCTTGGCATAACACTCTTATAGGTGCGAAAGTCGTAATTAGATGTCTGATACTCCTGATTTAAAACAATACTTCGGTAATCATAGACTGCGCCTTCAGATTTTGTGTCGAGTAATCTTTCACCAACAGCAACTTGTGGCACTTTATGTCCAGGGAAATGTTCTGATTTAAAATCAATAGACAATGGGACAAAATCAATTGCGCTTTGGAAACCATACTCTTTCGGATCGTGGTTTTCGAATCCCATAACGGATACTAGATGAAGTTCAGTGCCATGCTTCTCTTTAAAGTATGCCTGCCACACCTTACTAAAATCAGATGGATTTTTAAGTTTTTCAGGGCGGTAAACAGACAATACAGGCTTACCCTCGTGGCGTATATAGCGCGGATCTAGTAAGATATGTTCTACTTCTTTTATAAAGTTAATCGCATCATCTTCGAGGTATTTTTGAGCTATGATAACATCGTTATCGTGACCGTCCCAGCGTTTTGTCCAGTTCTCGTTTGCCCAACAAATCATGAAGTTGAAATCCCATTCTTTGTGTTTCAGGATAGATTCAATTGGTTTATCTAGTATTTTATCACCGCTAAACCAGTAGTAGTACAAACAAAGCCCGTATAATCCGTGTGATTTTGCTAGACCAATTTGATCTTTGATATTATCTTCAAGGCGTAGATCATAAAATCCAAGATCACCAGGTAGAATCGGCTGATTATGTCCTATGTATCGCGGTTGAGCAGAGGCAACGTTCGTCCACTCGGTAAACCCTTTACCCCACGTCCGGTCATTTTCTGGAATAGGATGAAACTGTGGCAGGTAAAACGCGATGACCTTAGGATCATTATCATTTAATGCGATCTTCGCATCTATAGACGGTTCGTAGAAGTAACTTTTTTGAGCTTTTTGTAAATTTACGTGCTCTGCCCAATTAGATGCTAGATGTGGGTTATAATCCTCGGATAGTGGTTTATCGCCAACGTACTGCAGCGTAATGGTCTCGATAACTTCAAATCCTTTACCGAGGTCAGCCTCAATGGCAATGTCTGAATCAACGAGTTCAAACTTCACTTCGAATCCGCTTTTGAGTGCTTTATCCTCTCCTAATTCTGCGTATACTTGTAGGATATCTCGACGCTCAAGACCATACTGCATATCGTGGATATTGCCACCGTTGTTGAGTCGCATTGCTTTAACAGAAAGTTCACCCTTTGGTAGGATCCATCCCCGCACTGCCATTTTTCGATCATGAATTTGAGTAGTTCGTGGTTCGTCCAGCTTAAATAAGTAGCGCTCTACTTTTGGGGTGTCGCCGTCTTGGATGGGAATTTTTTTCTTAAAGATTGGAATTTTCACAAAAAACCTAAGCCCTATTTAACTACCTTTAGCTTGTAATCGATATTAGTTATAGCATTACTGTAACTCTTTTTGTTAACCTGGAACTTACCGGCGTCTTCTACTCGGTCAAGAATTACTGCACCGCCACTCATACCGGCGCTGACTGAAATCGTGAACACGCCAGACGCAAAAATGTTAGGCAATAGCCATTCTGTTTTTATCTTCTGGTTTTTTACTACACCTTCGGTTTTTTGGTGCGACCAAATAGTGTTACTTGCAAAGACTCGCTGACCAACACCGTCATAAATAGTAAGTTCATACACTGGATCATCAATGTCTATGTTAGCAATGTAATCAATTTTAATAGCGACATTTTTATCTTTTTCGGTAAATATTTTTTTTGCAGATAACGTATTCTCGTCAACTGAAATCGCCTTTTTAATCGTTAGCCCGCCGGTTCCTTCGTGAACATAAGCCCCTGTTTGAGGTTCTTTCTCGACGTTTGTTTCTTCGATCTTGTTAACAATACTTCTATATTTACTAATAACTTCATCGATTTTTCCAGCCTTAACGATTGACCCTTCGTTCAAAAGAATACCCTTATTGCAGTATTCTTCTAGTGCAGACGCATCGTGACTAACTAAGATAACAGTCTTTTTTTCTCGCTTAAGTTGCTTGAAGTATTCGAAACATTTCTTTTGGAAAACAGCGTCTCCAACAGCCAGAACTTCATCGAGGAGGAGAATGTCACCTTTTGCTTGGATAGCGATAGAAAACGCAAGACGAACCTGCATTCCACTCGAATAATTCTTTAGGCGCTCTTCCATGAACTCGTGTAGTTCCGCAAAATCGACAATATCATTATACATTGCGTCAATTTCTTTTCGATCGAATCCAAGAAGTGCGCCATTAAGGTAAACGTTTTCTTTACCCGTCAGATCTGGATTAAAACCAACACCTAGTTCGATAAAAGGGACTAGAGTTCCATTAATTACTACACTACCTTCATTGGGGGTGTAGATACCCGCAAGTGTTTTCAGTAGCGTACTTTTACCACTGCCGTTTCTCCCGACAATACCGAAAAAATCGCCTTTATTTACCGTGAAAGATATGTCGTTAAGTGGTTTAAAATCTCGGTAACCCTTACGTCCCTTAATGGTATTTATGACTTTTTGCTTCAGGCCAGAGCTCGCCTCAAGAGGAATCTTAAAGGATTTAGTAACGTCCTCAACCCGGATAACAACTTCTTCAACTTCTGTTTTAGCCATTTTATATACTCTCCGCAAAATACTTAGAATTCTTCTTAAAGTAAAGACCGCCCACTACAACCGATAAAACTACTATTGCAAAAGGAATCGCGATTAGATACCAGTGACTAATGATGTGATAAATCGTAACTGAATCATGGGTAACTAATACGTATCTGATATCTTGAATAATTTGAGCAACCGGGTTGAGCATAATGAGTTGGGCAGCAACCAGACTTTGAGACATGACCATAGCAAGAGGATAAAGAATAGGTGTTGCATAGAAGGCTGCTTGCAAGAAAATCTCCCAAAGGTACCCAGCATCTCGGAACTTAACATTCAGTGCTGCAAGGAAGAATGCAAGACCTAGTGCAAACAAATAGAGCTCGAGAATAAGAGGAATTACCAATAGAGACTCAAAGGAAATATGCACACCGCTTACGAGTATGAAAACAAGTACGATCAACAGGTTGAATCCTAGGTTAATAAGTGCTGAAATTGTTCCCGAGACGACAATAATATATTTAGGGAAATTAATCTTTCGGATCAAATCACCTCTTGCAATAATTGACTGAAGCCCGTTATTTGTAGCTTCTGTGAAGAACGTCCACATGACAACACCGAGTAGAAGGTATACGGGAAAGTTTTCAATGTCGCGACCTAAGCGTAGAAATTTCTCAAATACGATATATAGAATTGCAAAAAGGAAGAGTGGTTTCAAGACCGACCAAAGGTAGCCTAGGGCTGATCCTTGATACCTAAGTTTGAATTCGGTGATAACAAGTTCACGTAACAGTACGCGGTTTCGTTTACTAAATATTTTAGAAAGTTTCATAAGTTCAAGAATAATTATAAGATAGAAGCACTATTATGACTAGTGTTCTGATTGTTGTATTAAATTGGAATGGAATTGAAGACACAAAAAAGTGTCTTGATTCCCTTTTGAAACAAAGTTATCAAGACTTTAAGATTCTTGTCGTTGATAACGGGTCGGTTGATAACTCCCTTTCTGTTCTTCGCAAAATCGAGGCCAAGAATGATAATGTTACTGTCATTGCAAACCTAAAGAATAAAGGTTTCGCAGGTGGCGTTAACACTGGCATCGGCTATGCTATCAACCATGATTTCGACGCAGTCGCTCTATTCAACAACGATGCCGAAGCAGACAAAGAATGGTTAAACGAGCTTGTTAAGGGTTTGAGACAAAAAGACGCATCGATTGCTACCGGCTTATTACTACACGAAGATGGCAAAACCATCGACAGTACCGGCGACTACTACTCTATCTGGGGCATGCCTTTCCCTCGCAATCGTGGCGATAAAGCCAGTGAAGCACCAAATTCTGGCTTTGTCTTTAGTGGATCGGGTGGTGCGAGCTTGTATAAAACTGATCTATTTAAAGAGATCGGGCTATTTGACGAAAGCTTCTTTGCTTATTACGAAGACCTCGATATTAGCTTCCGCACCCAACTCGCCAGTCACAAAGTCTATTTCACCAATAAGGCTATCGCCTATCACAAACAAGGCGCGACCAGTAAAAAAATACCTGGTTTTACTGTCTACCAAACGTTCAAAAACATTCCACTACTCTTTATTAAGAATGTTCCAGCTGGGTTGTTACTGCCAATCGGTATTCGATTCGCACTACTCTATGTCCTTATCTTTGGAAACGCCATCAAACATGGTGTCGGATTCCACGCCCTAAAGGGTTGGCTCGCATCAATCGGCTACTTCTGGACCCGAAGTTTATGGCTACGTATTAGCATTCAACGACATCGTAAAGCCAGCACTAATTACATTAATTCAATTATTCTTCATGACCTCCCACCGGATCAAACAGGCATGCGTAAGTTCCGTAAACTATTTACTGGCAAAATTTAATAACGGACTGAAATGGATAAAAACACCCCAACGCAAATTGCGACGATGCTAGACGACTATAAACCCGGGTATCTCCCCGAACCACTGTTTATATCAATAGCTCGCCTAGCCGTACTAACCGCAATTGAATTTATCCCGCTTCGAAAGGGTCAAGGTGACACTATCGAGGTCTTGGTATTCGAAAGACCCGCTACCGATCCAATCTGGCCAAGCATGCTTCATACTCCCGGCACTATTCTTCTCGCTACAGATAATTCATTTGAAGACGGTTTTAAGCGCCTATTTAACGACGAGTTAGCTACGGATGAATTGATCGTCCCAATCTTTTCGGGTATAAACATGATTCACCATAAAAGAGGTGCTGGCGTCACAATTGAATATATTCTCAATATTAACAAAGAATATAACGGCGGAAAGTTTTACGATGTTCAAGATTTACCAGCAAACTTTATCGTCGAACAAATAGATTTAGTAAGGCGTGCAGCCGAGAAGTTTAAATCACTATGAAATTACTCGAATACGAAGCCAAACAAATCCTCGCCGATTCAAACATCGCCATTCCAACCTCTTCCCTCATCACCAAAACCAATCAAACACTCCCCACAATCCCGACCGTCCTCAAATCCCAAGTTCCCACCGGTGGTCGCGGCAAAGCTGGTGGCATTCGTGTCATCGAATCAGCTAACGAACTACAGCCGAATATCGACGACCTCTTTAATCTTTCGATCAAAGGATTCACCCCAACCACCCTTTTGGCTGAAGAAAAGCTAAACATCAAACAAGAACTCTACCTTAGCGTTCTCATCGACCGCGCCTCATCCGGCATTAAACTCATCGCCCATATCGACGGTGGTATCGAAGTCGAAGACAATACCGATTTCACATCATGGTCACTCGAAAACCCCGTTTTTGACGTCATCGGCCAAGAACTCGCCGATTATTACAAACTGCCTAGTCAAACCTTCGCCATTCAAGACCTGATCGAGAACCTGTATAACTGTTTGATTAAAAACGAC
>Ga0247817_10000336_pt1 | contig 27748 bp, 37 predicted proteins | sample UWRJL212509R1_FD_178010 | JGI IMG/M metagenome (GOLD analysis project Ga0247817, IMG submission 178010) | Plant litter microbial communities from Arlington Agricultural Research Station in Wisconsin, United States - UWRJ-L212-509R-1 | ecosystem: Environmental > Terrestrial > Plant litter >...
ATGCTGAAATTGAAAGAATGAAGAGCCTTATTGATAGTGGTATTACCGAAAAACGACGACCATCCGTCGAAGATATTAAACGCTTTATTGATGATGGATATCTCGTACGAGTGACGGTTAATTGCGGAACGCTTGATGGAACTGACGAGTATGTGGGTCACGCCATCGTTGTGACGGGCTATAACGACAGATATATTCAATTTCACGATCCTGGATCACCACCTGTCCCTAACCGCCAAGCGACTATTGAAGAGTTTGAGGCGGCATGGTCTGATCAAGAGAGAGAACTTGATGCAATTAAGCTGGCTATAGTGAAATCATGAATATGGAACACTATAAATCGGGAGTATCGGAAAATGATCCATCGTCATTCGAAGCCCTATTAGATTTATTGGAGTTCCCGAGAACTTCGGAACTGGTAGAAGCGAGACGTACGGTACTCCAACTTTTACAAGGTCCTACCTCTGAACCTGAAGCGATGCAAGCTGCATGGATACTGTTTGCAGATGCCATAGAACTTATCGTAGAGAACCCCGATCTGGATGCACCAACGCATACAAAACTTCATATAGGTGCAATTATCTATAAAGCTTTAGTATTTAAAGAAGTTGGCAATCACCTAAGGTATGCTCAGGAGCTAGATGATGCGGAGCTATATAGCTCGAAGGCAAATGTTCCCGAAATAAGTGAGCAGCTTGGTGTCGAGCTGAAGTCTGTTATTGAGACTTTGCCACTTGATACACCAGAAATTGTTATGCTAAAACTAAGAGACAAAATTATCGGTGATGATCGAATGACTTTGTTAGATTCTATTTATGACGGCGATGATTTCGATGATGTTTTGGGAACCGCATACGGTATGTTGCTCGAGAATGGTTTTGATCCTGATGATGTTATGAATGAAGTTGGGCTAACTGAATAGGATACTTCGACTCACTCTAACTGCTGTATAATTACAAATAGTATTTAACACGAAGGTAGAAAATGAATTCAAGTAAACCAATGCCGTCAAAACCATCTGTAGAATCTTTGAATAGCCAGGTATCATCAAACATGACATTCGGAATCATTTCTATGATTTTGGGTATCTTTGCTATAGCAAATACAATTTTTATTGGGGGTGTCATATTTGGCCCTTTAGCAATTCTCTTTTTTGTATTGGCGCTGATTAAGCAGCCGCGAGGAAAAGTTTTCGCCATTATTGGTGCAGTACTTGGACTTATCGGTATTATTCTTTCTTTACTATCTACTACTCCTCAGCAACTTTTATCATTAAAGCCAGATGAGCCAACCGCATCAGAGCTTCGTGAGCGAGCCGTGTTTGATAGTAAGAAGAACTTTGCTAAGGGTGAAGTGGCTCGATTTCGATCATTTGACGTTTCAGTAAACAATGTTTCCCAAAGACAAAACTCTGACAAGGAGGGGTATGACATGGTTAGCGTTGATGTAACAATCAAGAACATAAGCGATCAAAAAACATCTTCTCCTGCTAGGGTCTTGAAATTAAAAGTTGGTAATGATGTATATGCTTCAGAAGCGTTTGTAGACCGTCACCCTAATCTTGAACCAAATGAAGAACAGGTGAGCACTCTTAACTATCTTGTGAAGAAGGGTACAGGTGATCCGAAAGCGATTCAGTATTGGGTTGAGCATGTTCATGATGTCTATAGCAAGGATCCTTCAGCGTATGTTGACTTGGTCTGGTCACTTGAACTATAGAGACGAAATATTGATGCGCAAAAACTATTGACGACAAATAGCCACGCCTATATATTTATATATGGAAGATCAAGTGATACAGAGCACAAGATCATTATATGTAGCTAATCAAGTTCAATAGTTCAGTTACAGCTCAGTTATTTAGTTAGTAAGCTACATCTGTTGGTGCAAATCTTCCAGTTTATATAAATAAGGGATACGAAAGTGTCCCTTATTTTATTGATTTTATTTTCATATTCTCTAAAGCATAATCACTATAGCGCAGCTGCTGTGATTTTTATATACTCACAGTATGACTAACTCGCAACGTGGTTCACATGTTCTTATTGTTCTGATTATTATCGTTGTGGTTGGAATTATAGCTGTCCTTGGTTGGACGTTTATATCTCGGATAAAAGAATCTGATCAGGACGTTGCAAATACTTCACAAAAAGGCGATATAAATCAACTGGTGTGGCAACAGGGTGCTGATGGCTGGCAAGCAGTAGGAGAAGCACCTGATTGTCCTGCACAGCCAATGTTGAAAGCTCCAGCCGACCTGACGAAAGCAACCTCTGTTTTATATCCAGGTCAGACACGCGGACAGTATAAACCTCACGGAGGGTTACGCTTCGACACTGTCACCGACAATAAAGTAACAGTGACGTCGCCATTCGACGGGTATATAATAAAGGCTTCTCGTAACTTTGCTGAAGGTACAACTGAAGTGCAATACGGTTTTGATATTATGAATAACTGCGGAGTCATGGTGCGTTTTGGTCACTTTAGTGAGCTGCCCGATAATTTGCAAGCAGTTGTTAGCAAACTCCCAGAACCAACTGTAAATTCGACTGTCGAGAATGTGAAGCCTGCCATCTATATAAAGCAAGGGGATGTACTTGCAACAAAGGTAGGGCTTATCTCCGAGAAAAATACTTTCTTTGATTGGGGTGTGTATGATTACCGACAACAAAATGAGGCGAGTAAATCTGAAGTATATAAGGCTGCTCATCCACAAAGGGAATTAGCATGGTATGGTGTTTGTTGGTTGCAGGGTTGGTTACCCTCTGAGAACGAGGAAATGCTAAGCGCACTTCCTGCTGGAGGTGGCGAGAATGGAAAAACGAGCGACTATTGTAGATAGAAATTAGTGGTATAGTTAAGTCACAAGCTTTTAAAAGGGAGACTGTATATGCAAGAAGATCGTCAAACAACAGAAGTTCGTAAGTCTAATGAACAAGTTGGTGATACAAATATCCAACGGCAAAGTATTGAAAAGAAAACCGCCGTCTCTGGGGTAGTGATCGCGCAACGGGTTATTTATTACGTTGGTGGTGTCATTGTTGCCTTATTGGCAGTAAGATTATTGCTACAGTTATTCGGAGCAAACCAGGGAAGTGATTTCGTCGGTTTTGTTTATGGTTTAAGCGGCGTATTTGTCGCGCCATTCTTTGGGATCTTCGGTGAACCTACCTTTGGTCAATCTCATTTTGAGACATCAACGCTCGTTGCAATCGTAGTGTATGCTCTTGTGATATTGGGTATCGCAAAGCTTATCACTATTGCACGACCTCACGAAGAAATATAGTATTTATAGCTCGTAAATCTTAAATTCGCAATTACGAAGTGGGCTATTTCGAACATTACCAACAAGTGGTAAGTTATTTGCATATGCATAAACCGCTTGGTGAACTCCACCATGAGAAGTGACGAGTACGGTCTTGTCGCCATACGTATCTTTGAGCGCATCAAGCGCGGTATATATGCGCTGAAAGAATGCTCGTAAGTCCTCTGTATTTTCGGGTAAGAAATTCTTGTCGAAGTTAAATAAATCATTCCAGATCTCAGCGTTAACATAGCCACCAGTATCACGTTCTCGCCATGTGTCATCGATAGTGACGGTAAGACCATGATATTTGTTGATAATTTCTGCTGTTTGATTGGCGCGCTTTAACGCAGATGAAAGGATTACGTCGAAATGTACGTCCTTCAATTCTTCAGCTAACGCGTTTGCTTGTTGGACGCCATCTTCAGAAAGGGGTTCATTTATTTGCCCTACGCCAGGGTCAAGTGCCGTCTCGGGTGTTGCACTCATATGTCCATGTCGCACGAAGTATAGTTTCATATTTGGATTATACCATCGAGTAGCCTAGATTATTATCTGTACGACGAAAGGGATTGTCATCAGAATAAGAATGAACCCGCCGATCGACCAGGCGATCGTTGAGGGCATGCCTTCTTCATCTTGGATCTTTTTAAATACTATAAACGCCGTGATGAGTTGTAAGATAAATGTAACAACTCCGACTAATGAGAAAAGATTTGCGAGTAACGGCAGGTCATGCGCGTTTACAAGAACCCATGTAGGTATGAGACCAATAATATAAGGTAGTCCTACAGCCACTAAAGAACACACCAGCGGATGCGTATTTGTCCGTGTGGCTAATTGTATTGCTCCAAGATAGGCGGCTATGACGAGAATGAGTCCGTAATCCATAAGCGAATTATACCACTTGCTGTGATATGTCAGTATTTAGTTCTAAGCATGTTTGCTATGATGAGTGCATGGAATTTACTAGAGTAAAGATCGTTACGTTTGCACCACTTGAAAATGCAGACGCTATCCGTCAGGCATTAGGTGATGCGCGCGCAGGTCAGATAGGTGAGTATAGTTTTTGTAGCTATTCGACTATTGGGAAAGGAAGGTTTATTCCTTCGGAAAATGCGAATCCCCACATCGGTAGTGCAGATGTAGCGGAAGTTGTCGAGGAAGAGCGGATTGAGGTAATCTGCGATCGCGCGAAAGCTAAGAAAGCTATTGAAGCCATGAAACAGGCACATCCTTACGAAGAAGTCGCTTTTGATATCTACCCATTGGTTGATGAATCTCAATTATGAATCGCACACCAGTTGTTGTAGTTTTGCATATAATTATTATACTGTTGGCTTACTCTGCACCGTTTTGGCTTGATTGGCGACTTGTTGCGCTTGGTGTTGTCGTTAACTACATTCAGATCCTTATTATTGGCGGCTGCGTGCTAAGTCATGCGCAGTTTGAAGATAAAGGGCAAACGTTTCACGAGTGGTATTTGAAGAAGTTTGGTTTAAAAGTTAATAGAAAAATATTAAACAGGGTATTACGGTACGTTGTCCCTTTTGTCTTGTTGGGATCAGCAGTCTTAATACAGGTAGTATTCGATATTAAGGTCTTACTCGCTATATAATAAGCATAACAATGCAGATAATGATACAAAATCTTCTTAATAATTCGCGATTCTATATTCTTGCAGCGTCATTTTTATTAAGTGTAGCGGTTATCAGTTTCTTTAGACTCCAAATACCGAGTGACCAGCTGTACTTTATCCGCACTGAACAAGTTTTTGGGTTATTAGGAGTATTATTTTGGTACACCGCACTGGTGATATCGCCTATAGGCTATGTTATCGGCAAGCATCGAATTAAAAAACTTGAATTTGCCAGGCGGGCAATTGGCGTATCGGCATTTTATTTTGTGTTGCTACATGGTTCGATTGCTCTTTGGGGGCAATTAGGTGGCTTATCTGAACTGCAATATCTGCCCACCTTATTTAAATGGTCATTACTTGGTGGCACAATTGCGTTTAGCATTCTCCTTTTTATGACGTTGACGTCTTTTGACAAAGTCGTTGCATTTATGACCTATCGCAAATGGAAATGGCTACATAGGCTTGTCTATGTTGGCGGGGTGTTGGCGGTACTGCACATTTGGACTGTAGGTACGCATCTTGCCTATACAAACGTGCAAATAGCGGCATTTGTCGCGTTGGTGACACTAAGCGGTTTAGAGTTGTATCGAACGACAAAACTTCTCAATGAAAAATATTTCCACCTTGATAAAACGGAAATAGTGACACTGTACGTGACCTCGTGGGTGCTTGTGTCTGCCCTTATTTTATTAACGCCAACATTCGTGCAAAACTATCACAGCAGACACAATGACCATAGCAATACGACGAGTGGTGGAGGGCATCAATGAAAAAGATAATTATTGGTATCCTGATGGTCGCTTGCGGTGTCCTTATTTCTAGCCAGTCAACTTTTGCTCACGTTCTAGTGACGGACGAAACGAAAACGAAGGGCGCGATTTTGCATATTATACCCGACGACGATCCCGTTGCTGGTGAAGAAGCTACTTTGTATTTTGATACTCAGGAGCAACTTTCAGATGCTAAGGTAGAGTTAACGATCGAAAACGCATTTGGCGATGCCACTAAAGTCGAAACCAGCAAAGACGGTTCGCTTGTGACGGCAAAATATACGTTTCCAGTGCAAGGAGTATATAGCGTAGCGTTTACCCTTGTTTCGGATGATGCTCGGTATGTATTCAACCAGTCGCAAAGAGTTTCAAGAGGGCTATCAACGAGCACACTCACTCAGCCTTCATATGCTTGGGCCGAGGTTTTACTGCTAGCTAGTGGTATTTGTTTTGCGGTACTCATTATCATAGCTACGAATAGGCGTAAAGACATAGCAAAGCACAGTACATTTTAGGTATACTGAGTAACAATAAGCGTAATAGGAGAAGTGATGAAAAAAGCGGCAGTAAGTAGATTGTTAGTCATTGGTGTATTTGTAAGTATTGTTTCACTTGCCGTTAGCGTGCCTGCGTCTGCACATGTTGTTGTAAAGCCAGCGGAAGTAGTCACGGCTGGTTTCCAGACATTCACTATTGGTGTGCCAAACGAAAAAGACATTGCTACGACAAGTATAAAACTGACTATTCCTGAAGGCCTGAAATATGTTCAGCCAACACAAAAAGAAGGTTGGCAGATCGATATTGAGTCTGAAGGTAATGGGTTGGATGCGACGGTGAAGTCAATCACCTGGAGCGGCAATGAAGTGAAGGCTGGTTTTAGGGACGACTTCACATTTAGTGGACAAGTTCCTGAAAAAACAACTGATCTGCAGTGGAAAGCCTACCAAACTTACTCTGATGGAACTGTTGTTTCATGGGACAAAGCGTCCAGCGGTGACGATCATGAAAGTGAAGATGAAAATTCGGGTCCATTCTCTGTCACTAAGGTAGTCCCACAGACAGCAAATGATGCCTCCCTCGCGACTGTCGATAAAGCTGCTGCTGATGCTAAGAGCGCAGCGAGTACGGCTTTATACGTAGGTATTGCGGGTGTCGTAGTTGGACTATTTGGCGTGTTTTTGGGTACACGCAAGCGATAAGCGAGCCATTGTTAATGGTATACTCGGCATATGAATAAGCGCACCAGTTTCCGCAGAAAAAGTATACTTATTTCGCTTATCTTAGTGGTAGCTATTGTAGTTGGGTTGGCGTTGCTGGTGATACCGCGCACAACTTTCTACGCGCATCACACAAGTGGCCCCGCGCTCCCGTATCAGGCAATGGAGCCAACATGGCTGCCCGATGATCTAAAGGTGAGCCCGACGCAACTTTCTGTTATCGATCGCAAGGGTAGTTTTGATAAAAGTATTATATTTCAAAGTTCTGACGAGCGATTTCGATTTATAGAATCAGAAGATCCTGGAAGTGTGCGTATGGATTGTGGATCGGCACCCACTAATAGTAAGTGTGAAGTTATGACGACGTCACTTGGAAACAAGTATGTATTTGAAACTCATTTTGTCGGTGAGAACGGTGATCTATCACCGCAATCTTATCAGACCATACAATATATTAGTGGCGGTGCATATTTCTTTGTAAATTTGGAAAAAGAATTAGTAGATAAGCATTCGAAAGAGGACTGGAGTCGGATGATTGATTCGTTCCAAGGAATGGATGTCACAAAATTACCGATTAAGGTTTCACCTTACGCTCATTTCGGCGGATAGTGCCTAGTTATTAGTCATCTTCAGTGAAGCGATAATTTCTTGTAGAACCAGTATCGCGTGTACGAGCATTTTCTTGTCGAGCTCGTTCAGTTTTTTTAGCATCTAACGACGATAATTCTGATTTCATTTTCAGATAGTTGGCGTAGTGGCTTTTTTCTAGCAATCCATTGGCGAGTGCCTTGTGAATTGCGCAGCCTTTCTCGTCTGCATGCTGACAGTTTTTGTACTTACATTTCAATGCAAGTTGGGTAATATCATCAAAGTTTGCATTCAATTCTTCTTCGGTTCCCCAAAGCTGCAGCTCACGGATACCAGGGGTATCGATGAGGATACCGCCATTAGGCAAGATAAACAATTCCCGATGCACTGTCGTGTGTTTGCCTGTAGAATCGGATGATCTGACGGCTTCGGTCTGTTGTGCTTCTCGGCCTAAGAGTTTATTGGTGAGTGTTGATTTTCCGACGCCTGACGAGCCTAGTAAAATAGCAGTCTTTCCTGGTTTGATATGTGAAGCGATTCCATCAAAACTTGTGGTGTCTGTTGCGACGCTGATAAGGACGGGAACGTCGAATGATTCAAGTTGATCGACGTACGACTGTAAATCGTCTGTTTTATCTGCTTTGTTTAATACAATGACCGTCTCGATTTCGTGAACCGACAGTTGAAATAAGAACCGCTTTAATCGTTCAACGCTAAAGTCATTATCAAGTGCTAATAAAACAAACGCGATGTCTACATTAGCAGCGAAGATTTGCTTTAATACTCGTTTGCCTGCGACTTTTCGAGCTACTTCGTTTGACCTGAGGACAACTGTTTCTACGACTGAACTATTATCTAAAATGCGCACCGCAACCCAATCACCAACTTTTGGCGTCTCATCACGACCTGAATAGTGGGCAAGTTTACCCGAAAGTTCTGCCGTGATAATTGCTGGCGTTGCAATTTTTAGTGAGGTGCCAAAATCGGCAACAACTCGAGCAGGTTGAAGTTCTTCAAGATGGAGGTTATCCCAAGCTAGCTGATTTTCTTTTGTCCATCCAAAATCTGCGAGACTATTCACTAATGCGCCTTGCATCGGCTACTGATACCGTCATATTGTTCAAGCTAGTCCTACGATCTTCTAGGCCAAGTGATGTCGCAGCATTATTTACAATTTCTGCTTGTACCATTGCAGGTCGAGGAGTACTTGCAGAGTCTGCAATGTAATAAAAGAGGGAATAGCCATCTGAGTTAGGGGCATTTTCTAAAAGGTAAGCTGTACTTAATTTTGTAGCCAGAACAATGTCCTCTATTTGATCGCTTTTCATATATAGTTTTATGACAAGCTTGTCGCCACAAGGAATACCTGCGCAAGATGTTTGAACGACTGCGTCATTAACAACAACTTGCGATCGTTGCACGATTTCTTTTGCGTATGTTATGTATGTTTCTTTTCTATCGATACTTTGCTGCCTAAGATTATTACGCGTCTGTATGGTCAAGATAGCGCCAGCAATAATCAGCACAAGAAGTGTGCCAAGTCCGATTATGAGAAGTAATTTTTTAGTCTGCATAGGTGTCTTGAGTATACCATTATCATAGTTCTTTACCGATTTTCAGCGTGGTATAGTAAGGGTATGAAACAAGCTATATCTCCTCGTGTATTGCCGATTCTCACCAGTACCGCACCATTCTTGAGTATATTTTTTGCGACGGTCGTCATTATAGCCGTTCTTTCTCTATTGAACATAACGTCAATCATTTATATTGGTCTGGCATTTGTCGCTGGTGTATCACTTGCTCTTTCTGTACTGGTTATTCTTGCAAATATCTACGCAAGGAAAACAGGTACCTATCTTGTGCTAGCATCGTATACAAGGGGTTTTCGATACCTTCCGACGAGAAAGATTATTGCCTATGGCATTTCGCCCGCAACTGGAAAAGGCATCCTCTTATTTGGACTTGTTGAGTTTGCAACACAAGTTATCTGTGTCGGACTTATGCTATTCATTGTTATTCAGTTAACACCAACTGGATACTTTTAACGCGACAGGCTATTTCTTGTATGCAAGAACCATGCTTTTTGCAGCATCATACAAATAGATTCCTATGGTCACGAGGATGCTGATTCCAATTGTCCATTGCGTCCATAGTATTAGCTGACTAAGACTGGTGGTTGTGTCTATGTGAGTTTGAAGAATACTAAGGAATGTTGGGTTAACAATTTCAGTACCAACGAAGGCCGTTATAAGTGCTGCAGAGATGGCTATTGCAAACACAATATTAAATAAGGCAAGTAGTGGAGTCCAGTTTCGTGCTCGTAACTTTATCAGACCTTTTATAATTCCTAAGATTCCAAATCCAACAATTATTGGTATCCAAAATGATGGAATGGCAGGGTTGAAGAAAGGTTCGTGAATATCGCCAGAATACACTCCAACAAGTTTTTGTAAGAAAAGCGGCGATAGGGCAAGAAAACCATATGTCACAATATCAGTCACAACTTCGCTAATAGGGATTTGCCTTTTCATTGGTATCTGTGGAAGTGCCGAAGGTGTCCAGTTACCATTACCAAGATCTTTAGACGAAACACCGCTTCTTTCCATAACGAAGAATACTAATGCTGTCCAGAAAAGAATTTGAATACCGACACCGATTGTCGCGCCGATTGTGCTGATAAGAAGCGAAATGAGTGATTCGGGAACCGCAACGATCTGACTTATAAGGATAAGACAAAAGGCGATCGGTAACCCAATTGCAAGCGACAGTTTTAGAGCGCGGATAAAGTATATATAAAATGTGGGACCAATCAGATACTGTTTTGCGCCCGAATAGCGCCTCGCGAGAATCTCTGGGTCACCCAGGTCGATAAGAACGGCTTCAATATTCTTTTTTGAACGAGTTTTCTTTTCGTCGAGCGTATCCTCGATTGTGGCGCGTAGCTCGTCGGAAACATCTTGGCGTTGTGCTGCAGGCATGTGCCGAGTGACTGCATAAATATATCTTTCAATTAAACTCATATATCCTCCTTAACAATTTTATTAATCTTTTCATTCATCTCGGACCATTCTGTTACAAGTTTTTGATAGAGTGTTTCACCGTCATGGGTGAGCTTGTAATATTTGCGTGGCCTTGTGTCGGCCGTGTCCCATTCGCTTTCTAGGACGCCTTGTTTTTCAAGACGTCGTAGCAGAGGATAGAGCGTACTTCCATCTACAGGAAGCGCAAGATTCTCGAGTGTCCGTAGCAACGAGTAGCCGTAGTATTTCTTTTTCCTCAGAACACTAACGATAGCCAAAACAAGAGACCCTCGACGGAATTCGAGTGCTTGATTTTGAAAAACGTCGTTTATATCGGACATATTTTCAATATACTGTATGTCGCACACTATTGCAATAGAAACAGCATCGAGTGTTGCAGATGCTACCTGTTATAATGAAGACAAATGGTGTGGCGCTTTATTGTAACTCTTATTTTATCTATTGCTTCTGTGATTGTTTTTGGTTTAGCTGACACTGTCTTAGCTCAGGAAGAAAATAGACATCTTGTGACCGTGTATGATCGTGGAGTAACCCGTGTGTTCTTGACTGAAGAAAAAACAATTGGTGATGCCTTGAAGGCAGAGAATATCGAATTAGACAGTCATGACATGGTCGAACCCTCTAGTGACCAGGAATTGATTGCATCTAGCTACAAAGTGAATATCTATAGGGCAAGACCTGTACTGGTTGTAGATGGGAGCGTACGCATAAAGACGATATCGCCCTATCAAACAGCTCGACAGATCGCGCAAGATGTTGGTGTGACAGTGTATGACGAGGATATTACGACTTTACAGCCGTTAACTAACTTTGTCAGTGATGGTGCTGGATTGCAGTTGACGATAAAGCGCGCAAAAACAATCACGCTTGATCTGTACGGCAGAAAGACAGAAGTTCGAACACACGCGACAACTGTGGGTGACATGCTAAAAGAGAAAAAGATAACGTTAGGGAGTAATGGCCGCGTATCTGTAACGCAGTCGACACTTGTAACACAGGGTATGGAGATTCGCGTATGGCGTGAAGGTAAACAGACAGTCTCTATTGATCAAGAGATTTCTGTAAGTAATCAAATTGTCTATGATGCCGATCGGCTAATTGGCTACAGGGCCGTCCAAATTAAGGGCGTTCCTGGTATTCGCAGCGTGACATATGAACTGGAAATAAAGGACGGGGTAGAAATATCGAGAGTAGAGATTGCTAATATTGTGACTCGTGCTCCGACTGAACAAACCGAAGTGATTGGTATTCGAAATGACGGTACAGGGTTAACTGCATCAAAAGGTGCGCAATATTGGACAGACAGTAAGGGTGTGTCACATCGTGAAACGTACTACGATCTTAATATGAACGTGGTGATGCGAAGTTGTGGTCAAGGTGGCTATTATACGGTAAGGCCTGATGGAGCAAAGGTTGACGCTGGAGGCTACATTATCATCGCCGCAAATTACGGGAACTATCCTAAATGTTCGTTTGTAGAGACAAGTCTGGGAATGGGACGAGTATACGATACTGGTGGGTTTGCAGAAAGACATCCTCATGGATTTGATCTTGCGACTGACTGGTCAAGGGCTGACGGTATTTAGTATTAATCTGGTACTATAAAAATATGAATAACGAAGCCATTGTCGCTGAAACATCTCGCACCATTCCTACCTGGTTACTTACTAGTGGTGCGGCACGAGTATTAATTCTCTTGTCGCTTGGATCTGAACGAACCGTTCTTTCGTGGGGTGAAACAAAAAAGACAGTATCGCTTGACCAGGTAAATGAAGTGGGCGAAGTAGTGAAAAATATCTTTGAGAGTGACATCACTAGTTTGCAGAAAGCGGCTTTTTACCGATCAACGATATATCTTACAGTGGGTGGTGTGCGTCATCAATTACTGCTTCGTGATACGCGTGTAAATAACAAAGGAGTAATGGATGCCCGTTGGCTTGATCCTACTGGTACTGCACTTGAAATGAGTTCGGCCTACATCGAAGTGAAAAGTAATCTTGATGCATTCAAAGCCTTTCTCGTTAGTAATAATGTCGATATCTTTCAACGGCGAGTATCTGCAAAGACGCGGCTTACTTTTGGAAAGTGGTTATTGATTATAGCGCCTATCGTTCTTGTTTTAGGAGTCGTTATAGCCTTCATTATCGGAAGAGTAGGCTCGTAGCATGAACGGCACACTACTTGTTTTACGTGCAGTTGGTGTTGAGTTTGCGAGGCGTATATACACACCGATTTTGATAGTGTGCGCAGTTATTGCGGTTGTCTTGATTAGTGTTTCTGTATGGCTTACGACAATGAGCGCATGGTGGTGGATCTTGGCGGCTGCCGTGTTTATCGGAGTTATTATTGGGGGAATTATTTTGACTATTGTAGGCGTCGTTCTTAACTTTGCGAATCCTACACAGTCGGCTACGCAGAAAAAAGCAGTGAAAAAATTTGTTGACACGCTACAGAGCTTATCCGAAATAACCCAGACACCAAAAGTCGTATTATTATTTCGAGTCGTGAGAGATATTGTTTCAAAAAGTGAGAATGGGTTTGTAAAGGAGACCATCGGTCATACGTTAGCACTTCGTAAAGAGTTTGATCAACTAAGGAATTCTTTCGTTTAGTGATATAATTTTAACGTGATTAGTTATTATGCGCTCACATCTGAACTCCCGCTACCGCTGCCCCTATGACAGTCGGAGCTTTTGAATTTCATCCATACTAATTACCTAGTAACAGACGGCTCCGACGAAGGGGCTATTTTTATGCCAACAGTCTGTTACTAACAAGGAACATTATGAATACGCAATTAGATACAGTTATCGTCATTAAAGTAGGAACAAGTACACTGACGAAAAAAAACGAAGCAGGAAATCTTTCACTTGATATAGAATCATTTCGACGAATCGGTACGCAGGTTCTTGATCTTAAACAGCAAGGCTATGCTGTTGCGATCGTCTCGTCAGCGGCTATAACGGCAGGAATGGTTGTGACAAACTTAGCGAAAAGGCCAACGAATGAGGAGGGCTCCATGCCCACTCTGCAAGGACTTGCCAGTATCGGATGGCGACATATTTTGAATGCATGGGACGACGCACTGCAGGGACTAATTATTGGAGAACTCCTTATCACTCGACGCGAGCTTGAGCGTGATGCCGAAAGGTCAGAACTTTTGAAAGTGACACACAATCTTTTGACAAATGGACATGTGGTGATTGTGAACGAAAACGATGCACTGACGCATGAGGAGATTGCGTTTGGTGATAACGACACGCTTGCTGTGGCTTTTGCGAGTAAGCTAAAACAGTCACACTTATTTAGTGATGATATATCTGTCATTATATTAAGCGACATCGATGGCGTATATAAAGATATTCATGATTCTAAGACGCTCATTAAAAAGATTGAAGATGTGGATACGTATCTACATGTAATTAGAAATACGGACGGAGGAGTTGGAACGGGTGGGATGACAACAAAGTTTTCTGCGGCAAAGATTGCAAAAGAACATGGCATTGCGATGTATATTACCAATGGTCGAACAGTAGACGTATTAGGGCGTACACTTCGTAAAGAAGTTGGGACGTATTTTCAGGAATAAACTGTTTTAAACGATGATGTCTTTTACTTTTTCGTAATCAATTTCGAATATTTGTTGTTTGTTACGAATCACTTCAAGAAGTTCGGGGTCTTTTAGTGTAATATTAACCGTTTCGCGAGTAAGTCCTGTCAGGTCGGCAAGTGTTTGTTGTGTAAGTGGAAAATTAATGGCATACCATTGTGTCTGGTTACGAGAAACTGTCGCGTGTTGATTACTAAGGTAATACAGCGCCTGCAATATTTTTTGTTTAGCAGAACTTTTTTCTAAACTCTTAAGACGTGAAACAATATGATCCATCTCCTCTGCGTACCATTGGAGCATCTGAAAAGCATAGTCGGGTGAAGTCTTTAATTTGTTCTGGAATTCGACCAGTGGTATAGCAATAACTTCTGTTTTTGTGATTGTTGCATAAAACCCATTGACGCTGTCCTTGCCTTCAAAAGAGTAAAACAGCGGGAAGATACTGCCAGATCCACCAATATGCATGATTTTTTCTCTTCCGTCACTGTCGGTATCGTAGAATTTTACGGCTCCACTTTTGATAAATCTGACAAGAGTAGGTGCATCACCATCGTAGATAATAACTTGGCCCGCAGTATAAGTACGCTCCATAGCATCTGGAAAATATTTCTTGATGGCTGATGATGTGAGATTATTCACATTTTTATTGTATACTATCCAATCTTTTTTCTATAACCAACTCAACAGACAAAATTTAATGTGTTACCTATACTGTAGTTACTACCATATGAGATGGGTAGATAAGGAAGGGGGATGTATGAAAAAGACTCGTGAAGAACGCCGTGCGTTTTTAGATAAAATAGAGAAAAAGTACAATGAAAAACTCCAGCTCTTAAGCTACAAACAGGAAAGCGAACAGCTTGCGCAGCAATTGAGGGCGGTTCGTGGGAAAAGTGTTGATGAATTAGATCAAGACGAAACAAGCTTATTTGAATTTCCAGATTATCGTCTGACAATCTCATAAAATTTTAAGGTAATAATTACCATAAACACCATCTGTCATAGTGTGATGTATTCGTGTATAATTACCCTAAGTTTAAGTGGAACTGCGGGGAATAAAAAATGCCACAAAGACTTCCTATCGTCAGTGGCGATGATGGTACATGGGGAACTATCCTCAACCAGTACTTGAAAAAAGAACACTACGACGATGGAACTGACAATTCGGCAAACGGTGGTCATAAAACGATCACCGTTCAACCAGGCACAGCGACGGCGGGAACGGCGCCGATTAAGCTTGCCTCGGGAACACTCCTTACGACACCGGAAGCCGGTGCTATTGAGTTTCTATCGGATCGTTATTATGTGACACAAACAACCGATGCAACACGTAAGGTAGTTGCTGCTTTTGATGATACGTCGGGCGCAACGGGAGACACCTACTATCGTGATGCAAGCGGTAACTTTATTCGATTACCTGTCGGTGCCAGTACTTATGTCCTCACCTCTGTCGGAGGAGTGCCTACGTGGGCAGCTCCTAGCGGTGGAGGTGGTGGCGGAAGTGGTGGATTAACCCAAGGTCAAGTTAATGCGATAGCAACTAGTAATGGAATAATGTAAGGGGATACGGAAATGGCAGCAAATACAGCACCACGATATACGATTAGCGGAGACTATTCGACAAATAGTACGATAACGACATCGGCAACGATGGGCCCCGTGGCTTTGACGGCTACAGGTGATTTTACAGGTGTAAGTGCAAATCACGTAAAAGTTTTTACTGGTGATACGACAAATGGATCACGACTGGTTGGCCTTCACTTTGAAGCGACTGGAATAAACGTACAGACTGTAGCTCGAGTGTATATGAATAACGGTGGATCACAAACGACCGCAGCGAATAACGCACTTGTCGGACAGCTGACTCTTCCTGCAACGTCGGCATCAAATAACTCGGCCGTTGGTTCGGCAGATTATTATTTCCCTGGCCCTTCTGGATACGCGGATATTCCTCCAGGTTTTACTGTGTATGTCGGTCTTGGTACAACTGTCGCCTCTGGATGGGTAGTCACTCCTGTACTCGGAGGAAAGTTCTAGTAGATGGATGCTTACGGGCTGCCGACTTCCCCACATTTTGAAACGGCAGTATTTAACGGCAACTCACTAGCTTCTGGCGCTAGCTGGGCAACATGGAGAAAGCCACTTGGAAAAAGTATGGCATCTATTGTATGTATCGGTGCTGGTGGGGGTGGCGGTACTGGAGCGATTGGTGCTGGTGGATCGGCGTCTGGTGGTGCTGGTGGCGGCGCGGGCGCAACGACAATCATTAACATTCCCCTCGCACTGCTTCCTGCTCGACTCTACATATCGGTTCCTTACGCTCGAACAGGTGGTGGCTTTCCGAGTTATGTTTCAACCGCTCCAACCAACGCTTATCCCAATCAAATTGTCGCACTCGCAAACGGTGGGGGTGCTGGTGGAAATGCGAGTGGTGTCACTCCTGGAACAGCTGGTACTACGGGAGCAGCTGCGACTGCTGCAACAATGCCACTTGGATGGCCATTTATGAAAATTGCGCTAGCTGGTATGGCTGGAGCTACCGGTGGAATAAGTGGCTCGGGGAGTAATATAGGCATAACAGGGGCAGTAGTAGCACGGGCATTCTCCGGAGCGAGTGGTGCTGCGCTTTCCGCTGGTTCACCAGGGAGTAATGGCGGTGGATATAATGTCGTCTCATCTCCTAGTTACCAGCTAGCTCATGCGGGGGGTATTGGTGCGGCTACTACGACAACTCCTGCAGGTAATGGGTTACATGGCTTTCGCCTTGATACGGGAGCGGGTGGACATCTCTATTACGGGGGAACTGGTGGAGGTTCTACTCACGGTTCAGCGACTGGTGCAGGTCTAGTCCAAGGAGCAGGTGGCAATGGATTTATTGGTTCTGGTGGCGGTGGTGGTGGTGGCGCTTTGACAGGATCGCTTGCAGCAGCTCCTTCGCTCGGTGGTGCTGGATTGGTGATCATTACATGTTATTAGGAGGAAATTATTAATGGAACCGTATGGCCTTCCCGCTTCACCGCATGTTGAAACAGCAATTTTTAACGGTACTACCAGCGCGACGACATCTGGTTGGCAAACGTGGACGAAGCCCGCAGGTAAAGCTTTCGCAAATATTATGGCCATTGGTGGTGGCGGCGGCGGCGGATCTGGTGCAATAGGTGCCGTAGGTGCAGCAGCTGGTGGCGGCGGCGGCGGATCTGGTGGGATAAGTATTATTGATATTCCGCTTGCGTTTTTGCCTCCGCGTTTATATATCTTGGTAGGCGCAGCTAAGACGGCAAATGGTATTAGCGCATACGTTTCAACTCAGCCTAACATAACTTCTAATCATGTTTTTGTGTATGCCGCCGGAGGAGGGCTTGGGGGTAATGCATCTGCAGGAACTGCCGGTATTGCAGGTAACGCTGGTTCGGCTGCTACTACTACATCGATGCCACTTGGCTGGCCTTTTTTGAATGCAGCATATGCTGGGCAGAACGGAAGTATAGGTGGTGGAGCAGTGACAGGCGCGGGGGTTACGCTTCCGTTAACGGGACTTCGAGTAACGGCTGGTTCAGGTGGCGGTGGCTTACCTGCTTCGGGGGCTGGATCTGCAGGTGGTTCATTTTCAATCCCCTCGGCGCAAAGTTATTTCATGTATCAGGCTGGTGGCTTGAGTCCGACATCGGCTTCTGATGCACCAGGTATCGGCCAGCATGGCTTTCGCCTTGATACAGGTGCGGGTGGGCACTTTTATTATGGTGGATCTGGCGGGGCATCTACCCATGCGTCTGCATCTGGCCCTGGCTTAGTCCAAGCACGTGGCGGAAACGGTGGAATAGGTTGTGGCGGTGGAGGAATGGGCGGCGCCCTGACAGGTTCGACGGCAGCAGGGGTATCACTTGGTGGAGCCGGATTGGTAGTTATTACATGTTATTAATGAAAGAGGTTATTTAATGGAACCGTATGCTCTTCCCACTTCAACACAGGGTGACTCAATGATCTTCTTGGGTAACTCAACCATTGAATCGGGTGAACAGTGGTATACGTGGACGAAGCCCGCAGGTAAAGCCATGGCTTCTTTTGTGATTATTGGCGCAGGCGGTGGCGGCGGATCTGGCGCTATTGGTGCGGCGGGCACTGCAGCAGGCGGTGGCGGTGGCTCATCGGGTGCTATGACTGTTATTGACATGCCTTTACATCTGTTACCTCCACGACTGTATATTTCTGTAGGGTATGGTGCTGTAGGCTATGCTGCTTCGACATGGGTGTCTACACAGCCAAACACAACCAGCAATCATGTTATCGGCTATGCTATGGGGGGAAACCCTGGTTCTGATGCGAATAATGGAACTGCCGGGGCTGGAAGTCCTGGTGGTTTTGCTGCAACAGCAGCCAATATGCCACTTGGGTGGCAATATACTCGTTTTGCAGCTACGCAACAAGTCGGAAGCAGTGGTGGAGCAACCAGTGCGGGTGTGGCGGTGACATTACCTGTTACAGGACTTCGACTAACGGGTGGAACGGGGGGCGCGGGTGTTCCGGCATCTGGGGCTGGTTTGGCGGGCGGTACATTAACGACCCCTGCAAGTCCAAGTTATTTCATTGCTCATACAGGAGGGGTTGCTCCAGCGACCGCCACGACGGCACCAGGTGTTGGTAAATCTGGTGTGAATATTCGTGATGCGGGAATGTTTTATTATGGTGGTACAGGTGGTGCAAGTACCCACGCAACGGCTACCGGGGCAGGACTTGTTCAGGCGGCTGGTGGAAACGGTGGAATAGGTTGTGGCGGTGGAGGAATGGGCGGCGCCCTGACTGGATCTACGCCTGCTAAACTCTCCTCTGGTGGTTCTGGTATGGTGATGATTACGTGTTACTAAGTAATGTATACGGTTGCTCTTTCACGAGTCGGCTGTCATAATTGACACCACTATAACGGAGTGTATCATGGGTGAAAACGAAACAAACAACTCAGGATTTGCCGAAAAAGCAGCAAAAGAATTTGGTGAAAACACTTTCTACACGTATATTCGTGACGACATTACCTACACTTTGACTTTCGAAGAGGCGATACAGATGGGTGGTCCTAACATTGCACATCTTTCCGACGAGGTATTATTTGATATGTTCAGTACGATGAATGATCGATACAAGCGTTTAGAGGCCGCGAATCGTACAGCCGAGAGTAGGCAGCGCGCAATTGACTTGATTGCAAAGAATGCTTTAAAGCGAGAGCCTTAATCAATAATGGGCGAGGTGGGGATGAACGAGTATAGTGTCGCTGAACAAGTAGCTGAAGTAGCTCCTGAAACGGAAGTATACATAAGTGATGCGGAATTTCTTAAAAATGAGATGGATGCTTTGTTGAAAAACGACGCAAATGCTGCAGCTGAAAAAGAATCATCCGATGCTGAGCGCGAGAAACTTATTGAGCGTCTGGTAGATTATTTTGGTGATGATCAATTTAAGTACATAGCTCAAAACGGAACTGTTCACATAGGAACGGTAACTCAGACTATTGATCTCTGTCCAATGTCTGAGTCTATTTTAAAGGGTGGCTTTGATAGGGTCGTCGAGTGGATTACTCCTTATAAGATCGATAAACCCAAGGTTGAAGAAGCAGAAGCTAAGCCAGAACCAACCAATGAACCCGCTGCTGCACCTAATGTACCAATTAAGGAAGTAGCCAAGAAGCCAGAAGTTTCAGTGAAAGAAGTGGCAAAAGAAAAGCCAAAGACAGCTACGAAATTGTCTGAAAAGAAGGAAGTAGAAGTTACTGTAGCAGCTCCTCCGATTGTGATTGTTGGTCCTGCCATTGCCGCGCAAGTAGAAGAAGTTATTACTCGGATGAATAAAACTGAAGTGGTTCACGCTGCCGCTGCTTTTAAAGTAGAATCATTGCCTATCGAGGACAAGGGTGGTGCAGTTGATGAAGTGATAGTAACTCCTACCTTATTATCAAGAGAGGACATTGTTGAAGAGCCTGGAGTAGTCGAAAAGCTGGATGCACATATTGATTTGGCTGATTTTCTTCCTGTTGTATCTGACGACGAAATAGAAATGATAGTTGAAGAAAAAATGGATGAAGTAACGGTGAATGAAGAAGCTACCGAGTCTGTCAGACCGCCTACGTACTTTGAAGAGTGGCAGGATCTTGTCGAGAAGGAAACTCCATTAGAAATGTTGTTAGTCACGATTATTGATGAGCTTCCTATCAGTAGCGATGATGATGTCGAGCTAGTCGAGCTAAGCGATAACCTGGAATTCACCGCTTCCCCTGAACTCTATACGTTGCTGACAGAAGTTCGCCTTGTGAAGACAGCAATGGATAGATTGAACTCGGCTAAGACGAAAGAAGAGTGTGATGAATACCTGAATGAGGTAGTTGTGTCACTTGTAAAATTATTGCGTTCGCTTGGTTACGATAGTCCCGAGAAGCTACTGCGTGAGTTCCTGAAAACGCATCCCCTTTCTTCCTTGTATGATCTGATCGAAGCACTGGAAAAATCTTTACGCGTAAATATTCAACACGAGTTGTATCTAAAAAACAGTAACGGACATACTCGCAAGCGACACGCCAGCTTTGGAAGACTTGTTTTGTATGTACTGCAAACACTTTCCGGAAGACCAGCTGTCGCGGACATGGCGTAGTGGTTATGGTATGATTTGTATATGACAAAGAAGAGCGCAAAAGCGTCTAACAAGAGAATTATCATTATCAGTGCGCTGATTGTGGTCGTTTTGGCGGCATTTATTGCAGCGGTCAATCTATTGCCTCGCGAGTCTTCATCAATAAATTCTTATAAAGAATGTACCGAAGCAGGATATCCTGTTCAAACTTCATTCCCCGAGGTATGTTCTGTACCTGGTGGCAAATCTTTCCCTAACACCTAGTAGGGCATTACTATCAGCTATTTATAAGCTATACTTATTATAGTTGAAAGTATAAATACTTAAGGAGCACAATGGAACCCGCGAAAAAACTTCATCCAGGTATTACTGCTCTTATTATTATCGTGTTAATTGGTATCGCAGCGACGGCAGTGATTGTCATTACGTCTTCATCAGCTGAAAAGACAAATGAAACGACAACTAGCTCTGAAGAGACAACCCCATCGTCTTCGAATGATACGCCTTCTTCAGACGCGACGGGTACTTATAAAGATGGCACCTACAGCGCAACAGGCAGCTACTCAAGTCCTGGCGGAGTGCAATCTATAGATCTGACTGTCACAATTGAGAACGGTCTTATGACAAAAGCAACCGATGGCGACGCCGAAGAATATCAGGATGATTTTGCATCAGCGTATAAAGGTCTCGTTGTGGGTAAGGATGTCGATAAGGTTTCGCTTTCTCGCGTCGCTGGCTCTTCGTTGACATCTAATGGGTTTAATAAAGCACTTGATCAAATCAAGACTGATGCAAAAGCATAGCCTATCTTTTGAGGCCATCGGGACATCGTGGCAAATAGAGACAGATGTTCCCATGTCGCCACAATTAACGCAAGCCATCTTTAAACGTATCGAAGCGTTTGATAAAACATATTCACGATTTCGGGCCGACTCTTTGGTCTCGCAGATTGCTAAAAAAGAAGGAATATATACATTTCCAGACGATGCGACCCAACTGTTTGAATTTTATAAAAAAATATATGATGTGACGAACGGTAAAGTGACACCACTGATCGGTGGCATGCTTGAAAAAGCGGGCTATGATGCGAATTATTCTTTCGTGGAGTCTGCACAGACGAGATTGCCATTGTGGGATGAAGCGTTTCAGTGGAGTGGAAATATATTAAAAGTACACACACCTGTCACGCTCGATGTTGGCGCTGCAGGAAAAGGGTACTTGATTGACTTGGTGTGTGGATTGTTAGATGGGGAGGGGATTGCTAGTTACGTTGTTGATGTAAGTGGCGATATGCGACATAAAGGCATGGCAGAGAATAAGGTTGGGCTGGAAGATCCCTACGATCCAAGTAGGGTTATTGGTGCGATTGATGTCCTAGACAAAAGTATATGTGCGTCGGCAACAAATCGACGAACATGGGGCAATGGGGTGCACCATATCTTCGATCCAGACCTTATGGAGTCGACGCAGGAAATTACTGCAACATGGGTTATTGCCGACACAGCTATGGCGGCTGATGGACTGGCGACTGCCCTCTTTTTTGTCGATCCAAACGTACTGCGTAAACAGTTTAATTTTGAATTCTTGCGTGTGCACCGTGATGGAGCTATTGACTATTCACCTGCTTTTGAAGGAAGATTGTTTTAATGATTGCTGAGTTTTTTGGAAATCTATTAAATCGCTACTCGATGTACAAAGTTGTGTCGGGTGGATTGAGTATCCTATTCGTTATCGCGTTGGTCCTCTCGTTCTTAGGTATCATTTCATATTCACCACTAGCAATGGTGTTAAGTTTGCTTGTCCTTGGGTTCTCAGTGTTCCTTACGAGTGTTCTGTTTGGCCTCATCTTTGGCGTACGTATTCATACTGAATCTTCTTTTATAACAGCAGTTATTTTGTTCTTTATTTTTACCCCTACGGTTGAAGTATCTGGGCTACTAGCGCTACTGCTGGTGGGTATGATCGCTGGTGTATCGAAATTCATCATTACTTATCATGGTCGCCATATCTTTAATGCCGCCGCGTTGGCTGCATTTGTTGCCAGTATTACAGGTATTGCACATGCAACCTGGTGGGTGGGGACGCCTGTTCTTATTATCCCAACGTTCTTATTGGGCTTTGCGATCATTCAAAAGACACGTCGGGTTCCTTCTAGCGGAACTTTCATGGGTGTTGCAACGGTTCTGCTGCTGATTGTTCTAGGGCTGCAGGGTTCGTCAGTCGGTGAGAGTCTTGTCTTGTGGTTATCATGGCCAATCCTTTTCTTCTCGAGCTTTATGTTAACAGAGCCACTGACACTACCAAGAAAAAAATGGCAACAAATTTTAGAGGCTGTTATTGTGGCATTTATTTTTGCGGTTCCATTACACATAGGAGATTTCTCGACCTCGCCTGCCTTTGCGCTACTAGTCGGGAACCTCATCGCGTTTGGGTTTACTCGTCAACGAAAAGTGTCACTACGGTTTTCTGCACGGAAGAAGCTTACGCCTACGTCTTATGAATATGTGTTTACGCCGCACCGCCCTGCCGTGTTTGAACCTGGTCAGTATGTAGAAATCACGGTTCCTCATAAAAATGACGATTTTCGTGGAAGTCGACGCAGCTTTAGTATTACGTCAGCACCTGGCGAGGAGACACTTCGCCTAGGCGTTAAGTTTTACGAACCTTCGAGTAGCTTGAAGAAAGCGCTCCGTGAGCTAAATGATGGTGCGGTGATTGAGGCGACGGGTATCAGTGGAGATTTCGTCCTTCCAAAAGACAAGATGGCACCATTACTGTATGTTGCGGGTGGCATAGGGATCACTCCATTCATCAGTCACTTGCAATACTTGATGCGCAACAAGGAAACGCGAGACATCGTACTGTTCTACCTGATAAATAATATCGGCGAACTTGCATACAAAGATATTTTAGTTCGTTCAGGTATTAAGGTTGTCGTCGTGACAAAATCAGACGTACCTTTAAAGCTGCCGAATGGATGGGTTCATAGTGAAGCAATCGATCAAAAGGTGTTTAGTGATACTGTGTCTGACATCGAGAACAGGATGGCATTTATTTCTGGGCCCCCTGCGATGATCGACGCTACAAAGAAAATGTTAAAGAATGTCCATGTGCGTCATATAAAGACCGATTACTTTATCGGTTATTAATTTACGCGTGACGTTGTCGGTGATGTGTTTTATGTGCGGTGCGTTTAGTGCTATATTTACCTTTTGCATTAAAGCGTTGAAAGATATCACCTACCCAGAATCCTAGAACTAGCGTAACGGCTGCCCAATACAACGGAACGGGAGCCTCGGTCCAGATAGACCTTAGACCAGCGGTGATAGTCGCGAAGGTCGAACCAGAGGCGCCAATTGGTGAGGCTGGTGCATCGTTATTCACTTGTACGACAGTCTGAAGGAATGAGGTTTCGCCTTTGGCATCAGTTGTCTTTAATGCGACATCGATAATGCCTGCTTTTTGATAGATGTGCTCGTAATCGTGATAATCAGTATCGGCGACAGTCTTTAGCTCGGTAATGCCGTCGCCCCAATTGATCGATAAAGAAAATGGCGCGTGATCACCAGTCACTCGAATAGGAAGAATGATTTTTTGACCTGCATAAATACTACGGTTAATACAGTTTGCAATAATTGTAGGGTTTGCGGAAGCCGTCTCGGTATTCTTTGACGTATCATAGCATGGGTTTTCTGCTGGCTGCGTTGCAGGCTCGGTGATAACAATTGGAGTAGGTGTAGGATCGATGTCTGTTTTAGTAGTCGCTATTTCTTTCACGACAGGTGGAGTTGGTGCTTGCGGAGGAGTAGTAGTAGCGACGATGGGGTCCTCTAGTCGAATAATAGAGACCTGGGCGGTCACAGGGCCGGGTTGATTCATGAGGTCATAATTTTGTGACTGTAGCGTATTAGTGCCTAGGTTCAGTTGAATCGGCGTTGAGTAATTACCAGAGCTTGTACACATCGATGAACCAGCAAAGACACCGTTTCTATATGTTGCGACAAGCGTCGAGGCTTCGCATGTTCCGCTGACCGCTATCTGGGATGATCGAGTAGAGCTATTGTTAAAAGGAAAAGTAATATCTGCACCGACTGTCGGCGGGTCACCAGTAATATTGACGGTGATTGTTTTAGATGCGGAGTTAGTCAGTCCGGCGACACGTAGCGCACCAAGGTTTGAGAATAACAGTATGCCCGTCAGTAACAGAGCAACTAAAAGAACACCATGTGAGGTATGGTGATGTGCGACCGATCGTCCTGTGTGGGGGTGAGGAGCGATAGAAACAAGACTCGCGGCAATATGGTAGGCGAGAAGTCCTTTTGTCGATTTAGACGCAATTTTTTTGCTGTTCTTTTTTTGCTTTTTAACCATGTATGTAGAGTCTTTTATGGGTATGTTTGTGTAATCCTGTGATTATGTGTTTAGTATAGCGCGTTAGGGGTTTAGAGAGAAGAAGATTATTGCATATTAAAGATATATCGCTTATAGTTTAGACAGTATTAATGCGAGGGAAACAATATGGGTATTGGAAAAATAGAGATCATTCTTTTGATCGTTTTGGTGATAATTCTGCTATTTGTTGGCGCTAAGAAGTTACCAGAACTTGCACGTGGCATTGGCCAATCAGCGAAAGAGCTAAAAAAAGGCTTCACTGAAGACGACGATAGCGACAAAAAAGTTGCTAAAGATTCTAGTACAACAACTAAGAAATAGTTTCAGCGTTTAGGGGTTAAGGGTGAAAAAGAGGGTGACTAAACAAGTTGCGACTGATGGACAGGTCTTGATGGATCATATCCGTGAGTTGCGCACGCGTCTTATTGTGTGTGCAATTGTTCTTATTGTCGGCGGTATTGTCGGCTACTTCTTCTATGAAGAAATTCTTGTATGGCTCCGATCTCCGTTAGGGGCCGATTTGTATTACAGTACTCCAGCAGGTAGCTTTAACTTTATTATTAAAGTGGCATCAATGGTTGGAATATTGGCGGCTGTGCCGTTTATTATCTTCCAGCTTATTATGTTTATCCGTCCTGTCGTTGCTGAGAAACTTAGCGCCACGCGAGTTGTTTTCTATACACTCGCATCTATCGGTTTAGCGGTGACGGGTGCACTTTTCGCGTTTTACGCTATCCTTCCTGGCGCGTTAAAGTTCTTTGCTGGCTTCCAAGTCGCTGGTTTGTCGGCTTTAATCGATGCTAATAATTATTTGAACTTTGTCACCAACGCGATCGTGACGTTCATTCTCGTTTTCCAAATCCCACTAGTGATGATCATTATTGATCGGATAAAACCTATTTCTCCAAAGAAATTATTATCTATGGAAAAATACGTTATCCTTGGGGGATTAGTGGTCAGTTTAATGGTGCCGTTTGCGCTTGATATTACTACTAGCTTGTTGATCGCAAGTCCAATTGTGATCTTGTATAACATTTCTGTTGGGATGATTGTTATTCGACATCTGATTGCAAGGCGACGTACGATTGATCTGCCTGTCGTCGCTGAAATGACCGCTGAAGAGATTGCCATGGATGACCAACAAGTTGTCGATTTCTTTAATTCGCGATCACAAAAAGTTCCTGCACTCGCTATCGAGCCAATTGAAGACGAAGTATTTGACTTGTCTGTTGAAGAACTGCCGACTATTCCCGTACTTGAAGTAGAGACCCATCAGCCGACACCAATCTTAAAGAAGTTTAATCTTCCTCGAGATACAAAACCGCTACCTGGACAAATTCCAAACGTTGCCCAGCTACGAGCTGACGCACAAGCAAATCGCGAGCGACAGATTGCAGAGCGTGTTGCGCGCTACAATACTGGTCCTCTTCGAATCATTAACGATATTAATTAATACTTATTCAGTAATGTCACGAATGATCGTGATTCTTGCACCAAGCGTATTAAGGCGTTCAGCTAAGTCTTCGTAACCACGGTTGATAGAGTAGATATTTCGAAGTGTTGAAATACCAGGTGCGGCCAACATACCAAGCATGATAACGACAGCAGGTCGTAATGCTGGAGGTGTAATGATCTCGGCCGGCTTCCATTTTGTTGGGCCAGTGACATAGAGGCGGTGTGGATCGATAAGCTGCACGTTCGCATTGAGTCGAGTTAGCTCGGTCAAATAAATAGCACGGTTTTCGTATACCCAATCGTGGATAAGTGTTCGTCCTTTAGCTGATGCCGCAATGGCAGCAAAGAAGGGGAGGTTATCAATATTAAGCCCAGGGAATGGCATCGAGTGAACCTTATCGATCGGTGCTTTTAAGTCGCTGACTTTTGTAGTGATATCGACGAGGCGGGTTTTGCCATTAAGCGCGGTGTATTCATCGCTGATCTCGTACTTGAAGCCCATGTTCTCGAGGACGCTGAGTTCGATTTCAAGAAACTCAATTGGGGCACGTTCGATAGTAATCTCAGACTTCGTGACAATTGCCGCAGCGATCAGACTCATGGCTTCGATAGGATCTTCTGAAGGGGCGTACTCAACATTCTTATTAATGTCGCGCAGGCCGTGAATAGTAAGGGTAGTTGTACCCACACCTTCAATTTTGACACCGAGTTTATCAAGGTAAAAACAAAGGTCTTGCACCATATAGTTAGGGCTGGCGTTTCGTATAATTGTCACACCGTCATTTAGAGCAGCGGCCATAATGATATTCTCTGTGACGGTATCACCGCGTTCAGACAGAACGATTGCTTTGGGTGGTTGAACGGGCTTTGAGGTAGCAGAATAGTGGCCCGTGACAGTATCAACTGAGAGACCGAAGTGTTCAAGGCCGCTCAGGTGTGGCTCGACTGTGCGTTCACCGAGTGTACAGCCACCAGCGTACGGAAGTTCGAATGTTTTATAGCGGTGCATCAGAGGGCCAAGGAACATAATGATGCTACGAGTCTTTTTAGCGGCTTCAACATCCATGTTTTCGAGTTTCAATTTAGCTGGAGGAATAATCTCTAGGTCATTATCGCCAAA
>Ga0247817_10000337_pt1 | contig 27742 bp, 19 predicted proteins | sample UWRJL212509R1_FD_178010 | JGI IMG/M metagenome (GOLD analysis project Ga0247817, IMG submission 178010) | Plant litter microbial communities from Arlington Agricultural Research Station in Wisconsin, United States - UWRJ-L212-509R-1 | ecosystem: Environmental > Terrestrial > Plant litter >...
CGCGCCATCCGGCAGCATCTGGTAGGTCGTGGTCATCGACCCGGCCTGTAGGGTGCGGGTGGCGCCACCGGTGATCGTGATCGGGTCGCCGTCGCGCTCGCAGACGAGGAGCACGTCGAACGGGCCGTCGGAGTACTGCGGTGATCCATCGCCCTCGAGGGTCTTGGTCACTGTCACTGCACCCGTGAGGTACCAGTTCTCGACGGTGATCGCACCGGGCACCGCAAGGGTGACGGGCACGGTGTCCGTCGCCGCCATGGCCACGCCATCGGTGTCGCGCGTGACCTGGGCGTTGGCACCGGTCGAGGCGAAGTTCGTCTCGACGGCGCTGCACTCGGAGCCGTCGGCGATGTCCTCGATCGTGACAGTGTACGAGCCGCCCGGGGTCGGGAGCGTGAGGTCTTCCCAGGTCGAGACGATGTTGCCGGGAGCCGTGCAGGTGACGTCGAAGAGGAACTCTCCGTCGCCGAACTGTGCGGCACCCCCACCGAGGAGTTCCTTGGTGAGTGTGAAGGCGGAGACCGCGTAACGGTTGTTGATCGTCACCGTGTTGAGCGGCACAGTCGCCGTCGTCGGGGTGAGAACCACCACGGCGGTCTTGCCGCTTATCGGCCCGACTGTTCCGCCGTTGGTCACGACGACGAGGTCGGAAGAGTCGAGTCCCGGTGTCGTTCCCTCGGTGATCGTGCACGAGGCACCCGACGGGAGACCGGTGATCGTCTCAGCGCGGTGGTCGGCGACCTGCTCGGTGTCCTTGAGGTGCAGCACCATCGGGGTGGTCGAGGAGTAGCCGGTGCCGTAGACCGCGGAACCCTGGAACGTGCAGCCGACTGTGACGTCGAAGACGCCGCGGTCGAGCGGGTTGCCGTCGGAGTCGACGGCGGACTGGCGCACGTCCTTGACGACGCGGAGGCTCGCGTTCTCGTAACGGTTCGTGTACGCCTTGGTCACCGTCGTGCCGTTGCCGATCGTCACGGTGCCGCTCGGCGACGCGGTCGTCGTCGTGGCTCCCGCGGTGCCGGTCTCGGTCGTCGTGCAGACCGAGCCGCGAGCGATGTTCGGAATGGTGATCTCACCCGTGATCGGCGAACCGGTCGGGCTGATCGTGTGCGTACCCGTGTAGGTCGTCGTCGAGGTCGACGTGCTGCTCACGAACGCCGAGCAGCTCACCGTGAAGGTGAACGTGCGTCCAGCGCCGTAGGCCGCAGCGGCCGGGCCGGTGACGGCCTTCGTGATCCTGAGCGAACCGACAGCGAAGGTGTTGGTGAACTCGATGGTGTTCGCGGATGCACCGGCTACGTCAGCGGCGAGCGTGAACGTGCGGGCGGTTCCCGTCGTCGTCGCGGGCGTCGCGGTGTTGACCGTGGTCGTCGTGGAGCTCGCGTTGCGCGCCTGGGTCTCGGTCACGGTGCAGACGGAGCCTGCCGGCAGGCCGGTGAAGCTGCGCGTCGCGGCCGCCGTTGCGAGGGTGAACGTCGTCGTGGGAAGCACTGTCGTGTTGCCCGCACCGTTGTTGAAGACACAGCTCGCCGAGAACTGGAAGTTTCCGTAGGGCACGGCTCCCGTGGTGGCGCCGCGGTCGGCACCGCCGTCCATGATCGTCTTCGAGACGGTGAAGCCTGCGAGGTCGTAGGTGTTCGCCACGGTCGACGTCTCGACGGTCGGGCGGTAGGTCGTGCCATCCGAGTCATCGAACGGCGGGTTGGCGTCGTAGACGAGGAAAGTCGTCGTACGGGCAGCTTCTGCGCGCACCGTCGCGGGGGTGATCGTGCGGGAGGTCTGGCCGTAGTTGGCCTCCGACACCGTGCAGTCCGCGTAGAGCGGGATGCCGGCGACGACCGTCGCGGTCGTGGAGTTCTTCGGCACGCTCACCGTGTTGCGCGCGGTGCCATCGGCGTTCTTGAGGCTGACAGCCTCGCCGGCCGAGACACACGCCAGGGTGAGGTTGAAGTTCGAGCCGGCGAAGGCACTGCCGAGACCGTCGACGACCTTTCTGAGCTGCACGCTGCCGGTCGCCATCGCGACACCGACCTTGCGGGGCTCGATGACGAACTTGTTCGGAACCCGGGTGGTGCCGTTGGGCGCCAGGCCGACGCCCGCGCCGGCGATCGAGTTGTAGGCGATCGAGTCACGCGTGAGGCCGGTCGCGCTCTCGGCGATCTCGGGGGCGGCAGCGGTCTTCGAGCGGTACACGATCGAGAGCTTCTGGCCGGGGTCGAGACCGTCGCCCAGGTCGATGACGAACTTCATCGCCGCGACGGTCGCGAGGGTTGCGGGCGACGCGGCCGGGTCGAGCAGCTGCCAGGCGGCGGCGCGGTCGCTGATCTCGTCGACGGCCGACGTGGAGAGCAGGCACGAGTTGTACGCGGTGTTGAACGCGGGGGTGCTCGTCGCGCTCATCCCCATCTCGACCTGGATGTCGGCGCCGTTGCAGCGCGTCGACACGACGGGCAGCGTGGTGGGCGTCACGTAGTAGACCTTGAGCGTCGCATTGCTCGGCAGGTTCGGAATGGTCGGGTAGCTCGTCAGGGTCGGGGTCCAGCGCGAGCTGCGAGCCTCGTTGACGATGACACCGCGGTCGTTGGCGCGCGGGAGAACGTCGATCGCGACGAGCTTGACGACGTCGATGTTTCCACCGTTGTAGAAGTTGCTCACCCACTCCTCGGTTCCGCCCGGGCGGGTGATCGGAACGCAGGGGTAGCGGTAGAACTGCGCGGCTCCCACCGACGACACGTTCGGTCCGGTGCAGTTGACGGCGCTCGCTGCGACGGTCTTGAGGATTCCGAGGTCGTCGAAGCCGAGGTCGGTTCCGTTGTCAGCGAGCGGGCCGGCGTTGACGCCGCGCACACCCTTGACGATCGTGACCGGGGCAGCGGCCTGCGGGGCGACAGTCGTGCGCGAGGTGCAGTCGTCGACGAAGGTCGTGCGCGCGTTCGGCGTCGTCTCGTTGGTGAACGAGTCACACGTGTCGAACGGCTGGTCGGCGGTCACCGTCGCGGTGTTCGTGACGGGGGTTCCCGCCTCGAGCTGGTCGCGGAACCGCAGGTTGGTTCCGATGGTGAGCGTCCAGCCCTTGGGCAAGGTGGTCGGGGAGGTCATCGTGAAGGTCAGGGTGCGACCGGTTGCCGAGACCGCGCCCTCGTTGCGCGTGACGGTCGGTGCGGGCTGGGCCACTCCCGACGCGTTCTTGAGCGTGTAGGTGAACGACTCGCCATTCGTGTACGGCAGGTCTGTGTCGGGATCGTTGGGGATCACGAGCATCGGACTCGTGCCATCCCCGGGCAGGCTGTCGGTGACAACGACCGAACCGAGGTCCTTGTCGTGGGCGCCGCCGGTGTTCGTGACCTGGATCGTGAACGGGATGTCAGAGCCGAGCGACTGCGCGCCGAAGATCGTCTTGCGAATCTGCACGCGGGCAGGCAGGTGCTGGTACTGGATCTGCTTCGTGTCGGTGTCAGTCGCCGACGGCCAGACCGGGGTCGTCGCCGTGCGCGTCGCGTAGGTGCTCGCCGTCACCAGAACGTCGTTAGTGAAGACGCCGGGGGTGGTCTCGCCCGGGGTCGACTGCGTGTTGGTGAAGAGAGTGGATGGCACGGCGGTCGCGCTGTTGGAGACCAGGTTCGTGCGGCGCTCCACCGTGAAGTTCACGATCTGCTTCGGGTTGAACGGACGCTCCCACGCGGAGTAGTCGGCCTTCGTGTAGGTGAACCGGAGTCCGCGAACGTCAGCGAGGGTCTTGCCCGCGCCGAGGTTCGGCATGGCCGCGGCGTTCAGGGTCGTGACATCCGCGCCGAGAACCCAGCAGGCGGTGAGATCGATGTCGCCCGCACACTCCGCCGTGATGGTGTTGCCGCTCACTACGTAGTCGATGCCAACGAGTGCATCGACCTTCACTCGGTTGGCAGGAGCGACCGGAGCCACGTTGCCGGGGCCGAAGGAGTCGAAGTTGTAGACGTTCCAGAAGGTCGGGCTCGTGTCTTCGATCACCATCTGGGTGGTGCGCACGTTGCCGTCGGTCTGGCCGCTCAGGGTGATGAGCGCCTTCTTCGAGTCGCCGTCGTACTGGATGGCGGGCGACGACGGTGCAGCGGTCGTCGACGCCGTGATGTCCTTCGTCGCAACGACGCCGTAGTCGAAGGTCGCCACGGTGACCGCAGCGCTGGCCTGGTCGGTGATGACGTTGTCGACGCCGATGGTGCCGGTGAGCCCTCCGGGGTCGGTGACTGTCGCGGTGACCGTGTTGTTGATCGGGCTCGACGCGGTGTCGACGGCGGTGGAGGTTCCGCGGATCTCGGCGCGCAACTGGGTGTCGAGGCGCACGGTCGTGGTTGCCGTGCTGTTGATACGGCCGGTGTGCTGCACCGAGATACCCACGACGTCAAGGAGGTCCGCGCGAAGGAGGTTCTTGGCCTGGGTGATGGTGAAGGTGGCATCCGGCGCGGTCGCGTAGGAGAGCGTGACGACCGAAGAGGCGACGGTGCCCGCGGGAACCGTGATCTCTTCGATGTCGACGATGTTCACGAAGTCGAAGGGGTTGGTGCCGTTGCTCGGCTCGGTGAGTCCGAGTCCGTTGACGCGCACCACGGAGTTGTTCTGCGCGGTGATGGTGAGGGCGGCGCGCGGGTAGAGGTCTTCTGGGGTTCCGACCGGGGGAACACCGAGCGGGCCGCCGGTCCAGGTCTTCGTCGCGGCGACGTTGATCGCGCGGTCGAGGATGCGGATCGAGTCGGCTGCCTCGTCGTCATAGACGAGAGCGTCGGTCGCGTCGCGGCCCTCGATGAGTGCGGTGTTGTTGACCTCACCGGCGGCGGCGAGGTTGTACATCGCGCCGCGGGTGATTCCGAGGACTGCCTCACCGTTGGAGCGGCGGGTGTCACGCACCTCGAAGCTGAGGTTGATCTTGCGGTCGATCGGCATACGAGCTGCGACACCCGTTCCGACGAGCGGTGCGGTGGCACCCGTGGCGCGAGCCGCACGCGTCGGGCTCTCCTCGAAGACGAAGCGCACGCCCGTGGCGAAGAGCTGCTCGGCGGCGGTGAGGGTATAACCGGGGAAAGTCCCGTCGCACGCGTTGCCCGCGCAGGTGTTCGACAGCGTGTTGACCCAGCCGGTGCCCGGCTTGTAGAGCTGCACGCTCGTGATCTTGTCGTAGGTGAGCAGCGGGTCGAGCGTCGGGGTGATCGGCTCAAGGCGACGCAGGTTGAACGCCTCAAAGACTGTGTCTTCGACGGGAGTCGTCGCCGGGTTGGACGCGGAGTCGGAGATGACGACCGAGTGGTACTCGAGGCCACCGGTGCCCCACGAGATCGTCGCGATGTCAGTGTCATTGGAGCGGGCGCGAACCGCGTCGGTGTTGGTGCTCGGCGCGTCAGCCCACGACTTCGTGAGCATCGGCGGGCCGTCGCCATCGATCGGCATGACAGTCACATCGTCGCCCGCGCTGTCGGTTGCGACCTGAGGCGTGGCGACGGGGTTGCGAACGACCGAGGTACCGGTGTTGTTGATGAGAACGTCGGCGGGTGCGCTCGGGTCGGCAGCAGCGCCAGAACCGTCACGCAGCTGGTCGCGCAGCACGACCTTGAGGTTTGGGTTCACGCTGAATCCCGGGGGAAGCTCGGTGAGGGTACCGGTCGGCGTGTAGACGAACTCGATGCCGTCGATCGCGTCGCGGTCAGCGGCAGCGATGGGGAGCTTGAACGAGACGGGGCCGGTGATGCCGATGGCTCCGGGCAGGTCGGTCCAGGTCGATCCCGAGCGGGTGCGAATGGTCAGCTGCGAGTTGGCGGGAACGTCGGTGGCGACGATGGCCGCCACATCGAAGTAGTTGAAGAAGTCTGCATCCGTGTCGCCGACGACGAGTTCGGTCACGCCGACCGTCGAGCCGCCGGTGGCCGTGCCGACCGGGCGCGGGTCGACCTGGCCGGTGAGCAGAATCAGGGTGGATGCACCCGCAGCCGAGTACAGGCTGTCGGGCGAGAACTGCTTGGTGACTGTCGTGTTGATGCGCGAGGACCGACGCGTGATCGTGGCACTCGCCTGGGCGGACGCGGTCTGGGCGCCGCGCGCGACCTCGACGCCGACGGTGTTCGTCGTCGTCACGTTGCCGCTCGGAACCGTGACGCTCGTCGTGTTGAACGGGAGCACGGCGTACTCGCCGGGCGCGATCGCTCCGGTGAAGTCGACGCGGAATCCGATGACCTTCGACGTGGACGTCGGGAGCACGGGCTCCGGCCATGTACCGCTCGGCGTGACCGAGACCGGGGCGGCGAGACCGTTGCCGTCGTCGTAGAGGTAGCTGACCGCGGCGCCGGTCGCACCGGTCGGCCACTCGATGTCGTCGGTGAACCAGCTCTCGAACTCGAGTCCCTGGTCGGGCAGCGACGTCGTTGAGGTGCGCGGCTCGATGATCGACAGGCGGTCGACGGTGAAGTCGCCCGCGTTGGTGCCGGTCAGGTCGACGCGCACGTCGCGGCCGCCGATGATGTCGGTCGCGCTGAAGGTCTTCGCCGCTGTCGGCTCGAGCGAAGCGCGACGGATGGTGAACGGCGCGGTGTCTGCCACGAGCGTGCCGGTGGTCGAACCGAGCTTCGCCTGCGAGGAGGCCACGTTGGAGCCGGAGAAGTTCGCGGTCAGGTTGAGGGCGTCATCGGTGACCGCGGTGTTCACGACGATGGATGACGTCGCACCGCGCGCGATGAGCCCGGTCGTGCTCGTGAAGGTGAAGCGCAGGCCCTTGATCGTGGCGGGGTCGACTCCGGCGGGCAGCGCGGCGGTTGCGGCCGGAGTACCGGTGGTCCATGCGGTCGTGTAGTAGTCCACCTGCACACGGTTGGCACCGCTCGGCATGGCTACGGCGCCGAGGCCGGTGATCGCGAGGTAGCTGAAGGCGTTCGTCGGGAGCACCGAGGGGTCCTGCACGGTGAGCGAGTCGATAGCCGTGTTCGAGCTGTTGGTCGCCGCGAGGGTGAAGGTCACCGGCGTGCCGGGAAGGCCCGCCACGTTCGTCGGGCTCACCGTCTTGTCGATGGTGGATGCGATGACCACAGGGATGTTGAGCGTGACATCCGCCGACGAATCAACGTTGCTGTCGGGGTTGTCGACTGTCGCGAACGCAGTGTTCGTGATCGTGTCGCCGTCGAACTTCGCGTCGACGTTCGACGGAACCGTTGCCGTCGCCATGAAGGTGATCGACTCGCCGCCCTTGAGGCCGACGCCGCCCTCGTCGAGCACCTGCGAGAAGTTGATCACAAAGCCGTTGGGAGCGGTGCCGACCGTGTAGTCGGAGCTCGCGGTTGTTACCTGGTTGAAGACGAGCGGCTCGGGAAACGAGTCGGTGACCTTCATGTTGATGCAGTCGGTGACGGTCGAGGAACACGTCGCGGTGATGCTGTAATTGGCCTGCTCGCCTGGGATGAGCGCGTGGCCGACCGGGTCGAGCACGACCTCCTTCGAGAGCTCGATGAGCACGGGCTCGAGGTCCGCAGCGTATGCGGAGGGCAGCCCGGTCACGGGAACGACCATGAGCATCGCGAGCGCGGCGGCTACGACGGAACGCGCGCCAAGTCCCCGCCAGGTTAGGGTCCCGCGGCGGGAAAAATTGGTGCGCGAAAGGGTACGCGGTGAACGCATGGGTGGATCCTCGGGTCATCCGTTTTGGGGAATGACGCCGAAGCACCGCTTCCCCAGCGGCGACCATGGAGATTGAGAGTCCGATGCTTGCTTATGGCACGGACCAACGCGGTCACCGAATAGCAGGTAACCCCCAGTGTAGATACGCATGTATAGGTCGTCTGCCCCCAGACAGAGGGGAGTACAGCCGAGGTGCTAAGGTAAGAGGACTTGCGGATCCACGACGGATCCCCTGCGTCGTTGAACGCGAGTTCCGAACGGACCGAATCTCAGTCCGCACCGCGAACACACTCTTCTCGCCAGTTTTTCTGGTTCGTAGACGATTCATACGGCGAAAAGGATGCGGCCACTGCCGCTTTCGCCACTGATCCTCCCGGTGCCCGCTCTCGCGCGCTGTCGGGAGGCTTTGCCTGAAAGGCACAACCCTTACATGACAGACATCACCTTCGGCGCGCTTGGCGTGCCGGCACCCCTCGTCGCCAAGCTCGTCGAGCTCGGCAAGACCGAGGCTTTTCCGATCCAGGTCGACACCCTTCCTGACACCATGAACGGGCGCGACGTGCTCGGTCGTGGAAAGACCGGCTCCGGCAAGACCCTGGCCTTCTCGATCCCCCTCGTCGCACGCCTCGGCGGCAAGCTCGCCGGTGGCCAGCGTCGCCCGGGCCGCCCGCTCGCCCTCGTGCTCGCACCGACACGTGAGCTCGCCACCCAGATCTCCGCGGTCATCGAGCCGCTCGCAGCCGTCTACGGACTCAAGAGCACCACGATCTTCGGCGGCGTCTCGCAGCAGCGCCAGGTCGCAGCCCTCAAGGCCGGCGTCGACATCGTCGTTGCCTGCCCCGGCCGCCTCGAAGACCTCATGAAGCAGGGCTTCGTCTCGCTCGACGCGATCGAGATCACCGTGCTGGATGAAGCAGACCACATGGCCGACCTGGGCTTTCTGCCCGTCGTCACCAAGATCATGGACAAGACGCCGCAGTCCGGACAGCGCCTGCTGTTCAGCGCGACCCTCGACAACGGCGTGGACAAGCTCGTTCGCAAGTACCTCCACAACGAGGTGCTGCACTCGGTCGACGAGGCGACGTCGCACGTTTCCGCGATGACCCACCACGTCTTCGAGGTCTCCGGCGTCGACGCCAAGAAGGCACTCATCGAGAAGCTCGCCTCGGGCACCGGCCGTCGCATCCTCTTCATGCGCACGAAGCACCACGCGAAGAAGCTCGCCCGCCAGCTCACCGACTCGGGAATCCCCGCCGTCGACCTGCACGGCAACCTCTCGCAGCCCGCCCGTGACCGCAACCTCGCGGCCTTCGCGTCCGGTGAGGTGCGCGTGCTCGTCGCCACCGACGTCGCCGCCCGTGGCGTGCACGTCGACGACATCGAGCTCGTCATCCACGTCGACCCGCCCATGGAGCACAAGGCATACCTGCACCGCTCCGGTCGCACCGCTCGCGCGGGCAAGGAAGGCGAGGTCGTCACCCTCGTTCTCCCCGAGCAGCGTCGCGACACCGCGGCACTCCTGCGCAAGGCAGCCATCACCGTCACTCCGCAGCAGGTCGACGCCTCGTCGCCCGCCGTTGCGAAGCTCGTCGGCGAGGTCGCCGCATACGTCAAGCCGGCACCCCGTGCAGCTGAGCCCGTTCGCGGCCAGTCGCAGGGCGGTCGCTCCAACGGCGCCAACGCACAGCGCAAGCGTGCCAACCGCGACGGCGAAGCCCCCCGCACTGACCGCTCGGGTCGCCCGGCGGCCGAGGGCGGCGGACGCCAGCAGCGCAGCTCGCAGCAGCGCTCCAACTCCGGTGCCGGCAGCGGCGGCGGCAAGGCGCCGCTGAAGGTCGGCGGCCTCGTCGGCATGAGCAGCCAGGGCGGCTCGCGCCGCCGCAGCGGCGGACGCTAACACTTCACATCCCGCAACACGCACCACAGCACCAAGCGCTCGGCCCCTCGGGGTCGGGCGCTTGTGCGTTAACGGCGGTGGTCCGGTGCCACCTGCAGGGCCGACGGGCGCACTATCAGTGTTCCCGTGCCAAATGCAGGATGCGACGCGCTGTTCTCGGCCCGCATCCCCGTGATTCCGGGGCTGCGCGCCGCACAACGTTCATCGGTTCCTGCATTTGGGACGAAACGGGTCCGCGTTGGGGCACGTCGTTCCTGCATACGGCAAGAGCGAAGCGCCGAAACGTAGGGTTGCAGCATGACGTGGTCGGTGCGAAAAGCAGAGTTGGCGGATGCCGCGGCCATCGGCCGCCTCCACGTCGAGTGCTGGCGCGAAGCCTATGGCCACTTCCTCAGCGCGGAGTTTCTCGCCGCGCTCGACCCGGTGGCTCGCGGCGAGGGCTGGGCGCGCATGCTCGCCGACGACCGCCCCGGCGAGCGCGTCGCAGTTCTCGACGTCGACGGCGAGCTCCGCGGTTTCGCGATGAGCGGCCCGAACCTCGACGAGGATGCCGCGACCGGCCTCCAGCTCTACGCCGTCTACCAGCTCGAGACCGAGCACGGCTCCGGGAGCGGCCAAGCCCTCCTCGATGCCGTGATCGGCGAGGCATCCGCGAGTCTGTGGGTCGCCGAGCTCAACCCGCGCGCCCACGCCTTCTACCTGCGCAACGGTTTTCGGTTCGAGGGCACGCGCAAAGAAGAGCCGCGCTGGGAGAAGCTAGTCGAACTCCGCATGGTGCGTTAGCCCTCGAACGGGATACACGAAGATTTCGCGACTCCGGATAGCATGTGGACATGGCAGCTGTGATCCGACGCGCTGGCCTCGACGACGTCGAGCGTCTGGGCATCCTGCACTCAGGATGCTGGCGCGAGCTCTACCCCGGCGTTCTCCCCGCGGAGGTGCTCGCTGAGTTGAGCCCCGCGATGATGTCCAACCTCTGGCTCAAGTTCGTGCAGCGCGGTGGAGCGTACGAGCAGTACGTCGCAATCGTCAACGACGAGATCGTCGGCTTCGCCGGCATCGGACCGGGCCGCGAAGAAGGCTACGAAGAGGCTGTCGAGCTGTACTTCATCTACGTGCTCCCCGAGCACCGCAGGTCGGGCATCGGCAAGCAGCTCATCAAGACAATCGACCCGCACTACACCTGGCTGTGGGCGGGCAACCGCGACGCACAGACCTTCTACAAGAAGGCGAAGGGATATCCCGACAGCGTCGCTCGCGACGGCAGCCTGTTCGGCTCACCCCTCGATGAGATCCGCGTCTCGTTCTAACCGCTAGGGCAGCACTCCGACGGACGCGAGTGCGGCCCGCAACAGCGCGCCCCTGCCGCCTTCCATCTCGGCGGCGATCGCGTCGGACGCGGCATCCACCGGTGACATCCAGGTGATCTCGAGGGCGTCGTGTCGGGGTTCGCACGTACCGGTCACCGGAACGACGTAGGCGAGGGACACCGCGTGCTGGCGGTGGTCGGTGAACTGGCTGGCGCCGGGCCACGGAAAGTACTCGGCGACCGAGAACGGCGCCGCGGTCGCAGGCAGGAGCGGGAAGGCCATCGGCCCGAGGTCCTTCTCGAGGTGACGGAAGAGCGCATCACGCACGGTCTCGCCGTACATGACGCGGCCCGAGACGAGCGTGCGGGTGATCGAGCCTGCGTCGGAGGCGCGCAGGAGCATCCCGACCTCGTTGACCCTGCCGAGACCGTCGACGCGCACCGGAATCGCCTCGACGTAGAGGAGCGGGAGGCGTCGGCGGGTTTCCGCGAGTTCCTCCTCGGACAGCCAGCCGGAATTGGGATCGGGGGTGCCTACGGAGCTCATGTTCCATTGTCACCCATGTGCAGCCGCTGAGAAGGCGCGACCGGCCAACACGGTGTCGGCGGCGCGGGAGAAGATAGGGGGATGGGCACAGTGCTCGAGCGTTTCTCCCCTGCCACGCGGGAGTGGTTTTCTGGCGCGTTCACCGAGCCGACTCCGGCGCAGTTGGGCGCGTGGAGCGCGGTATCCACCGGTTCTCACGCTCTCGTCGTCGCCCCGACCGGGTCGGGCAAGACCCTCGCGGCGTTCCTGTGGGCCATCGACCGGTTGGCGTCCACACCCCCGCCCGCTGAGAAACTCCACCGAACCCGGGTTCTCTACATCTCGCCGCTCAAGGCTCTCGGCGTCGACGTCGAGCGCAACCTGCGCGCCCCGCTCGTCGGCGTCACCCAGACCGCCGCGCGGCTCGGCGTCGCGACCCCCGACATCACGGTCGGCGTGCGCTCCGGCGACACCACGACGCAAGACCGGCGCACCCTCGCGCGCACTCCCCCCGACATCCTCATCACGACGCCAGAGTCCCTCTTTCTCATGCTCACGAGCGCGGCCCGCGAGACTCTGCTCGGCGTCGAGACCATCATCATCGACGAGATCCACGCGGTCGCTGCCACCAAGCGCGGCAGCCACCTCGCGCTGTCCCTCGAGCGGTTGGATGCGATGCTGCCGACCCCGGCGCAGCGCATCGGACTCTCCGCCACGGTGCGACCGATAGAGGAGGTGGCGAGATTCCTCGCCGGATCTGCCCCGGTCACGATTGTGCAGCCGCCCGCGGCGAAGACCTTCGACCTCACCGTGGTCGTGCCCGTCGACGACATGACCGAGCTCGGAACGGCGCCGGCACTCGAGGGTTCCGCAGCGGGCTCCACACCCCAGGGGTCGATCTGGCCGCACGTCGAGGAGGCGATCGTCGACCTCATCCTCGATCACCGCTCCACCATCGTCTTCGCGAATTCCCGGCGCCTCGCCGAGAGGTTGACGGCGCGGTTGAATGAGATCGCGGCCGATCGCGAAGCGACCGCCCGCGGGTTGAGCGGTGGATTGAGTAAGCCGGCCACGGCCGTATCGAAATCTAGCGACGAAGGAGCGTATCGAAACCTCACCGACGAGCAACCCGGTTTCGATACGGTCGCTGAGCGACCTACTCAACCTGCGAAACAACGGCAGCCAGCCCAGATCATGGCGCAGGCGGGATCGACGAGTGGCGCCCCACCGCTCCTCGCCCGCGCCCACCACGGCTCCGTGTCGAAAGACCAGCGCGCCGGCATCGAGGACGACCTCAAGAGCGGGCGGCTGCGGTGCGTCGTGGCGACGAGTTCGCTCGAGCTCGGCATCGACATGGGTGCCGTCGACCTCGTGGTGCAGGTGGAGTCCCCTCCCTCCGTGGCGAGCGGGCTCCAGCGCATCGGGCGCGCCGGACACCAGGTGGGGGAGATCTCCAAGGGTGTGCTGTTCCCCAAGCACCGGGCCGACCTCATCCACACGACAGTTGCAACGGAACGGATGCTGAGCGGTCAGATCGAGGCGCTCTCGGTGCCCGCCAACCCGCTCGACGTGCTCGCGCAGCAGACTGTTGCGGCTGTCGCACTCGAGCCGGTGGGTGTCGAGGAATGGTTCGACACCGTGCGCCGCAGCGCTCCCTTCGCGACCCTGCCGCACTCCGCGTACACGGCGACCCTCGACCTGCTCAGCGGCCTCTACCCGAGCGACGAGTTCGCCGAACTGCGGCCCCGCATCGTCTGGGATCGCGTCGCGGGAACCCTCACCGGCCGCCCGGGAGCGCAGCGCCTCGCGGTCACGAGCGGCGGGACCATCCCGGATCGCGGCCTGTTCGGCGTCTTCATGGCGGGAACGGATGGCCCGGCCGGCGCCCGCCGCGTCGGCGAGCTCGATGAGGAGATGGTCTACGAGTCGCGGGTCGGCGACGTCTTCGCGCTCGGTGCGACGAGCTGGCGGATCGAGGAGATCACGCACGACCGGGTGATCGTGACCCCGGCGTTCGGCCAGCCCGGCAAGGTGCCGTTCTGGAAGGGCGACGGTCTCGGCCGCCCCGCCGAGCTGGGCAAAGCGATCGGAGCCTTCACACGCGAGATCTCGACGGCGTCCCCGGCGGGTGCACGCGATCGCGCCGCGAAGGCCGGGCTCGACGAGCGGGCAGTCACCAACCTGGTCGCGTTCATCGACGAGCAGAAGACCGCGACCGGCCACGTGCCCACCGACCAGACTCTCGTCGTCGAGCGGTTCCGCGACGAGCTGGGCGACTGGCGGGTCATCCTGCACTCGCCCTACGGCATGCAGGTGCACGCACCATGGGCTCTCGCAGTGGGCGCCCGAGTGCGGGAGCGCATGGGCTTCGACAACGCGGCGATGGCGAGCGACGACGGCGTCATCGTGCGCCTGCCCGACACCGACTCAGAACCGCCCGGTGCCGAGCTGTTCGTCTTCGAGCCCGGCGAGCTCGACGAGCTCGTCACGACCGAGGTCGGCGGCTCCGCGCTGTTCGCGTCGCGGTTCCGTGAGTGTGCGGCACGCGCTCTTCTCCTCCCCCGCTACAACCCGGGCAAGCGATCCCCACTGTGGCAGCAGCGCCAGCGGGCGTCGCAGTTGCTCGAGGTCGCGCGCAAGTTCCCGAGCTTTCCGATCGTGCTCGAGACGATCCGTGAGGTGCTGCAGGACGTCTACGATCTCCCCGCCCTCACGGCGATCGCGGGCGAGATCGCGAGCCGCCGCATCCGCATCGTTGAGACCGAGACCGAACTGCCCTCGCCGTTCGCGCGCTCCCTGCTGTTCGGCTACGTCGCCGCCTTCATGTACGAGGGCGACTCCCCGCTCGCGGAGCGCCGGGCCGCAGCGCTCTCCCTCGACTCCACCCTGCTCGCCGAGTTGCTCGGTCGGGCCGAACTGCGCGAGCTGCTGGATGCCGGTGTCATCGCCCAGACCGAGCTCGAACTCCAGCGACTCGCCGCCGACCGTAAGGCGAAGAACGCCGAGGGCATCGTTGACCTCGTGCGTATTCTCGGGCCGCTGAGCGTGGAGGAGGTCGTCGAGCGAACGGTGCCTGAGGCTCTCGAAGGCACGGATGAAGACGCTTCGAGAGCCACTTCGAGAACCTCAGGACAAGCCTCAGCGACCGCCATGCTGGCAGACCTCGCCCAGGCCAACCGCGTGCTGCGCGTGCAGGTTGCCGGCACCGAGCGCTGGGCCGCCATCGAGGATGCCGCCCGCTTGCGCGACGCCCTCGGCGTTCCGCTGCCGATCGGGGTGCCTGCGGCATTTATCGAGCCGGTTCCTGACCCTGTCGGGGATCTCGTGGCGCGGTACTCCCGCACCCACGGTCCCTTCGCCGCGCAGGATGTCGCGGTGCGCCTCGGGCTCGGCGTCGCCGTCGTCCTCGACGCGCTCCGTCGGCTGGCCGCCGAACGCCGTGTCGTCGAGGGGGAGTTCCGTCCGGGCGCCACGGGAAGCGAGTGGTGCGATGCGGAGATCCTGCGCCGCCTCAGGTCACGATCGCTCGCTGCGTTGCGGCACGAGGTGGAGCCGGTCGACCACGGCACACTCGCGCGGTTCCTCCCGGTGTGGCAGAACGTGGGCTCGACCCTGCGCGGCGTCGACGGGCTCGCGCAGGTCGTCGACCAGTTGTCGGGGGTCGCACTCCCGGCATCCTCGTGGGAATCGCTCGTTCTGCCCGCTCGCCTCAAGGACTACTCGCCCGCCTGGCTTGACGAGCTCACGCTCTCGGGCGAGATCGTCTGGGCCGGTGCTGGCGCGCTCGCCGGGAGCGACGGCTGGGTGAGCCTGCAGCTCGCGGATGCCGCTCCCCTCACCTTGCCCGCCGATCACGACATTCAGCCCGACGACCTCACCGAACTCGAGCGACAGGTGCTCACGGCTCTTGCCGGAGGCGGCGCCTTCTTCTTCCGCCAGCTTGCGAACACTCTCTCGACCGAGGCGACGGTGCTCGATTCCGAGCTCGCGACAGCGCTGTGGAACCTGGTCTGGGCCGGCTACATCACCAACGACACCTTCTCCCCGCTGCGCTCGATGCTCGGCGGCAAGGCTCCGTCGCAGAGTCGATCGAGCCAGCGCACGCGCGCCTACCGCCCGCGCGCTATCGCACGCACCAACCTGCAGGCGCAGTCGGGGCCGCCGACCGTGAGCGGGCGCTGGTCGCTCCTGCCGGCCGCCGAGCAGAACGCGACGCTCCGCGGCAAGGCGACGGCGGAGCTCCTGCTCGAGCGGCACGGCGTCGTGACGCGCGGCACGGTCGTGAGCGAGGGAATCCGCGGCGGCTTCGCCCTCGCCTACAAGGTTCTGAGCGGCTTCGAAGAGACCGGGCGCGCGCGCCGCGGCTACTTCGTCGAGGGGCTCGGCGGCGCCCAGTTCGCGACGGCCGCGACCGTCGACCGCTTACGCAGCTTCACGCGCGACACCGACTCGACCGAGCCGCCGCACGCCATCACCCTCGCCGCGACCGACCCTGCCAACCCTTTCGGCGCTGCACTGCCGTGGCCGCAGGGCGAAGGCCACCGCCCCGGTCGCAAGGCGGGCGCCACGGTCGTCATCGTGGATGGCACGCTCACCCTGTACATCGAACGCGGCGGCAAGACCGTGCTCACCTTCGGCGCTGAGGGCGAGCGGCTCGAGGCCGCGGCAGAGTCCCTCGCGCGCACGGTGCGGGAGCGCATCGGCAAGCTGCGCGTCGAAAAGGTGGACGGCGAGTTCTCCATCGGCACCCCGCTCGGTGAGGCGCTCGTGCGCGCGGGATTCGCCCTGCACCCCGACGGACTGCGGCTCCGTGCCTGAGGGAGACACGGTCTGGCTCGCGGCCCGCAACCTCAACCTCGCGATCGGGGGTGAGGAGCTCACCGGGTGCGACCTGCGGGTTCCGGCTTTCGCCACGGTCGACCTCACCGGCGAGACTGTGCACGAGGTGGTCAGCAGAGGCAAGCACCTGCTGCATCGGATCGGCGACTTCAGCATCCATTCGCACTTGAAGATGGAGGGTTCCTGGCACCTCTACCGCCCGGAGACACCGTGGCGCAGGCCGGCCTGGCAAGCGCGAGCGGTGCTGTCGACCGCGGACTGGACCACCGTGGGCTTCTCGCTCGGTGTGCTCGAAGTGGTGCCGACGAGCGAGGAGCACACAGTGGTCGGACATCTCGGACCCGACCTGCTCGGCGCCGACTGGGACGCGCCCCAGGCGCTCGAGCGGCTCGGGAGCGACCCCGCCGTGCCGATCTTCGTCGCGTTGCTCGACCAGCGCAACCTCGCCGGACTCGGCAACGAGTACGTCAACGAACTGTGCTTTCTGCGCGGGGTGCTGCCGACGCGGCCCGTGGCCGAAGTGGACCTCCCCGCCATGGTGACCCTCGCGGCGAAAGTCATCGACCGCAACCGGGAGCGACCGGAACGCACCTTCACCGGCGACACCCGTCCAGGGCAGCAGGCCTGGGTCTACGGTCGGGCCGGGCGTGCCTGTCGGCGCTGTGGAACCCGCATCAAGCGCGGCAAACTCGGCCCGACACCACTTGTTCAGCGCGATACCTATTGGTGCCCGGTGTGCCAGAGCTGAGCGCCCGATAGGGTGTTCGAAAACACCGAGCGAAAGAGAACCTCATGACTGCACCCCAGTACGACGGCTACATACCCGAGGCACCCGCTGAGAACGTGCCCCGCGGAACTGTTTTCGCACTCGCCATCATCCCGGCGGGCATCATCGTCTGGGTAGCCATCTGGGCCATCGGCTTCATCGCATCGATCGTCGGCTTCGCTGTCGCGGCGGGCGCCGTGTTCCTCTACCGCCTGGGCTCCGGCGGTCGCGTCGGTCGCGCCGGCGCCATCCGCATCCTCATCATCACGATCGCGACGATGTTCCTCGCCTTCGGTGCGAGCCTTGTCTTCGACGTGCTCATCGCCTTCACCAGCGAGACCGACAGCACCTGGATCGCCGCGCTCACGAGCCCCGAGTTCTGGGCCTTTAACAGCTACGTGCTCGCCCAGCCCGGCGTGCTCAGCTCCTACCTGCCGTCGTTCCTCATCGGTCTCGGCCTCAGCGCGCTCGGCTGCTTCAGCGTGCTGCGCGGAGCGTTCCAGAGCTCGAAGGTCGAGCCGGCCGCCGCGTTCGAGTACCCGATCACCCCGACTCCGGGTTCGTACACGGCACCGCAGGCTCCGGGCTCGTACACCGCGCCGCCCGTCGCCGACTCGACCCCGCCCACCTACGGCGAGCGCGTCGAACCGACCGACCCCAACGCTCCGAAGATCTAACGCGACAGCAGCGGAAAGATGTGGTCAACCGAGAGCGGCGCTATAGCAAGGCCGTGATCGGATGCCACGTCGAGCCAGATCAGCTCCTCGATCTCTGCGGCCACCACCGGTGACTGTTCGGTGGTGACGAGGTACACGTCGCAATCGACGACGTGACCGGCCTCGTTCGCCGCCGCCGCCCCGAAACGTCCCCAGTGCACGAAGGTCGCTGCGTCGAGCTCGTAGCCGAGTTCCTCGTTGAGTTCGCGCGCGAGGGTGTCAGCGGGCAGCTCGCCCGGCTCGAGCTTGCCGCCCGGCTGCATCCAGGTGGTGGTGCCGCGCTTGCGCACGAGCAGCACGCGACCCGCTGCATCCATGATCACTGCTGCTGCGATACGGATGACGGGGCTCATTCCCCCACGTTAGCGGCCGCTGGGAGTCTTGCGCGGGAGTAGAGATCGACGCTGCCGCGCGCGTAGCGTCGAAGCATGAGTGACGACAAGAAGACCGAGACCACCACGCCCGACGGATCGACCGACGACTCGCAGGACTTCCAGAATCCCGAGACCGAAGAAGACACGGCCTCGGGCGGACCTGCCGACTGACCCCTAGCTCACCTCGGCGGCGAGCTGCTCCAGCTGCTCGTCGCTGACCGCGATGCCTGCGTCGACGAAACGCTGGCGCAGTGCTTCTTTGGCGTTGTCCACGTGCCCCTGGCTGGCGTCAGCCCTCGTCTGGGCGACGATGCCCTCGATGCGGGCGCGGTTGTCGGAGTCATCGTGGCCGGCCTCGACCGGTTCATTCATAGTCATGGCTCATCGTGCTCCCGGTAGCTGGGAGAGCGCTCCGCGGGAGTCCTCCGCCGGGAGTACGCCGTGAGTGGCGGTGCAGGAGTACGGTCGAGGGATGAATGGTGCCCTCCTCCTGGTCATGGCTCTCGTCGCACTCGGCATCATGGCCCTCGGGCACCGCAAGGGGTTTCAGCCGTCGATTGTCATCCTGCTGGTCGCGGGCGCGGCATCCTTCATTCCCGCGGTGCCGCGACTTGAGATGGAACCGCACCTCATCCTCGGTGTCGTCATGCCGCCCCTGCTCTATGCGGCGGCCGTCAACTTCTCGTTCTTCACCTTCGTGCGCAACTTCACCCCGATCGTTGGTCTCGGCTTCACTCTCGTGCTCGTCACGACGGTCATCATCGGTTTTTTCACGTCGTGGCTCGTGCCGGCGATCGGTCTCGCCGGCGCCTTCGTGCTCGCAACCGTCGTCTCGCCGCCCGACACAGTGACGATCGTCAGCCACGGCAAAGAGCTCGGTCTGCCGCGACGGGTCGTCGCGATCCTCACCGGTGAGAGCCTCGTCAACGATGCGGCAGCGCTCACCTTCTTCTCGCTTGCCGTTGCTGCGGCAGCCGGCACCCACACCTTCATCGCGAACCCGTTCCTGCTGTTTCTGTACGGCTGCGTCGTGGGCATCATCATCGGCTGGATCCTCGGGGTGCTCGCCATCAGCGTGCGCTCGCTGCTCGCGAATCCGGCGCTCGAGACCTCGCTCGGGCTCATCCTGCCGTTCGCCGCGTACTTCGTCGCCGAGTCGTTTCACGCGTCGGGAGTGCTCGCCGTCGTGATCGCGGGCTTCACCGTGGCTATCGGCTCCAACTACGGTTCCGGCCGTGAGAACCGCGGCATCGACTACCGCACGCGCACGATGGAGCGCCAGGTCTGGCCGGTCATCGAGACGCTCCTCGAAGCCTTCGTCTTCGCCTACATGGGCCTCCAGGTGCGCTGGGTCATCGAAGACCTGGCCGAGACCGAGTACAGCTTCGGCGAAGCACTCGGACTCGGGCTGCTCGTGCTGCTCGCCGTCATCGTCATCCGCATCGCGTGGGTATCCGCGCTCTACGGCAAAGGCATGTTCGACGCCTGGGTGTATGCCAAACGCGCGGCTGTCGATCCCTCGGATCCGCGGGTCGTCCGCCGCATGCAGCAGCTCGAGCGGATGCAACAGCGCCAGGCCGAGCGCGAGGAACGCTGGCGTGCGCGTGACGAACGGTGGGCTGAGCGCCGGGGCGGGCGCCGCGGCGACGATGCCCGACGCGAGCGCCCCAAGCGCGGACGCGACATGCGCCAGCCTCCGCGCCCGCTGACGTGGAAAGAGAGCCTCCTCGTCTCCTGGACCGGCATGCGCGGCATCGTCACCCTCGCTGCCGCGGGATCGATCCCGCTCGTGATCAACAACGGCGAGGACTTTCCGGGCCGCACCCTCATCCAGTTCATCGCCTTCACTGTCGCAATCGGCACCCTCGTGGTGCAGGGGCTCACGGTGCCGATCCTCGCCAGACGCCTCGCGATCGACGTGACCGAGGAAGACGCGGAGGAGCAACGCCAGCTCGCCGCGGCCCAGGCCGCCGCGGACAGTGCGGAGGGCTTCAGCGCCCAGCGCGAGGCCATCCTCATCGCAATGCGCGATGACCTTGTCACCGACGAGGCAGCGCGCGTCGTGCTTGAGCGGATCGACCGCCAGGAGGCCGCGGCCCAGTGATCACCGTCATCATCGCGTTCGGCGCCAACCTCCTCGTCGCGATCGGCAAGACCATCGCCGCGCTGCTCACGGGCTCCGCGTCAATGGTTGCCGAGTCGGCGCACTCCTGGGCCGACACCGGCAATGAGGTCTTCCTGCTCATCGCCGAACGGCGGTCGAAGCGCAAGCCGGATGCGCGGCATCCATTGGGCTACGGCAAGGACGCCTACATCTGGTCGATGTTCGCCGCCTTCGGTCTCTTCACTGCGGGCGCTGTCGTATCGATTCAGCACGGCATCCAGGAACTCATAGACCCGGAGCCCGCTGATAACTATGCGATCGCGTACATCGTGCTGGCCGGGTCGTTTCTCCTCGAGGGAGTCTCGTTCGTGCAGGCGTTCCGCCAGTCGCGCGACGACGCCCGCAGGCGCAACCGCTCCGTGCTGCGCCAAGTGCTGACCGGCTCGAACCCGACGGTGCGCGCTGTCTTCTTCGAGGATGCCGCCGCCCTCGCCGGCCTCGCACTCGCTTTCCTCGGCGTGCTGCTGCACCAGCTCACGGGTTCACCGATCTTCGACGCGGCGGGGTCGATCGCCGTCGGCGTGCTGCTCGGCGTCGTCGCGATCATCCTCATCAACCGCAACCGGCAGTTTCTGCTCGGGCAGGCCGTGGACGACGACATCCGCGAGCTCGCGATCGAGCGACTCAAGGCCCTGCCGGACATCGAACGCATCACCTACCTGCACCTCGAGTACATCGGCCCTGAGCGCCTGTACCTCGTGGCCGCCGTCGACCTCGTCGGCAACTCCCGCGAAGACGACATCGCCCTCACGCTGCGCCGGCTCGAGAACGAGATCGAGAGCTCAGTCGAGTACCTCGCCGAAGTGGTACTGACGCTCTCGGCGAAGGACGAGGCGTCGATCTAGCTGACGCGCACAAAAGCGCCCTGCCCCTGAGACCACAGGAGCAGGGCGCTTTCCTGATTGCGCTGTTACCCCACGCCTACTCGAGACCCGCTCGCCGGGCACTGTACTCAGCGCCCGTCGAGGGTCAGGACTGCGGCTGTTGCTAGCCGATCAGATCTCCATGATCACCCCGCGCCCCGCGACGCACCAGATGCCGGAGGTCGCTCTCAGCGAACGTTGAGTAGCGGGCGACGGAGGTGGGCTCTAGCCTCGATGCATGAGGCTCGAGTTCAGCGGTGAGATCTGGGAGTGGCGCGGTCCGGCGCCCTTCCACTTCGTCACGGTGCCCGAGGCGGAGGCCGGAATGATCGCCGCCGCGTCCAAGCTGGTCACCTATGGCTGGGGCATGATCCCGGTGACCGGCCGCGCGGCAGCGACCGAGTTCACGACCTCGCTGTGGCCCCAGAACGGCGGCTACGTCGTGCCGATCAAGGCCGCGGTGCGCACGGCCGAGGGTGTCGGCATCGGGGATGCCGTGACCCTCGTGCTCGAGATCGCTGTCTAGAGCAGCTGACCGCTACGAGCTCGGCGACTGTGCCTTCTCGTCGGGGTGATTCGGCGTCCAGCCGTACCAGCCGTCGTCGGTCGGGATGACTGTCCAGTCGCCGCACGCCCATGCGGTGTCCACGAAGGCGTCGACCGACCAGTCCTGCTCGAACACCGGCCCCGACTGGCGCTCCACCTCGGCGCACAGCGCCGGGTCGAGCTCACTCGTCGAGACCGCGCGCAGGATGGCCGGGTCGCCCTGCGTCGACTCACGTGTCGTGATGTCGGTGGCGTCGGCGGGAAGCCACGGCGCCGACTTGTCCCAGTGGTTGGCGAGGTCCATGGTCGTGTCGAAGTCGGTTCCGGTTTCGTGGCGCACGACGTCGAGCACGGCACAACCAGAGAGCGAGATGAGGGCGACAGCGACGAGCGGCGCGGCGAGGAGGGCGGATGTTTTTCTCATGCTCCGAGCCTCGCCGCCGGCTCCCGTCCGCGCGTCAGCCTGAGGGTGGGAGCGCGTCACCCTCGCGGATGATTCAGTCGAGCACGACGAGCTGCTGCGTTGCCCTGGTCATCGCCACATACTGGTCGACGGCGGCCCAGCGGTGCGGATCCACGAGCACCACGAGATCGAACTCGAGTCCCTTGGCGAGCTCGGGCGTGAGCGATCGCACGCGCGGCGTGGCCGTGAAGGAGGGGTCGCCGATGACGCACGCGAGCCCCTCGTCGTGCCGTGCCATCCACTCGCCGATGATGACGTCGCGCTCGGCGCGCTCGGCGTGCAGCACCGGCAGGCCACTGCTACGAATCGAGGTGGGCACGTTCGCATCGGGCAGGGCCGCGCGGATGACCGGCTCGGCCTGGGCCATGACCTCCTCGGGCGTGCGGTAGTTGATGCTGAGGGTGGCGACAGTGACGTCGGTGACGCCGACCCGCTCGAGGCGCTGCTTCCACGACTCGGGGAACCCGTGACGGGCCTGGGCGCGATCTCCCACGATCGTGAAGCTGCGCGAGGGGCAGCGCAGCAGGAGCATCTGCCACTCGGCGTCGGTGAGTTCCTGCGCCTCGTCGACGACGATGTGCGCGAACGGGCCGGCGAGCAGGTCGGGGTCTATGGCGGGCAGCACCGACGCGTCGTCGAGGCTGTTCTGGGCGTCCTCCCCGCGCAGCATCGACATGAGTTTGAGGTCGCTGTCATCCGCGGCGATGAGCTCCTCCACGACCTGGGCGCGGCGTTCGCGCTCCGCGGTTCTCGCTGCCTCACGCCGACGGCGGTCGCGGGCGGCGTGGGGATTGCCGATGCGCAGGCGGGCGGCATCCAGCCAGGGCAGGTCTTCGACGGTGATGGCAGCGTCGGCCGGGCGCTGGAGCAGCGCGACCTCCGCCTCGGCGAGCCACGGTGCGCACTGGCGGAGGTAGGCGGGAACCGTCCACAGGTCGCGCACGACTCCCACCGGGTCGAGGAGTGACCACGCCCTCCCGAATGCCTGCCGCAACTCATCGTTCTGCGCCAGCGACGCACGAACGAGGTGCGGCGGGGCGTGCTCACCGTGCTTGTCGACGAGGATCGCGACGAGCGACTCCCACACCTCTTCTCGTGCGTCATTGTGGGTGGAGGTGGGCTCGGCGTCGCCGAAAGCCTCGGCCCAGTCAGAAGGCTCGAGGTCGACGTCTCCCCACGGCGTCTCAATGATCAGGCTCGACTCCGGCGGCCTCTCGTAGTGCCGCACCGCAGCCTCGATCGCGTCGACGACGCGCGCGTCTGCCTTGAGCCTCGCCACGTCGGCGTCGATCTCCCACTCGGCCGACAACCCCTCCTCCACCAGATCGCGCAGCGTGCAGGTCTGCACACCCTCCTCGCCGAGGCTCGGCAGCACGTCGGCGACGTAGTTGAGGTACGGCTGGTGCGGTCCGACGAAGAGCACGCCGCCGCGGCCCGCGCCGAGACGTCGGTCGGAGTAGAGCAGGTAGGCCGTGCGGTGCAGGGCGACCACCGTCTTGCCGGTTCCCGGACCGCCGTCGACGACGAGCGCGCCGCGGGAACCGGCGCGGATGATGGCGTCCTGGTCAGCCTGGATCGTGCCGAGCACGTCGCGCATTCGTTCGGTGCGGTTGCTGCCGAGGCTCGCGATGAACGCACTCTGGTCGTCGAGCGCGGCGTGCTGCTCGAGACCCTGCGCGGTGAACACCTCGTCCCAGTAGTCGGTGATGCGCCCGAGCGTCCAGCGGTAGCGCCGCCGACTCACCAGCCCCATCGGGTTCGCGTGGGTCGCCCCGAAGAACGGTTCGGCGGCGGGCGAACGCCAGTCGACCAGAAGGCGCGAGCCGTCGTCGTCAGTGAGCCCGAAGCGCCCGACATACACCGGTTCGTGGATGTCACCGCCGACCATGCGCCCGAGGCACGAGTCCACGCCCCAGCGTCGCAGTGCGCGCAGGCGAGTCGTCAGGCGGTGGATCTCGAGGTCACGATCCAGGGCCTCCTGCCCAGAACCGCCGGGTGCCGTGCGCGCCGCCGCCAGCTGCTTCTCGACCTCGGCCACCGCCCGCGCGAGACTCGACTCGAGCGCGGCGAAGTGCTCTTCGTCGCTCGCGATGAGGGCAGGGTCATCCTTCGCGGCAAGCAGTTCTGGCAGGGCGAAAACGCGCGTTGAGGTAGTCACGATCGACGATTCTGCGCCATAGAGGGGGTCTTGCGGCAAGCCCCCCGGTGACGCATACTCTTAAGTAGTGAGGGGAGCGAAAGCTCCCTTTTTTTGTGCCCTGTTGGCCGTCGTACCCTGGGCGTACCGTTGATCCATGGCCACCTGGGACGACGTGCACGCGCTCGCGACAGCGCTGCCCGAGGTGGAGCGCGGCACCGACACCAACGGCTACAAGTGGGAAGTGCGCCACCGGTACTTCGCGTGGGAGCGACCGCTGCGCAAGCGCGACCTCGAGGAGCTCGGCGACGCTGCACCCGTCGGGCCGATCATGGGCGCCATGGTCGCGGAACTCGACGACAAGCAGGCGCTCATCGGCAGTGCGCCCGAGATCTTCTTCACTGTTCCGCACTTCGCCACCTACCCCGCGATTCTCGTACTGATCGAGAGAATCACCCTCGAGCAGCTCAACGAGGTGCTCATCGACGCATGGTTGGTGCGGGCGCCGAAGCGGCTCGCGGCGGCATTTCTCGCGGAGCATCCATTCGACTCCTGATGCTGTTTCGGCAAGAAACCGTGCCGCAGCGAGCACCGCGTGCCAACCTCGATTCATGACACAGAGCGCCGCCGAGTACTGGGAAGACCGATACGCCACGCGAGGCAGAACCTGGAGCGGCAGAGTCAACGCCGCCCTCGAACGCGAGCTCGCCGGGGTCGCGCCGGGCACCGCTCTCGATCTCGGTTGCGGTGAAGGCGGCGACGCGCTGTGGCTCGCGCGCAACGGCTGGTCGGTCACGGCCGTCGACATCGCCCCGACTGCGCTCGCTGTCGGGGCGGCCGAACAACAGCCCGGTGACGATGTGACCTGGGTCGCCGCCGACCTCGCGTCGTGGGAGCCTCCGGCACGCTACGACCTTGTCAGCGCCTGCTTTCTGCACTCGGATGTCGAGCTGCCCCGCGAGGCAATCCTCCGCCGCGCGGCCGACGCTGTTGCCGAGGGCGGGCAATTGTTGATCGTGGGACACGCTGGCGTGCCGCACTGGGCCGAGCACGAGCACGACGTGCCGAACCTGCCGACCCCTGACGAGGTGATCTCGTCGCTCGAGCTCGACGACGGCTGGACCGTGCTCACGAGTGCGCTCGTCGAGCGACCGGTCACGGCGCCCGACGGCACGGCGAGCACGATCGTCGACGCGGTCGTCAGGCTGCAGCGGGCTCGTTAGCCAGCTCGAGCGCGCGCTCCTCGCTCCCGTCGGCGAGGCCGCGCTCGATCGAACGGCGTGATGCGAGCACCATCACAATGCCGACGAGAAGCACGACGCCCTCGCTTACGGTGAGCGCCCAGATGATGCCCGCAAGGCCGAACCACAGGTTTCCGAGGATGACGGTGGGGATGAACAGCACGCCCTGCGAGGCGGACATGATGATCGCGGGCAGCGCGCGTCCGGTCGCCTGGAAGAGCGACGTGATGAGTCCGGCGAAGCCATTCGCGATCATCGCCACGAGCTGCGCGGCGAGCACCGTCACGCCGATCGCGAGCACCGAGGCATCCGCGGAGAAGGCGCTGAACAGGGGCTCCCGAAACACGAACACTGCGGCGGAGAACGTGACGGCCACGACACCGACGGTAGTCGCCGAGGCGCGGAGCGCTGATGCAAGCCGGGCGCGGTCGCCCTTGCCGTACGCGTAGGCGAGGAGCGGCAGCACGCCGAGTGTCACCCCCATCACGAGAAACTCGGGCACTTGCGCAATGCGCACGGCGACGCCCATCGCAGCGAGTGCGCTGTCACTGTATGCGGCCGCGAGGTTGTTGAGCACGAGTGAGGTCACGATCAGGAACGACGCCTGCAGCAACTCGCTCACACCCACGCCGAACACTGGCTTGAGCACGGTGGGCGAGAGGGTGAACCACCGCGGCGCGAGGCTCACGTGCTCGCTGTTGCGCTGCAGCCACACCACGAAATAGAGGACGACTCCGAGGTTCGACAGACCCATCGCGAGGGCCGCGCCCGCGACTCCCCCATGCAGCACGAGAATGAACAGCACGTCGAACACGATGTTCGCCACGGTCGACGCGATGAGAGCCACCATGACCTGGCGCGCCGCTCCTTCTGCCCGCACGATCTGCTCGAGGCAGAACGCGGCGGCGAGCACGGGAACGAATAGCAGCAGCACCGTGACGAACTCGGTGGTCGCAGCCTGTGCCGCGACATCCGCTCCGAGGAGCGAGACGAGTGGATGCAGCAGCACGAGACCAAGGCCGCCGAGCACGGCCCCGACCAGAACTGAGCCCCAGAGCGCGAAAGCCGACACCCGCTTGATCTCGGAGGCCTGGGCGGGGTCGTGCTCCGCCGCCCCCAGCAGCCGCGAAATGAGGGCGCCGCCACCCGTGCCGAACACCCCGCCGACCGCCATGACGAGGCCGAGCAATGGGGTGCCGAGCGTGATCGCGGCGAGAAGGGCGGAATCGTGGAGCGAGCCAATGAAGCCGGCGTTGATGACGTTGTAGACGGCACCGACGATCATCGCCGCAGCCATCGGCACACAGAGGTGGAGGAGGGCGCGCATGATGGGCGCGCTTGAGAGGTACCAGCGGTTGGAGTGGGTTTCTGAAGACATGAAAGCCCCTTTCGGGCATGCGTGAGGGCGCGCCAACGAGAGCCGGCACGGCGAGAGGAACGGGAGTGGTGTTAGCGGGAGGGCTGGGGCAGTTCCGCGGTGATCTTCGTGAGGAGGGCGAGCAGGGCTTCGCGTTCGCCCTGGTCGAGCGGAGCGAGGATCGTCTCATCCGCCGCACCCATCGCGGCCTCGAACCCGGAGATGAGTTCGGCGCCAGCGGGGGTCGCGTAGACGCGCTTGCTGCGTTCGTTGCCTTCTTCTGTGCGGCGCTCGATGAGGCCGTTGCGCTCGAGTCCCTGCAGAAGGCTCGAGACGCTCGCCGCACTCGTGCGGCTCACCGCTGCGATGTCGCGCTGGATGGCACCGGGGCTCTGCACGAGGTATCCGAGCACGAAGGCCTGCTCATGCGTGAGTTCGCGTGAGCGCACCCAGTCCTCGCCTGCCTTGCGTTGTGCCCAGCCGATCCAGCGAACGAGATCGAGCGTCGTGGTGAGTCGGGGTGCGTCCATGCTTAGAACTCTAACCGTTAGATATCTAACAGTCAACTCTCTCGTGGATTATTCGCGATCGTCCTGGCTCCACGCCGTGAACAGCACGCTCGCCCCCGCGGGGCCGCTGAGGTACGGCCCGAAGGTCGTGCCCACGAATCCGCCCGCGGTCTCGGTGCTGATCGCGGCGAGCGGCACGCGGCCGAGGGCCGTGCCTGCCACGGTGAACGCGATCCCGTCGCGCGACAGACTCGCGCTGCATGCGACAGGTCCGTCGGGCACCGCCGCCGTGGCGACAGTCAAGTCGTCGCCGTTGCGCACCACGAGGGATGCCACCGAACCGACGATCTCCACGCGAGCGTGCACGGCATCCGACTGTCGCAGCACGAGGCCGGTGACGGCGTCG
>Ga0247817_10000340_pt1 | contig 27503 bp, 30 predicted proteins | sample UWRJL212509R1_FD_178010 | JGI IMG/M metagenome (GOLD analysis project Ga0247817, IMG submission 178010) | Plant litter microbial communities from Arlington Agricultural Research Station in Wisconsin, United States - UWRJ-L212-509R-1 | ecosystem: Environmental > Terrestrial > Plant litter >...
CGACGCCACCGGCGCCGGTGGTGAAGACGTTCAAGGTCGCGCCGCTGCGAGACTTCGCATCCAGCGTTGCCTTGTCGATCGTGACCTTGTAGACGAAGTTCGCGGTGCCATTACCGTTGTCGGTCCACGCCGTGTAGGCGGACGCCGGAGCAACTTCCTTCACCCAAGTCGAGTAGCCGTAGGAACGGATGCCGGCCGTCGTGCTCTCCGATGGCTTCCACACCTCGTTGAGGTAACCGACCTGCGCGTAAACGCCCGCCTCGCCGGTGCCGTGAAGGTTGGCGTAACCGGTGCGGATGTTGGTTCCGGTGATCGTGATCTCTTCGCCTGCGGGGTTGATGCCGGTGGTCTTGGAGACGGCAAGCGACGGCGCCGGAATCGGTGCGGCAAACGCGATCGGAACCGCGAGCTCGTTGACCGCCTGAACGACGCCACCGGCGCCGGTAGTGAAGACGTTCAAGGTCGCGCCACTGCGAGACTTCGCGTCCAGGGTCGCCTTGTCGATCGTCACCTTGTAGACGAAGTTGGCCGTGCCGTTTCCGTTGTCGGTCCAGGCCGTGTACGCCGACGCCGGAGCAACTTCTTTGACCCACGTGGAGTAGCCGTACGAGCGGATGCCCGCCGTTGTGCTCTCGGACGGCTTCCAGACCTCGTTGAGGTAACCGACCTGCGCGTAAACGCCGGCTTCGCCCGTGCCGTGGAGGTTGGCGTATCCGGTGACGATGTTGGTTCCCGTGATGGTGATTTCTTCGCCGGCCGGGTTGATGCCAGAGGTCTTGGAGACGCTCAGCGACGGCGCGGCAGCGAGGGCAGCGACTCGTGCGCTCCTGGCGGCGGCGGGCACGGTGGGTGCCGGTTCGCCGGGTGCCTCGGGTGCGGCCTCAGCGGAAGGCTCGGCAGCGGGCGCAGCCGGAGCAGGTTCCTCAACCGCAGGAGCGGGAGTTTCCTCCGGCGCGACGACCTCAGAGGTCGCGGCCGGGGTGGGCTCGTCCTCGGCGTACGAGGTGGAAGTCGAGAGCGTCAGACCTCCCACGACAAGAAGGAAGGTGAGCAGCGCGGCAAGACTTGCACGCGCGAACGAACTGAGGGCAGACAGAGACGTCACGTTTCGGGACTCCAGAGAAGGGGGCTGCGTTAGCTAAGGCTAAGCTTACTTTCGACCCTAGAGGCAGAACGGGTGCCCTGTCAAAATTTACTTAGGATGCCCTAAGACGTAGGGGCGCGATACATCGAGATGTGCGGGATTCCCGCCTCGACGTAGTCCTCCCCGAAAGCCTCGAAGCCGAACTGCGCGTATAGCGGAGCGATGTACTCCTGTGCGTGCAGCAGTAGTGCCTCGTGGCCGAAGGCCGCGATCACCTCCGCGAGCAGGAGCTTCGAGAGTCCCTCGCCACGGCGATCACCGCGCGTGACGACGCGGCCGACGGACCGCCTGGCGTCGAGGTGCTCAGGTTCGGCGTCTTCGAGTACGCGGAGGTAGGAGGCCGTGCCCGTGGCATCCATGATCCAGAAATGCCGGGTGGTCGGTTCGGTGTCGCGCCAGTCGAGTTCTTCTTCGTCGATGCGCTGTTCAACGAAGAACACATCGGTGCGAAGTTTGAGCACCGAATAGAGCTCTTCGGTGCTGAGTTCGCCCCACGACTTGCTGACTATGGAACATTCGGGCACGGTGACGAGTTTAATGGAGGTGAAGACTGACAAGGAGACACCCATGACCTACAAGGTCGAGAAGACTGACGAACAGTGGCGCGAAGAGCTGAGCCCGGAGAAGTACGCGATCCTGCGCGAGGCTGCCACCGAGCGTGCCTGGACGGGTGAACTCCTCGACGAGAGCCGCGCCGGCACCTACACCTGCGCCGCCTGCAACGCGGAGCTGTTCAAGAGCGGAACCAAGTTCGACTCCGGCTGCGGCTGGCCGAGCTTCTACGAGTCGGTCAACCCCGACGCCGTCGAGCTCCTCGAAGACACCTCGCTCGGCACCGTGCGCACGGAGGTGCGCTGCGCGAACTGCGGCTCGCACCTCGGCCACGTGTTCCCCGACGGTTTCGGCACACCCACGGGTGACCGTTACTGCATGAACTCGCTCTCGCTCGACTTCAAAGAAGCTGAGTAGTTTGTCGGCAATCGACGCTGTTCGCGCTCGACAGAGCTACTCGAAGGTCACCGAAGACGCCCCGACGCGCGAGCAACTGCTGCCCCTCGTCGAGGCGGCCGCCACCGTCGCCGACCACGGTTCGATGCGCCCGTGGCGACTCATCGAGCTGAGGGGCGAGGCGCGCCAACGGCTGGGTGCGGCGTTCGCGGCATCCAGCGGTCTCGAGGGAAAGGATGCAGCCAAGCTGGCCGAGAAGCCGCTGCGGGCGTCCCTGCTTATCGCCGTCGTTGCGCGCATTCAGCCGAGCTTCAAGGTGCCCGCGTGGGAGCAAGAGGCCGTCGCCTCCGGCGTCGCCCACACGTTGTCCCTCCTGCTCAACGAGGCAGGGTGGGGCGTCTTCTGGCGCACCGGCGTGCACACGCGATCCGCTGCAGTGCACGAGATGCACGAGCTTGCTGACAACGAAGTGCTGCTCGGCTGGCTCTATGTCGGTGGAAAACCCGAGAAATCCAAGCCTGAGAAGAAGAAGCGCTTCGACGCCGAGAGCGTTCTTACGGCCCTGTAACCCTCTTGCCCGGGAGCGCCGCGATCGCAACGGCCAACAGGGTCAGGATCGTGCCGACCACCGTCGTCGTGACGACCGTGTGGCCGGCCGACGGCAGCACAAGGTCGAGCAGCAACGAGGTCAGGAGCTGCCCCGCGATGGTGCCAAGACCGAGCAGCAGCACTCCGAGGTGGCGCACAACGATCGCGGCCCCCGCGATGAAGATCACGCCGATCGGCCCGCCCAGGTAGAGCCACCAGTCGGCGGGCAGCGCTGCGGGCCATCCAGCGATCGAACCGTGGATGACAGCTGCGACAGCCAGCACCGTGAAGCCGACGACGAAGTTGATAAAGGTGGCGGTGAGCGCGGAGTCCGCCCGCACCTTGACCTGCCCGTTCACCGCCTGCTGCCAGCCGATGCCGAGCCCCGCGATGAACGGCATGACCAGCATCCAGACCGGGATGTCGCTGCTGATCTGCGCCGAAACCGCGACGCCCACGGCGACGAGGGTGAGTATCGAGCCCACCACGCGGGTGACGGTGAGCTTCTTGGGCTGCATCGAGCCGAGTCCGCGGCGGTCGATGACGAGACCGCTCAGCGTCTGGCCGGAGACGATCGCGACAGTGAAGAGTGCGACGCCGAGGATCGCCGCGGTGAGGCCCTGCGAGAGCACGAGGAAGGCACCTGCCGCTCCCCCGGCAACGTAGTACCAGGGCATCTCGCGGCGCTTGAGAAGACCGACGATTGTGGAGAAACCGGCCCGGCCGGTGCGTGAGAAGAACATGGCGATCGTGAGGATGAGCAGGCCGCCACCGAACGAGATGACGGCGGCAAGATAGCCGTCGTCGAGGGCACGACCGAGCTCGCCGTTGATGCGGCTCTGGGTGGCGACGCCCGCGCCGAAGACGAGCGCGAGGGCGACGAAGGAGCCGACGACGGCGCGCGATGGCTCGAGGGTGGAAGATGTCATTGCAACAACGCTAAATCAACCCGGGGGCGAGCATGACCATCACGAGCGCACTGCTGTCTTTCGCCGTCGTCGCGGCGCTGCTGACGATCACTCCGGGGCTGGATACCGCGCTCGTGCTGCGCTCCGCTCTCATCCAGGGCAAGCGCCTCGCGATCGCGACCTCGCTCGGCATCATCTCGGGCGCGTTCGTCTGGGGTGTCGCGGCTGCGGTCGGACTCGCCGCCCTGTTGCGCGCCTCCGAGATGGCGTTTCAGATTCTCAAGTGGATCGGCGCCGGCTACATGATCTTCCTGGGGCTGCGCATGCTTTGGACCCGGGTCATCCGCCCCTCTTCTGAGGCCTCCGACGAGGTCGGATCGCTCCCCCGTCACTGGTGGGGCGCGTGGAGCAAGGGGCTCCTGACCAACCTGCTCAACCCCAAGGTCGGCGCGTTCTACGTGGCTGTGCTGCCGCAGTTCATTCCGCCGGGATCCAACGACCTCCTCATGGGCGTGCTGCTCGCGGGCGTGCACGGCATCGAGACCGCGTTCTGGTTCAGCCTCATCATCTTCGGCGCCCACGGCGTGCGCCGCTGGCTCGAGCGCCCCACCGTGCGCCGCTCCATCGACGGCGTCACCGGCACAGCCCTCGTCGGCTTCGGCATTGCACTGGCCGTGTCGCACGACTGACTATTATTAGAGCGCAACAACTCGCCCCCTTAGCTCAGTGGCCAGAGCACCGCTCTTGTAAAGCGGGGGTCGTCGGTTCGACTCCGACAGGGGGCCCGCAAAAATCCATGAACGATTTCATGGATTTTTACGGGCCCGTATGAGCAATACCGGGTCGCGGTGGCCAGTCGAGCCCCGTACGGCGCCTGAGCCAAGCGCCGATCCTCACTGCACCGCAGCCGTCAACCGCAGCACGTTGTCCACATACCGCTCGTGCCACTTGCGCCGCCCCCACTTCTCCGCGGTGAGCTCGTCGCAGACTGCGCGGTAACGCTCGGCGATGTCATCCAGCCCGGCCATGAACTCCTCGCCGAAGCCGAGCAGCGTGATCTCGTAGTCGAGGGCGAAGGAGCGCATGTCCATGTTGCTCGACCCGATCATCGCCATCGTGCCATCCACGATCATGAACTTCGTGTGCAGGGTCGCGGGGTCGGGGTAGGTGAAGATCCGCACCCCGGCAGTGAGCAGCGAGTCGTAATAGGAGCGCTGCGCATGGTGGACCATGAACTGGTCGGCCTTCTCCGACACGAACAACTCGACCTCGACGCCGCGATAGCTCGCCGTCGTGATCACGGACTGCAGCGCTTCATCCGGCACAAAATACGGGCTCACGATCACGACCCGATCGCGCGCGTCGGCGATCATCGAGCAGAACAGTCGAAGATTCGGTTCGGATGGATATCCCGGCCCCGACGGCACGAGCTGCATGCCGCTCGCGCCCTCCTTGGGTCGAGGGTCGACGGCAACCTCGACGGCCTCACCGGATTCGACGTACCAGTCCACGCGGAACACCGCGTCGATGCTCGCGACGATCTCGCCCGCGACCTCGACGTTGAGGTCGATCCAGTGGCGGCCGGTGCGCTTGTTGCGCTTCGAGAGGTAGCTCGAGTCGATCATGTTCTGCGATCCGACGAACGCACGGACCCCGTCGATGACCACGAGCTTGCGGTGGTTGCGCAGGTCGGGACGACGCCACCGGCCGTGCAGCAGGTCGATCGGCATCATCCGTCGCCAGTCGACGCCGTCGGCGGTGAGCCGTTTATTCATCTGGGGGTGTCCGGGATACTTACGTGACCCGAGGTGGTCGTACAGCACGCGCACCTCGACGTTGCGCTTCACCGCCGCCGCGAGTGCGACGAACAGGGGCTCGGTGGTGGAGTCGAGCGCGAGGATGTACATCTCGAGGTGCACGTAGTGCTCGGCCTCATCGATCGCCGCGATGATGCTCGCGATGGACTCCTCGTAGTCGGCATGGAAGCCGATTGTCTCCCCCGCCATCACCGGAAACTCGGTGAGGCGCTGGTTCATCCTGGTGAGAGACACGAGGGTGGCGGGTATCTCGACGCCTTCCTGGATCGCCTCGCTGGGGGCGAGCCCGCGGCGGATCACCGCATTCGCCTGCCGCTGGATCTTCGCGCGCCGACCCGCCACGTAGGGGCTCCCGATGAGCAGGAAGAGCGGCAGACCGATGGCGGGGAGAAAGAGGATGAGCAGCAGCCACGCCGACGACGATGAGGGCCGACGGTTCTCTGGAATCACACCGAGGGCGACGATCTTAATCGCGTACTCTACGACCAGGAGTACGGCGGGGATCAGGAATTCCACGGGGATCCTCTCGGAAAACGTTGCTGTAGAGCGAGTATCCCACCTGCATGGACACCGTCGTTTCGCCCTGGCTGTTGCATTGACGGCAAGAGTGAGTGTACAGTCACTCTCATGGCTACACGAAGCTCCATCCTCTCCACGGCCGAGGTGCGCAAGCCCTTGGTCGCTGCGAGCGCCGTGCGCGAGTTTGCCCGCGGCGGATACCACGGCACGACGATCGCCGACGTGGCTCGTGGGGCGAGCATCTCTCCCGCGTACGTCTTCAAGCTCTTTCCGAGCAAGGAGCGCCTGTTCGTCGTGGCGCTCGAGGAGTGCTTCGCGCAGATCGTCGCGGCCCTCGCAGCCGGGGCCGATGCCGCCGCCGACCAGAAGCCAGAGACAGTGCTCGACGCCATGGGCGGCGCCTATGCAGAGCTCATCAGCGATCGATCGCTCCTTCTGCTTCAGGTGCACGCGCAGTCGGTAGCGGACATTCCCGAGGTCGGAGATGCCCTGCGCGCTGGCCTCGCACTCGTGACCAACTTTGCGAAGAGCCGTTCCAGCTCGAGCGACGAAGACGTGCAGCACTTCATCGCCTACGGCCAGCTGTGCCACCTCATCGTGACGACCCGCATCGAGGAGATCCCCGAAGCCTGGGCACAGATGCTGTCCCGCGGCATCCGCCACCCCTGACGCGCCCCCGATGGGCAGCGTCCTTTCGTTTGACCATTTGAGTGAGTGACTAATCACTCTCTCACCATCACCAATAGAGGAGAAGATCATGAGCACCACAGTTCACCCTGAACCCGCTACATCCACTCGGAGCAACCGCCGCTGGCTCGCCCTCGGCATACTCGCCCTGGCGCAATTTCTGGTCGTGCTCGATGCTTCAATCGTCAACATCGCGTTGCCGGTGCTCGGCGCTCAGCTCGGAATGGACACCGTCGCACTCGCGTGGGTGATCACCGCCTACGTGCTACCGTTCGGCGGCCTGCTGCTGCTCGGCGGACGACTCGCCGACCGTTACGGACACCGACGGTTGTTCCTGGTCGGCACTGTCGGTTTCGTGCTCGCGTCTGCGCTGGCGGGGCTCTCGATCTCCAGCGGGATGCTGCTCGGTGCTCGCGCGATCCAGGGAGCCTCGGCCGCCCTGCTCGCGCCCGCCGCGCTGGCTCTGGTGACCCAGCTCTTTCCGCTCGCGAAGGATCGCACTAAGGCCCTCGGAATCTGGGGCGCCGTGGCCGGCATCGGATCCGCGGCAGGAGTGCTGCTCGGCGGAGTGCTTACGGCAGCGATCGGCTGGCAGGCAGTCTTCTTCGTGAACCTCCCCATCGGCATGCTCGTCATCGCGCTGATCCCCGCACTGATCACGCGCGATCCGGCGAGCGCGAAGACCCGTCTCGACTACCCAGGAGCGGCGACCATCACCGGTGCGCTCGTCGCAACAGTGGGCGCGCTCAGCGCGATCGAGCAGGTCGGATTCGTGCATCCCCTGACACTCGGCCTGATCGGTGCCGCGGTTATCCTCGCGACCGCCTTCGTCTTCATCGAGCGACGCACGGCCGACCCGCTCGTGCCGCTCGGTGTGTTCCGCAATCGCAACCTCACAGTGGGCAACATCGTCATGCTCCTGGTCGGTGCTGCGATGGTTGCACTGTTCTTCGCCCTCTCCGTCTACATGCAAGCGGTGCTGGGATACAACGCGCTCACCGCTGGGCTCACCCAGCTGCCGCTCGCAGGCGCTCTGGTGATTGTCGCGGGCCTGGCTCCCAGCGTCGTGGGAGCTCTCGGAGGCAGGGCAACCCTCATCGGCTCCCTCGTCGTTCTCGCGGGCGGGCTCGTCTGGCTCGCGGCCTCGCCGAGCGACGCAGTCTTCGCGGTGCACATCCTCGGCCCGAGCATCCTGATCGGAGCGGGTCTCGGCGGCGCGTTCATCACCGGAACGCAGCTCTCGGTCGACGGCGTCGAGGGTGGCGAGGCGGGTCTCGCCGGCGGGCTGGTCAACACCAGCCAGCAGATCGGTGGCGCGCTCGGACTCGCGGTACTCGCATCCATCGCCACCGCACGCACCAGCGCCCTCGAGATCGCCGGGTCGCCCGCAGCCGATGCCCTCACCTCCGGTTTCTCGTGGGTGTTCCTCGGCGCCGCCGGATTCGCACTGGTCGCCGCCGGGGTCGCCTCACTCAGCAAGAACGCCTGAAACATCCACACCACACAAGGAGAAGAATCATGACAACGACAGTTGAAAAGTCCACACGCCGAACCCCGATCTACGTGCACATCGCCGCCTGGTCGATACCCGTGCTCGTGCTCACGCAGTTCTCGATGCTCGCGATCGTGCCGGTCGCCATCGTGATGATCGCGACGCTCGCAGACAAGCGGGTGAGGCCACTGCGCTGGTGGGCAGGCCTGCTCACGCTCATCTACGCAACACCGCTGGTGATCTGGCTGGTGCGCGAGGACGGCGCCCAGAGCCTGTCGAAAGACATGCACCCGGTATTCGTGGTGCTGATCGTGGCAGCCGCCATCGCATTCCTGGTGAAGATCTACACGCGGCGCAAGCGCTGAGTTGGCGGACACCGACGCTGGGCCCCCGGGTCTCGCGTCGGTGTCCTTGCGTGCGCGACCCGATACAGTCGCCCCATGCCCTCGCCCCGTTTTCTGCCGCCGCTACTGCTCGCGTGGATGCTGCCTCCAATCCCCGTGATCGGATGGATCGTGGCGCAGTCTTTCACAGAGCGCATCGGTGAGAATTACGAGTACACCGGAGCCTTGATACACTCGCTCGCTACAAGCACCTTTGCGGTCATCTTGTTGGCTTCCGCGGTCACAAACGCCATCATCATCTCCGTGCGGGCGCGCTACCGGCCCCGCTCCTATCGCACCTCGCGCTACGTCCTCTGGCAGGCGGGATTGGTCACCCTCTCGCTCGCGTGGCTGGCGAGCGTGTTCTCTGCCAAGGCAGAACTTGTCGAGACCGCCCTCGGCACCCTCATCGCAGGCGTGTCGATCGTCGTGTGCGTGTTCGCTTCTCTCAGGGATCCGGATGCGACAAGGGCGCGCCTTGAGGCGAGGGACGGTCGCAGCCCCGAGTACCGCCGACGCGTCAGACGTGCGCGGATCCTGGTGCCCGCGATCGTTGGGGCGCTGTTAATCGTCGCGGCCGTAATCGCGCAGAACATTGAGGTCGTGCACCGAGACTGTCGTGTTGACGGCTGGGGAAACTTCAACGGCGACACATCGCTCTTCACCACCAACTGCGGCGACTTCGCGTTCTCGGGCGAGGCTGACCTCGACCTGTACATGGGCACGACTCTCGATATCACTACGCGGGGCTACCGACCCGGTGTGGGGATCCAGCCCATCGTCGTGAGCGTGGTCGAACGGTAATCTTCAACCCCGCGGTGAGGGTGGAGTGTCGGTGTCATACACGTCGAGGTAGTCACTTTCGACCAGCGGCCAAACCGCGCGGATCCCGTCTGCGACAGTTGTCACTTGATTGGCAAGATCACCAGTGAGGACGAAATCGTGCGGGATGGTTCGCCCTGCGGCGTCCTGTCTACCTAGCGGGTCGAGTAATCGCAGAGCTACTCGATCACCCACTCGGAGACATCCTTCTTTTTCATCCTTTAGCCCCGCAAAGGCCGAGTCGTATTCTGGAATCGGGTCGAGAGACTCGCCGCGACGCAAGAATCTGAAACCCCACGTTCGACCACGGGTGAGCCAGAGGAGAATCACTACGGCCGCCTGCGGAAAATATGTTCTAGCTCGCTCTTTTCGAGGTCCATTCGGAAACCGTTCAGGGTCGCCTTGAGGCTCTCCTGCCGTTCCCGTGCCTCCACATTCGCTTCCTCGAGCTTCACCCCGCTCCATTTCGCGAAATCATCGATTTGCGATCCGAAGGTCGCGATCGCAATTCCCGCGGCCGCGACCAGCTTGTTTGGGTTTCTAGCGAGCAGAGCGCCCAGAGCACGCGCGCCCCCAAGCTTCTCGGCTATCTCCACGACGCCGCCCATGAGATTGGCGGACACCCTCTTGGAGATAGTTTTTGAACGCGCCCACTCCATATGACGCTGTAGCGGGAACACGGCGGCCAACGGCAGGATGAGATCCAAACCCATTTGCCTTGACGTCACAATCTTGCCGGCCTCGAAGCTGGCCGATGAAATAAGCACAAAGTCCTCACCGACCGACAGGGCTTCGCTGGACTCGACGAATCCTGCGAGAGTGTCGCGCAATTCGATGATGTCTTCGCCAGCTTTTTCGACAACAAGGTCGCTGAATCCGGAAACGTCAAGCTCCGGGAGTAGATCGGCTTTCGAGAGTGCCAGTACCCAAATCCGGGGAAACTCCACGAAACGCTTTCCGTCCACAAGGAGGTCATCCTTGAGCAAGAGGAGACCGCTGCGGAAATCCGTCAAAAGAGACTTCAGGTATCGCTCTTCCTCGCCAGAATTGTCAAGCAGCCGTTGACCATCAACGAGCAGGAGCGCAACATCCGAACTAAGTAGCGACCGAAAAGTTTCGACTCGACGCTTCGCTTCTTCAGGACCGCTGACATCCTGTTCGAACCATTCGCCGGGATAGTCATGCCATACGAGTCGTAGATCATCGTTCGACCCACTCTTCTTCGGTTGCGCGTCTGGCTTCTGCTTGAGCTTCACGACGAAGGAGTAGGTCTCCGCAGCCAAAGAAGTCTGACGAGGCACCTTTCCTGAATTCTTCATGCCCAAAAAATTCTGCCTTAGCCGCGTTCCTTGGCTCGAGCTCTCCGCCAAAATGTTGAATCCACTGTCCGCGATGTTCTGCGCCTCTTGTGCTGCTCCGTAGAACGAAGAAAGCATCACGGTCTTACCGCTACCTGTCTCGCCGAAAACTGCAATGTTCTGGATTAGAGGTGTGCTCACTTGCACATGCTACTGGGAAGTCATGACACCCCGAGCTCTCCGAGGACGCTAGCCAGAACGAGGGAAATCACGCAGCCTTTAGCGATTGCGGGAACCGCCCAACGGCACCCAGCGTCAGCACCCATTGCTACCCTCCTCCCATGGCAACGATCATCGATGCGGCGAGCGCTCTGGCGTGGCGGATGCGGCGCCACTTTCTCGAGGGAGAGCGCGCGTCATCCGTCGAGCAGGTCGTCGGCAGGCTGGTGGCCGTGCCGAGCTGGTCGGGCGACGCGGAGCTCGCGGTGGGGCTGCGCATGGCGCGACCCGAACCGGGTGCAGTGGCGACAGCGCTCGCGCAACGCAAGCTAATCAAGACTTTCGCCTTTCGCGGTGCCATGAACTACTTCACCCCTGAGGACGCGGGCACCTACCTCGCCCTACGCTCCGCAGGGCGACAGTGGGAACTCCCCAGCTGGCGAGAGTTCTACCAACTCGAGCCCGAGGACTGGCCGGCGTTGCGCGCCGCGGTGCGCGAGGCCCTCGCGGATGGCGGTCTCACCCAGAGCGAGCTCGCCGCTGCGGTCGCTGCGACGAAGCGCTTCGCGCACCTGCACGGCGCCATCAGTCACAAATCGTTCACGTTTCTCAAACCGTTCGCGTGGCAGGGCGACCTGAGCCTGGGGCAGTCACGCGACGGAGAGGCGGTGCTGCAGTCGGTCGCCGACGCTCCGGGTTGGGCGAGCATCCCGCCGATCGACGAGGCCGGACCGCGCGCGATCGCTGGCTACCTCTCCACCTATGGCCCGGCGACGACGACCAACCTGCAGTACTGGTTGGGCGAATGCCTGAGCGCCGGCACACGCCGGATCACCGCCTGGCTCGAGAAACACGATCAGATCAGCGCCGTGGAGGTCGACGGCACACCGATGTTCGCTCTCACCGCGCAGCTCGACGAGATCGCCACGACGGAACCGTCGACCGACGTGCACCTGCTCCCGGGTCTCGACCAGTGGGTCATGGGGCCGGGCACAGCGGATGGATTCATCGTGCCGCCCGCCCACCGCACCGAGGCGACCCGCGGCGCCAACCTCGTCGTCGAGGGCGGGCGCGTCGCCGGAACGTGGAAGGCCGCCAAGGGCGACGTCACCGTCTCCCCGTTCGGCGCACCGATCCCGCCGGAGAAACTTGCTGCTGCGATCGAGCGAATCAGAGGGCTGTAGCGCGCCGGTAGATCGAAACCACGACCCCCGAGTCGTGCACCTCCGAAGACACGAGCGTGAGGTTCGTCAACGGAAACTCGTCGCCGAAGAGCTTCTTGCCCGTGCCGAGCACCACGGGATAGGTGATGAGGCGGTACTCGTCGACGAGGTCGGCCTCCGCGAGGGTGCGGATGAGGTCGGTGCTGCCCCAGACGCGAACCTCGCCCCCGGAAGGCACCTGCAGTGCGCGCACGGCGGCGGGGACATCCATCCCCAGGTGGTGCGAGTTCTGCCACTCGAACGAGGTCACGGTGCGTGACGCGACGTACTTGGGCACGCGGTTGTAGCGACGTGTGAACTCGCCCTGCAGGCCGGGTGCGTCCTCGGGCCAGACGCCCCACGCGTTCGCCCAGATGTCGTAGGTCTTGCGCCCGAGCAGAAGCGCCTCGGTCTTCGACTCCCACTCGAGCAGGAGTTCGGTGAGGTCGTAGCCCTGCTGCCAGCCGCCGTGCTCGAAGCCGCCCTCGCGGTCTTCGTCCGCTCCGCCCGGCCCCTGAGCGACACCATCGAGGGTGACAAAGGTCTGCACGACGATCGAGCTCATGCCGTCACCTCGTCGATGCCGCCGACGGCGACGGTCATGGCCGCGAGAAAGCGTGTGACCAACGCGGCATCGGCCGCGCTCAGTTCGCCGACGAGATCTGCCACGCGCTGGTGCATGCCGCCGAGCGTGTCGCGCACCTGCGCGTCAGAACTGCGCGTGGCCGTCACCATGTTGCTGCGACGGTTGGCAGGGTCACGAACGCGCTCGACATTGCCGGTCGCGGTGAGCCGGTCGAGTAGGGTGCTGACTGACGCCGATGTCATACCCAGATGATCGCCCAGTTCGCGCCCCGAAACAAGGCGCTCTTCGCTCTGGGCTCGAAGCAGAAACTGCAGCGCGTGGATGTCAGCACCACCCATCTGCATCGAGACTCCGGTGCGTCGCTCCATGGCGCGTTCGGCCGCCTGAAAGTCGAGGAGGGCGAGGACTACCGCTGCGGAGCGAACCGCCCCGGCTGTCACGAGTGGGGTGCGCTGCTTCCGGTGGTGATGTGCGAGTCGATCTCGTCGACCGCGGCACGCATGCTGTTGAGAAAGCTGACGACAATCCGAGCCTCTTCGGGGCTGAGGGTGTCAGCCACTTCGACCATTCGTTCCGGCAGGGCACCGAGTGCTGCCTGCACTTCTTCGTCGGTTGTTGCGGTGGGAACCAGAATCAGCGCGCGACGGTCGAACGGGCTGTTCTCGCGTCGCATCTGGCCGCTCTTCTCGAGCCGGTCGAGAAGCACGGTCGTGGATGCGCTGGAGATCCCGAGGTACTGGGTGAGCTCTTTCGGGCCGATCGAGCGACCGTCACGCTGCGCCATGATCACGTAGCGGAGTGCGAGGAGGTCGTTCTCTCCCATGCCCATCGACGTCTGGGTGCGGCGCTGCATCGCGGTCTCCGCTGCCCGGTAGGTGCGCATGGCCTCGAGCACCGAGACGCCGCGAGGGGTCCCAGCGTCATTCGAGTACCAGTCGCGGGTATCCGCTTCCTGTTCCGAGGAGGCCATTTATCAAGGCTAGTTCATCTAACAAGTTGTTGTCCACGCGTACGACTAGCTGTCGAAAAGTTTCTGGAATTGAATGTTTGTAAATTTGAAAGGTCTCTGTTTAGTATTACTAGACACACTAACTAATAGACCAGCTAACGAAAGGGATGGCGGTGATGACCGTGGTGGACATGCCTCGAACCGAGCAGTTCGTGCCCCTCAACGTGGACTGGTCGAACCCCGAATCCGACCTGTGGATCGCAACGGCCGACGGGGAATACGCCGGAATGATCGAGTTCTCGCGTGGCCATTTCGTCGTGACCGATGCCACGGGAGTGGTGCTCGCGACAGCGACCAGCATCCCCGCGGCAAAGCAGGAGCTGCTCGCCGACCCTGCGCTTCCCCGCACCAGGGCCACGAGTTCCCGCATGACCTTCGCGTCGTCGCTCTTCACCCGACGCACGCCCCGCACTGATTACCGCCGCAGCACGAACCCCATCTGACCCAGACCGATGGTGCCACCGCCACACACCGAGGAGGACATCTTGACCGACACGATCGCTGCTCCACTGTCGCCACCGGAGCTCACTACCACCACGAGCAATCTCGTCTGGGTCGAGACCGACGTCGTCAACCCACCGGTCTGGATCGGCCGGTACCGCGGAGTCACCATCGGAATCATCGAGCACCGCGAGCCCGAGGGCTACACGTCCACGACTCATCGTGGTCGCGGGCTCGGCAACTTCGAAACGCTCGAAGACGCGCAGAACGCTTTCTACCGCACGTAGGCGCAGAAGGTACGCCTGTCGCGGGCGCTCTTCAACCGTGATTCCGCGCACCCGTGCGCTTGCTGGCAGAGCCGCTGGTGCATAGCTTTCGGTCGACGCGAAGCGCACGCTCAAAGAAGGCGCAGCATCGGGGCTGCACCGGAATCGGAGCAGCGAAATGTACTTTCACGTGCAGGACTACATCAACGAGATAGCGCTCGACGAACCGGATCCAGCAGCCGCCAACGCGCTGCAGGAGGGCCTCGGCGGCCAGTTCGGCGAGATGCGCACCATGATGCAGTACCTCTTTCAGGCCATGAACTTTCGTGGCCCGGCAGCCAAGCCTTACCGCGACCTCATCCAGGGCGTGGGCACCGAGGAGATCAGCCACGTCGAACTCATCGGCACGACGATCTCACGATTGCTGGATGGCTCGCCCGAGTACTCCGGCAAACTCACCGACCCGCTCGACACACCGGCGGCTGGGGGCGCAACCCCACTGAAGATCGCACTGTCGGAAAGCAACATCCACCACTATCTCGTCGGTGCGCAGGGCGCGCTGCCGGTGGACTCGGTCGGCAATCCGTGGAGCGGCAGCTATGTCTACAACTCGGGCAACCTCGTGCTCGACCTGCTCTACAACCTCATGCTTGAGTCGACCGGTCGGCTGCAGAAGTGCCGCGTCTACGAGATGACCGACAACAAGACCGCGCGTTCGACCCTCGCCTACCTGATCGTGCGCGACCAGGCTCACGAGAACGCGTTCGCGAAGGCCCTCGAGACTCTCGGGGTCAATTGGAACGCGACCCTGCCCATTCCGAAGACCAACGCCGAGAAGTTCCCTGAGGTGAAGAAGCTCGTCGACTTGGGACTGCAGAGCAAGCAGTTCACCTTCGATCTGCGCGGGCAGTCCGAGGCGGGCAAGATCTTCCGAGGGCCGTCGCCGTCGAACGACGGAACGACGCTGGATGCGTCGGAGCAGGCTCCCGTCGGGTTCCCGTCGACGATCAGCCCGGAGCGACTCGAGGAGTTCTCCCCCGGCCTCGACGCAGGGCTTCTCGAGCTCATCCAGGCCACCGCCGATCTCGAGCTCGCCGACATCGAGAACTTCTACGGGCCGACGGCGGCTGCACCGGAGCCCACTCCGACGAAGAAGGCTCCCGCTAAGGCTGCACCGAAGAAGAAGTAGCGACCCGGACGCCAGCGAGCTCCTCCAGCTGCGCCCACACGCGCTCAGCGAGGTCGCCGGCGGGCGTGGCGGTGCGCGGGTTGAGCTCGACGGCGACGGGCTCACCCGTGATGCCACCTGCCGGCGCGAAGTAGTCGCCGCCCTGTGCCGCCGGGTCGGTGAGCGCGCGCACGGCCGACCAGGCGGCGGTGTCTTTGCCCTGAGCCCAAGGCGTGTAGGGGTTGCGCTGGTACGGCGTCGTCGAATCACGGATGCCGGGTCGCTGCGGCGTCTTCGCGTCGACACCGACACCCGGCCGAACGACGAGTGAGGCGACAGGCGAACCGCTCGCCCGCAGCCGGCGGTCGAGTTCGAAGGCGAACACCTCGGTCACTGTCTTTGCTTTCGTGTAGGCGGCAATGCCGATGCGCGGAACGCGACGAACATCGTCGACCGACAGCGACACGAGGTTCACGAACCCAGTCGAGGTGTGCACGATGCGCCCGATCGTGTCGTGGGCGGTCGCCGATGCGGCGAGCGCCGGAATCAGCCGGGCGACGAGCCGCACGTTGGCAGCCACGTGGGTGCCGAGCAGCATGGGGAGGCCGTCGGCCGTGTGGTTTCTGCGTCCGATCGTCATCGCGCCACCGTTGAGCAGGATGCCGTCAAGGCGGGGCAACGCGGCAAGCTCGGCGGCTGCTGCATCCACCGATGCAAACGACGCGAGGTCGATGACCACCGATCGCAGCGAGGCACCGGGAACCTGCCCACGAATGGCCTCTTCTGCGACTCGCAGCTTTGTGGCCGAGCGCGACGCGAGCACGACATCGGCGCCGGCCGCGGCGAGTTGCTCAGCGGCGAAGTAGCCGATGCCTGCTGTCGCACCGGTCACGACGACGGTGCGGCCGGTCTGGTCGGGCAGGGCTGCGGGGTTCCAGGTCATGCTGTCCTCAATCTCTAGGCGGATTCTTTCATCCGCTTAGACCGTAGCATTAAACGGATTTATTCATCCGCCTGAGTTATGATCGATGGATGTCAGCACTCCGGTCCGACGCGGCGCGAAGCCGCACGCGCATCCTCGACGTCGCGCGCTCGCACCCCGTGCACGACCTCCGCCTCAACGACATCGCGCGCGACGCGGGAGTCGGCGTGGGAACCGTCTACCGGCACTTTCCGAACGTTCAGTCGCTCATCGAGGCGCTCAACGTCGACACGATCGACCGCCTCCTGGAGGTTGCACGCAACGCCGGCGCGGAGCCCGACCCCGAGCGGGCGTTATCCGGATACCTCCGCTCCGCCCTCACCCTGCTTCTCGAGTTCGATGGACTGCAGCTCGTGCTGCTCTCCCCCGCTGACGAGACCGACCAGATGCGCGCAGCCAAGGCTGAGATCTTCGGCACGTTCGCGGTGGTCCTCGAGGAGGCGAAGGCCGTCGGCGCCGTGCGCCGCGACCTCACCCTCGACCAGATCTCGCACCTCGCGTGCGGCATCGAGTACGCCGTGCGACTCGGATCCCCGAGCGACCGCGAGCGCTTTCTCGACGTGCTGATCGCCGGGGTTCGGCCGTAGCGCTTAGAGCACCCGCCTGAAGTCCGTCTCCCAGACATCGACGTCGACGCCGGCGCCATCGGTGACGACGAAGCGGGGCCAGCGGTCGAAGGCGGAGCACGGGTGCGAGAGGCCGAGGTCCACGGTGTCGCCGACCCTCAGGTCACCGAGCGGGCCGACGAGCACGGCATGGTGGTCGTACAACTGGCGGATCGTGGCATCCACCGAGCCGGTGAGAACCACCGGCAGCCCCGCGTCGTAGGGCAGATCGCGCTTGCCGGCGTTGAGCACGGCGAGCCCGGGCTCGGGCAGCGACGTGACGAGGGTGCGCACCGAGAGTGCGGGCAGGAGTCCGTCAATGGGTGAGACGCCCGCGTACGTTCCATGGTCGTGCGTGACGTAGCAGCCGGAGCGCAGGAGGCGCACGATTGCGGGAACCTCTTCGGCCGTCGGCATCGCCGCGACCGCAGCGTCGGGATACGCGGAGCCTCCGAGGGAGAAGATCGGGGAGTCGGTCTCGAACACGTCGAGCAGGGCGAAGAAGACTGTGCGAACGAGTGCGGCATGCTCGTCGACCCTGTCGAGCCAGGCCGCACGATCGTTCGGCACGACACCCTCGTAACCGGCGACACCCTCCAAGCGCAGCGCCGGCGCTGAGACGACAGCCGCGGCCACCGAGAGCGCCTCCTCGAGCGTGCGCACGCCGCCACGGCCGTTGTGCGCGGTGCCGACGTCGAGCAAGACACCCAGAGAATGCTCGGTCGCGCGCGTGACACCCTCGATCGAGTCGACGAAGAGCCGCACCGTGGCTGGCAGGGCTGCGAGTCGCCGCAGCGCTTCCTCGTCCACCACCGTGTTGGCGACGAGAACCTCCCGAGCACCCCAGTCCACGGCGAGCGCGGCCTGGTCAGCCGTCGCAACAGTCACCCCGCGCGCTCCAGCGGCGAGCTGCGCGGCGACGATCTGCCTCGACATCGTCGTCTTGATGTGCGGCGCGAGCTCGACGGATCGGGCTGCGCACCAGGCATCCATCGTCTGGATGTTGCTGTGCAACCGTTCGACGTCGAGCCGAAGCTGGGGCGTAGCCAGGCTCGTCACGAGGGCGACCCTACCGTCCGAACAGGCGCGCGAAGAAGCCGCGCGGGGCCGGTTCATCCACAGGCACCTCGTCGGGCTCTTCTTCGACCACGCCGACGACCTGCAGGTCGATGTGGATGCCGGTGAGCTCGCCGTCACTGTTGCGCGTCTCGAGCAGCGGGTACCAGCCGTCACCCCAGCCGGAGTGAGAGAGCACGACGTTCTCCCCTGCGGTGGCGAGCGGCATGACGACGTTGGCGAGGCCCGCGGGCAGCGGCGATTCGTTGTCCATGATGGTGAACCACGCGTCGGGGCGCCCGGAGTCGAAGACCTCGTCGTACCAGGTGCCGCCGTCTGCGGGCATGCTCCGCGCGACTGCCTCGCGGTCGACGAACCCGACAGTGCCCGCGTCGACACCCACGCCGAAGTATTGACCCTCGGGTGGCGGGCCGTCGACACCTCTCGCTGCGGCGACACTCGTCGAACGGTTCGGCGACAGCACGACCGAGAGGTACGCCTCGCGCAGGTGCGAGCCGTCCTGTTCATCGGAGACGTCGGCGATCGTCACGCGCACCGGGTAGTCACCCGGCGGGATCGGGATGACCACGCCCTCGTCGAGCTCGACGTAGGGATCGGACGCCCCGAGCAACCCCGACGGAACGCGCAGCAGCCCGAGGTCGACGACGCTGAGTTGCACCGCGCGCTCGTCGAACAGCGGGGCCGTACCGGTGTGCAGGGCGTAGAAGTCAGCGAGGTCCATGCCCTCATCCTGTCGGGCGCTGACGCGCGGCGCTAGTTTCGATCAAACTCGGCGCGGCCGACATCCATCCCCTACTTCTTGGGCGTAGGGGTGGGGGTCGGAGTCGGGGTCGACGTCGAGTTCTCGTTGAAGTTCGTGTTCGCCGCCTGCAGCACGAACTGGTTGAACGCCGCGGAGTCGTTGAGCGCACCCGTGTACTTGAGTCCGTTGACGATCACCGTCGGGGTGCCGGCGACCGAGTCGACGTTCGAGTTCGGAACGCCCTCGGTGCGGTGACGATCCCGCGCCTCGGCAACCCAGGTCTTGAACTTCTCGGTCTCGATGCACTTCTGGATGGCTGCCGCGTTTTGAACGCCGGCCTCCTTCGTCAGGTCGATGAGCTCCTCATTGGTGAGCCCGCCGGTGCCTTCCTTCGGCTGGTTCTCGAACAGCACGGTGTTGTACGCGTAGTACGTGTCGGGCGAGTTGTCGGCGACGCAGGCAGCAGCGTTGGCGGCGCGAGTCGAGTACTTGGTGCCCTGCGAGACGCTGTCGAGAATCGCGTACGGGAAGATCTCGACTGTCGCAGCGCCGCTGTCGACGAGGGTCGAGATCTGCTCGCCGTTGGTCTTCTCGAAGGTGCCGCACACCGGGCAGAAGTAGTCGATGAACAACTGGATCGAGATCGTGTCGGTCGTCGTGTCGCGTTCGTTGGGAACCGGGTTCTGGCCGGGCTGCAGCGCGGCCGTCGGCTTGGCGACGAAGCTCTCGCCGATGAGGATGCCGTCGCTCTGCATGTTGCGTGGCCCGGGAGTCGCCGGGCGGTTCGCCGCCGTGAAGATCACGACGGTGACCGCTGCCGCGAGTGCGACGAAGGCGAGGAGCACACCGACCTGGATCAACAGGCGGGAGCGCTTCTCCTTCTTGCGTTGCTGGTCGCGGAGCGTCTTTGCTTTTTCGCGAGCGGCTTCACGCCGTTCGTTCTTGCTCAGGCCATCAGCGCCTGGGAGTTCGTAGGACATCGAACCTCACTGTGAAAAATGTTTGCAGGGGCGCCGGGTACGCACGCGCCCTCCGAGGGTACGGAGGTTGTCTGGGAGCTTCCCTCACAACCGCTGCACAAGCCTAAGTGACATAATGGCCTCGGCGGTTTACCGCCGCCATCCATTCACTACGGATCGTCCGGCACGTACCTGCCGGTGAAGGAGCATTAATAGTCATGGCATCAGTCACTTTTGACAAGGCAACCCGCCTCTACCCGGGCTCGACGAAGCCCGCGGTCGACGCACTCGACCTGCACGTCGCAGATGGCGAATTCCTCGTCCTCGTCGGCCCGTCGGGTTGTGGAAAGTCCACCTCACTCCGCATGCTCGCTGGCCTCGAAGAGGTCAACGACGGCAACATCCTCATCGGCGACCGCAACGTCACTGACGTTCCGCCGAAGGACCGCGACATCGCAATGGTCTTCCAGAACTACGCGCTCTACCCGCACATGACCGTCGCCGAGAACATGGGCTTCGCGCTCAAGATCGCTGGCGTCAACAAGGACGAGCGCGCCACCCGCGTTCTCGAGGCAGCCAAGCTCCTCGACCTCGAGCCCTACCTCGGCCGCAAGCCGAAGGCGCTCTCGGGTGGTCAGCGCCAGCGCGTTGCCATGGGTCGCGCGATCGTTCGCCAGCCCCAGGTGTTCCTCATGGATGAGCCGCTGTCGAACCTCGACGCCAAGCTCCGCGTTCAGACGCGCACCCAGATCGCCTCGCTGCAGCGCCGTCTTGGCGTCACGACGGTCTACGTCACGCACGACCAGACCGAGGCCCTCACCATGGGTGACCGCATCGCCGTGCTCAAGGATGGCGTGCTCCAGCAGGTCGGAACCCCGCGCGACCTCTACGCTGCCCCGAACAACGTCTTCGTTGCAGGCTTCATCGGCTCCCCCGCCATGAACCTCTTCGACGTCGACGTCGTTGACGGCGGACTCAAGTTCGGCACCGCGACCGCGGCCGTCGAGCGCGAGACGCTTGCAGCCACGAGCGGCAAGAAGGCAACCGTCGGCGTTCGCCCCGAAGACCTCACGATCGCGACGAGCGGCGAGGGCCTCCCGGTCGAGGTCGACGTCGTCGAGGAGCTCGGCGCTGACGGCTACCTCTACGGTCACGCTGACATCGACTCGAAGCGCGTCGACATCGTCGTGCGCGTCGACGGCCGCAGCCACCCGAGCGCCGGTGACAAGATCGTCGTCACCCCGGCTGCCGACCACATCCACGTCTTCGACGCGGAGTCGGGCGACCGCCTCACGAAGAAGCCGATCGAGGCTAAGTAGTTCGACGAAAGCGGGCGGCGACTGGTTCGCCGCCCGTTTTCGCGTTAACGGGAAGATAGACACATGAGCGGCTCCCTCAACATCACGTCGGCCACGGTCGATCCTGCACTCCTCGACCTCCCGTGGAACCTTCCGCTCGACACCTGGCCCGACGACGTCATCGCCGCACTCCCCAAGGGAATCTCGCGGCATCTCGTGCGCTTCGTGCACTTGAGCGGCTACGTGGTCGCGATCAAGGAGACTTCGGGCGAGCTCGCGAAGCGCGAGTACGACCTGCTCCGCACCCTGCAGCGCATCGACATCCCGTGCGTCGACCCGGTCGCTGTCATCACCAACCGCAGCGCGAGCGATGGCTCGGCGCTCGAGTCGGTGCTCGTCACGCGGCACCTCAAGTTCTCGCTGCCCTACCGCGCACTGTTCTCGCAGGCACTCCGGCCCGACACCGCGACTCGACTCGTCGACGCCCTCGCCGTGCTCCTCGTGCGCCTGCACATCGTCGGCTTCTTCTGGGGCGACGTCTCACTCTCCAACACCCTCTTTCGACGGGATGCCGGTGCCTTCGCCGCCTACCTCGTCGATGCAGAGACGGGGCAGCTCTACGACGGTGGGCTGAGCAACGGGCAGCGCGAGAACGACCTGGAGATCGCCCGCGTCAACATCGCCGGAGAGCTCCTCGACCTGCAGTCCGGCGGCCGCCTCGAGGAGGAGGTCGACCCGATCGCGATCGCCGACGGAATCGTCGCCCAGTACCGCATGCTCTGGAAGGAGCTCACCGGCTCTGAGGAGTTCGACCAGGCCGAGCGCTGGCGCATCAACGAGCGGGTACGTCGCCTCAACGACCTCGGGTTCGACATCGAAGAACTCGCCATCAAGACGGATGAGACGGGCACGCAGGTGCGCATCCAGCCGAAGGTCGTCGACGCGGGGCACCACTCACGTCGCCTTCTGCGACTCACCGGTCTCGACGCCCAGGAGAACCAGGCCCGCCGCCTGCTCAACGACCTCGACTCGTACATGGCGCGGTTCGACGCCAAGAGCCTCGACGAGGAGGTTGCAGCGCACGAGTGGGTGACGCGCGTGTTCGAGCCGGTCATCCGCGCGATCCCGAAGGACCTCAAGGGTCGGCTGGAGCCCGCCGAGATGTTCCACCAGCTGCTCGACCACCGCTGGTACATCTCGCAGAACCAGAAGCGCGACGTTCCGCTCGCGGAGGCCGTGAGCAGCTACGTCGACAACGTGCTGCGTGACCGCCGCGACGAAGCGACGATGATCGACCCGCCGACCGGCACCTATACGCTGCCGACCGAGATCGTCGACGAAGACGACTGGCGCAGCAAGGTCTAGGCGTTCTGAGGCTCTCGTTCCCTGAGGCGAGGCACACGTTCCCTGAGGCGAGGCACACGTTCCCTGAGGCGAGGCACACGTTCCCTGAGGCGAGGCACACGTTCCCTGAGGCTCTCGAAGGGCACAAGCCGCGCGGCTTCTGCCCTTCGAGAGCCTCAGGGAACGACGGCTACTTCTTCGCGGCCCGGAAGGTCGCGATCTGGTACAGCGTCACGGATGCGGCGATACCGGCGTTGAGCGACTCGGTCGCGGCGTTGATCGGGATCGACACGATGGCGTCGCAGTTCTCGGCCACGAGGCGGGAGAGTCCCTTGCCCTCACTGCCGACGACGACCAGCACGGGCTGCTTCGCGAGCTGCAGGGCAGGCAGCGAGACATCCCCGTCGCCGTCGAGGCCGAGCACGAATACACCCGCGTCTTTGTAGGCCTTGATCGTCTGGGTGAGGTTCGACGCCATGGCGACGGGCGTGCGGGCCGCGGCACCTGCTGAGGTCTTCCACGCGGAGGCGGTGAGGCCGACCGAGCGACGCTGCGGCACGATGACGCCGTGGCCGCCGAACGCAGCGACCGAACGGATGATCGCCCCGAGGTTGCGCGGGTCGGTGATGCCGTCGAGCGCGACGAACAGCGGAACCTTGCCCTGCGAGATCGTCTTCTCGAGCAGTTCCATCGGGTGGGCGTACTCGTACGGCGGCACCTTGAGCGCGAGTCCCTGGTGCACGGAGTCGAAGCCGGCGAGGCGGTCGAGCTCGGGGCGCATGACCTCGAGGATCGGGATGCCACGCTTCGTCGCGAGCTGCAGCACCTCCTTGACGCGGTCGTCGTACTCGATGCGGGTAGCCATGTAGAGCGTCGTCGCGGGGATCTTGGCGCGCAGCGCTTCGAGCACCGAGTTGCGGCCGGTCACCACTTCGACCTCGTCGCCCGACTTGGCACGACGCGGCTGCGCCGAACGCTGCGGCTGGGGTGCACCGTCGGGGGTTCCGACCTTGCGACGTCCGCCGGATGCCTCGAACCGCTCGGCTGCCGCCTTGCGCTTGCCCGCGGGGTGGTACGGGCGATCCTCGGCCTTGGGCGTGGGCTTCTTACCCTCGAGGGCCTGGCGGCCCTGTCCGCCGGAGCCGACCTGCGGGCCCTTGCGGCCCTTGCGTACCGCGCCTGCGCGCGGCTTCTGGTTGGGATTCTTCACGAGTTGATACTCCAATGTGCCCCGGTGGGGGTGTCTTCGACCGTGATGCCCGCGGCTGCGAGCTCGTCACGGATGCGGTCAGCCGCAGCGAAGTCCTTGGTCGCGCGAGCCTGTGCGCGGTCTTCGATGAGCTTGTCTACGAGCGCGGAGAGTGCGTGCTCGGCCTGGTCGGATCCGGTCGTGCGCCACTGCGGCGCGTCCGGGTTGATACCGAGGACTTCTGTCATGGCCAGTACTTCGCCGCGGATGGTGGCCGCGGCTCCAAGGTCTTCGTTGTCGAGTGCAGCGTTACCCGCGCGCACCCGGTCGTGCAGCACGGCGAGAGCCTGCGGCACCGCGAGGTCGTCATCCATTGCCTCGCCGAACTCGTTGGGAACGACCTGCGCACCCTCGGTCGCGAAGCGGGTGCCCTCGAGCCTGCGGGTGACGCGGTCGAGGAACACCTCGATGCGTTCGAGCGCTGCCTCCGCCTCGACGAGCGCACCATCGTGGTAGTCGATCGTGGAGCGGTAGTGGGCGGAGCCGAGGTAATAGCGTACGACGAGCGGCCGAGCCAGATCGAGAAATTCTGCGGCGAAGATCGAGTTGCCGAGCGACTTCGACATCTTCTGGCCGTTGACGTTGACGAGGCCGTTGTGCACCCAGTAGTTGGCGAAGGCGTCTCCGGCGGCCGTCGACTGGGCGAGCTCGTTCTCGTGGTGCGGAAAGCGCAGGTCGAGTCCGCCGCCGTGGATGTCGAAATGCGGTCCGAGGTAGCGCGAACTCATCGCGGAGCACTCGATGTGCCATCCGGGTCGACCGTCGCCCCATGGGGAGTTCCATTTGGCGGACGACGGCTCGGTCGGCTTGTAGCCCTTCCACAGCGCGAAGTCCTGCGGAGCGCGCTTGCCGCGCGGGTCTGCGTCGGTGGCCGCGACCATGTCGGCGGGGTCCTGGTGGGTGAGCTCGCCGTAGGCCGGCCAGCTCGCCGTGTCGAAGTAGACGTCGCCAGAGCCGTCGTCGGCGACGTAGGCGTGGTTCTTGTCGAGCAGTCGGGTGATGATCGTCTGCATCTCGGTGATGCTCGCCGTCGCGCGCGGCTCGTAGGTGGGCGGCAGGATGCCGAGTCGACGGTAGCCGTCGGTGAACTCGAGCTCGAACCGGTAGGCGAGCGCCCACCACTCTTCGGTCGCTGAGGCACTCGAAGCGCCGCCAGGCACCTGCGCTGAGCCAGTCGAAGCGTTGGCAAGGATCTTGTCGTCGATGTCGGTGACGTTGCGCACGAGGGTCACGGCGAAGCCGCGGTAGGTCAGCCAGCGGCGCCACAGGTCGTAGACGAGGGCCGAGCGCAGGTGTCCGATGTGCGGGCTGGACTGCACGGTGGGTCCACAGACGTAGAGGCCTGCCTCACCGGGCACGAGGGGTGCGAAGTCGGCGATAGCCTGCGTCTTGGTGTCATAGAGCCGTACAGTCACCCCACGAGTTTACGGTGCGCGCACTAACGCCGTCGCGATAGCCGTTAAACCCTCACCACGACCGGCGAAACCGAGTCCGTCGGTCGTCGTCGCCGAGACGCTCACCGGGGCTCCCAGCAGAGCCGCGAGGTGCTGTTCGATCTCGGTACGGCGGCCCGCGAGCTTGGGACGATTCGCGATCACCTGCACCGCGACGTTGCTGATCGCGACTCCCGCTGCCGTGAGCAGTTCGAGGGTTCCGGCGAGAAACACGTCGCCGTGCGCGTTCGCGTAGCGCGGGTCAGAGGTGCCGAACTGGCCACCGATGTCACCGAGTCCGGCCGCCGAGAGCAGCGCGTCGCACACCGCGTGGGCGATCGCGTCGCCGTCGCTGTGCCCCGCGAGTCCGGGTTCGCCCGGCCAGTGCAGGCCGCCGAGCCAGAGTTCTGCCGAAGAGTCGAAGGCGTGAACGTCGATGCCCACACCCGTGCGCACGGACGGCTGCGGTGCGCTCACGAGTGAGGAGGCACGCGCAAGATCCCACGGCGTCGTGATCTTGAACGCGAGCGGGTCACCGTCGACGACGGTTACCGCATGACCGGAGGCCGCGAAGAGCGCCGCGTCGTCGGTGTAGTCCTGGTCGGCGACCGCGTAGGCATCGACGAGCAGCCCGCGCGGAAAACCCTGGGGCGTCTGCACCGCCACGAGCGCCGACCGATCGACTGTCGTCTCGACGGCGCCCGTCCAGTCCACCTGCTTGATCGTGTCCGCGACGGCCAGTCCCGGGATGACGCCGGCCCCGGTCGAGCGCACGCTCGCGATAACCCGCTCGAACTGCGACGCAGGGGTGAGCGACCGCGCGGAATCGTGCACGAGCACAACAGACACCTCGGGCGCGAGCACCGCGAGTCCGGCGGCCACCGACTGCTGCCGGGTGTCACCGCCCGCGACGACAGTGAGGTAACCGGATGCCGCACCGACGGCCGCGCTCGCGATCCGCTCCGCCTCGGCCAGCTGTGCGCTGGGCGCGACGACGATCAGCTGTGCGGGGGCGGTCATGCCGAGCACCGAGAGCAGAGAACGTTCGAGAATGGTGCGGCCCGCGACATCCACGAACGCCTTGGGGACTTCGGCGCCGAGCCGCGTTCCGCTACCGGCGGCCACGATGATGACCGCTGTTTCGGGTGCCACGCTTACGACGCGAGGACTTCGTCGAGAACCGTCGAAGCCCGTTCTTCGTCGGTCTTCTCGGCGAGCGCGAGCTCGGAGATGAGAATCTGGCGGGCCTTCGCGAGCATGCGCTTCTCCCCTGCGCTTAGCCCCTTGTCTTGATCGCGACGCCACAGGTCACGTACGACCTCGGACACCTTGATGATGTCGCCGGACGCGAGCTTCTCGAGGTTGGCCTTGAAGCGACGGCTCCAGTTGGTGGGCTCCTCGACGAACGGGGCGCGCAGCACGTCGAAAACCTTGTCGAGACCGTCTGCGCCGATGACGTCGCGCACACCGACGAGGTCGACATTCTCGGCGGGAACCTCGATAACGAGATCGCCCTGGGTGACGTTGAGCTTGAGGTACAGCTTCTCTTCGCCTTTGATGACGCGCTTCTTCACCTCGACGATCGTTGCCGCACCGTGGTGCGGATAAACGACGGTCTCACCAACCTCGAACTGCATGGGTGAAGTCCTTTCGCAGGCTGCAAGTTTACCACGCAGGGGTATCCTCGCCCCTGGTCGGTTCGCGGCCTCCGGGCTGTTGGCTAAGCTTGGGCTGTCTATTTCTCTCGTTCTGGAGGCTCCAGTGATTGCACGCGGTGCGGCATCCATCATCCTTGCCGGAGCCCTCGCGCTCGGTATGACCGGCTGTGGCTTTCTGACGCCCCAGGCGACGCTCATCGAGTACGCGCCCAGTGACGGCGTACAGACGAACGTCGGTGACATCAAGGTGCGCAATGCAGTTGCCATCTCCGATGAGGAAGGTGTGGATGCATCGCTCATCATGTCGATCGTCAACCCGACCTCGGAAGACGTGGCTCTTGAGCTGCAGTACAAGGACTCGACCGGCAAGGCCATGACGGCAACCGTCGAGGTTCCCGCCAACTCCACTCTGTCGCTCGGCAACACCGGCGAAGAGCAGCTCGTCTTCCGCGGCGTGCAGCTGACCGAGGGAAGCCTGTTCCCTGTCTACCTGCAGTACGGCGCATTCGAGGGCTCGCAGCTGCTCGTTCCCGTGCTGCCCTCCGACCACGCGGAGTACGACGGGCTGCACCCAACACCCGCGCCGACCCTCGAGCCCACGCTCGAGCCGACGGAGACCCCGGCCCCGACTGAGACGCCGGCTCCGTAGCATCCAGTCA
>Ga0247817_10000342_pt1 | contig 27304 bp, 23 predicted proteins | sample UWRJL212509R1_FD_178010 | JGI IMG/M metagenome (GOLD analysis project Ga0247817, IMG submission 178010) | Plant litter microbial communities from Arlington Agricultural Research Station in Wisconsin, United States - UWRJ-L212-509R-1 | ecosystem: Environmental > Terrestrial > Plant litter >...
CCCACTTCTTGAGCTTGCGGTTGGCGCCATACGCCGTCTCGTACGGAAGGGACGCCGCGATCTCAGCGCCGTCGTACGTGTTGTACGACGAGAACCGGGTGCCGTCGGTGGCGATCACGCCGTAGTCGTAGCCGGAGCTCGAGCCCGCGCTGATCCAGCCGAGCTCGACGACGTCGGAACTCGCGCCGTCGAAGAGTTGCATGTCTTCGTTCTGGTAGACGAGCCACGGTGCGACATCGGTTGTCACCCCGAGTGACTCGCTCGACCAGCTCAGGTCGGTCGTCTCACCGAGAAGCTTGTAGTAGCGACCCGATCCTTCGAAACCGACATTGGATGTCACGACCAGGTACTTCGTCGCGCCCTCGACGGCGCCCCACTCCATGCTGAGGTTGCCGTCGGCGTTGGGCGTGCTGAACGCAACGATGGGAGCCTCAAGCTCCTGCTTCACCGTGAAGCGCGTCACGACCGGCTTCTCGAGCATCGCGCCGTTCGCGTCGATTCGGCGCACCAGGAAGTACTCCGAGTGCAGGCCGAACGCGCTCCCGCCATCGGCCTGGATGTCGACCGGCTCGCCCTTGTCCGGCGACGCGAACCCGATATCCCCCGACCAGATGCGCACCGGGTCGCCCGCCTCGGACTGCCCTGCGGTGACGCCCAGACTCTTCGTCAGCGCGGCATCGGCGAAGATCTCAAACGCGAACGCGCGGTTGTACATCTCGTCTTCGGGCTCGTAGCCCTCGATCGGGTGCTGCGCCATGACCGCGTCGTAGTCGTAGTTCGCGGGGTACTCGAACTCGTGTTTCGGATCAAGGTCGAGCATCTCGTCTGTGTAGTCGTAGTCCCAGTCAGAGCTCGAGTACACCTGCCCGTTGAACCCCCAGTTCGACTTGATCGCCGGCAGACCCCAGAGCAGAAAGGATGGCACCCCGATCGCCAGCACGAGCGCGCCGGCGATGAGGCTGATGATGAGGCCGGTGCGGTTCTTCTTCGGCGGCTTGAGGCCCTGGAGTGCGGCGCCTGCGGTGGGGGCGGCGAACTGCTGGGGCTGCGTTACTGCGGCAGCCCCGACCTGAGTGCCGGGCGCCGGCGGCGCGAACTTCTGCTCGCGCGGCGGGTGGTAGTGCTCGGTCCACTGGGCGCCGTCCCAGTAGCGCTGCCCGGGACCACCGTCGGGATCCGGAAACCACGCAGCAGGAATCGAACCAGAACCGTCAGACATGTCTACCCCACTCGTAAGCCTGGGTTCAGGCTAGCGGAACCGGGGAAAGCTCAGGGATGGGGAGGGGTGCCCATGGGTGCCCCTCCCTCACCTCATTCGATCGGAAACGCGATGTCGCACGCCGGGTCGTCGTCGCCCACTGCCATCCAGTCGACGAGATAGACCTCGCGTGGCGAGCCGATCTGGCGGTAGTCGCTTGCGGCGATCCACGCTTCGACGGCGTCGTAGGCGGACAGGATCTCGGGAAACGCCAGCTGCGCTTTCGTGATGCGGGTGAAGGCTTCACGCCGCGCGGCGTCGATACGGGTGGGTGCGTCGGTCTGCGCATCGGCAGGGATGACCGTGATCGCCTCGATCGGCCCGTCGCTGTCTTCGTTGACCTCGCCGTGAAAGATGACACTCGAGAGGCCGCTCGCGATGCCGGTGCCCTGCTGCCGGGCGAACGCGTCGTCGATCCACTCGGTGAGCGGCCCAACCTTCACGTGGGCCTGCTCGGTGAGCACTCGCTCTTCGGCGACATCTCGTACCTGGATTTCGAACATGGGGTGGGTCTCCTTTCGACCTGACAGGCTTTCGAGGGCGTGCGTAACAAGCGAGCGCTGCTGGATGACACGGCTCTCGACCGCGTTCCAGTAGTCGTCGACCAGCTTCGCCTGGGTCTCTGCGGGGGCTTCGAGCACGGCCCTGACCTCCCGCATCGGCATGTCAACGCGTCGCAGGAGCCGGATCAGCCGCGCATCGCGCAACTGCGCAGCGTCGTAGCTGCGGTACCCGTTGCTCTCGCGTTGCGGAACCAGCAGCCCCTCGGACTCGTACAGCCGCAGGGCTTTGGGCGACAACCAGGAGCGCCGGGCGAACTCGCCGATGCTCAGTTGCTCGCCCATGCGCTCCGCTTTCTTGCTTTCCTCGTGGATGACTGTCATCCATCCTGTCGCTTAAGAGCATGAAGGGTGACCTTTGGGGAAGGTCAAGGGGCGGTGATCGCGTCGTTGTCAGTCGTCACCCATAGCCTGTGTCCAACGATCGGAGCACGACTTGTCAGCTCAAAGAGATTCTGAACGCTACGCCTCTGAGCTCACCGCCCTGAGAAGACAAATTGCCAGCGCGTCAAGTGATGTAGCCGCGGCCCGGAAGTCGGAGGCGTCCGCTAGATCGCAGGCTAGCCGCACAAATTCCGCGAGCTCCGCGCAGTCCAAGCTCCGCGACGCTGAGCGATATGGAGACAAGGCAGTCAACGCCGAGAAGCGTCGAGCTGACCTTGAGTCCAAAGCGGCACAAAAAGAGAAGAACATGTATGACGCTCGAGCCAGAGCGGACAAAGAACGCGACCAACAACAAGTCAAGCGAGACCGAGATCGCGACCAAGCACAGCGGACGTCAATGGATCAGCTCCAGAGACGGCTAGCCGCAAATGAGACCTCGGCTCGAACTGCTCCCGGGCGTGCTTGGTCTGTCGCACCCAACACGAACACGCCCGAGAGCCCAAAGAGTTTTGACGTATTCATCTCGCACGCCTCGGAAGACAAAGATGAAATCGCCCGGCCCCTGTATCTCGCGCTCACCGAGCGAGGCCTTTCCGTATGGTTCGACGAGGCGACGTTGACGGTCGGCGATAGCCTGAGGCGCAAAATCGACGAAGGACTGCGAACGTCCACTTTTGGTGTGGTTGTTCTCTCGCCTAATTTTTTCGCAAAGGAGTGGCCGCAAGCTGAGTTGGACGCATTGCATGATCGTCAGATGACTGGGGCAGACAAGGTGATTCTCCCGATCTGGCACAAAATTTCGAAAGATGAGATTGCTGCGAATGTCCCAATGTTGGCCGGCACCTTGGGTTTGCAGTCCGCGCTAATGTCTGTCGCCGAAATGGCCGTGGAAATCGACAACGTTGTGCAAAGTCGGCGCGCGCAAGTTGCACCACCTGAGCAGGACAGTCAGCCGCTAGACGAGAGCCGCAATACCGAGCTCTAGATCGAGTCAGCTTGGCTTGGCGACGCCGTTAATACGCATGACCCCCTAACTGGCCGTAGACGATGCAGTCTTCGAGCCGCCACACTGGGGCAACGCTGCGGCCGGCAGCGTCACCTCGGGGAAAGACGGGCATGGGCGCCGGAGATTCAGCGACGTACGAAGCTGAGAACCAGCGCCTGCTCGCGCTCGAACATCAGAAGCTCGCTGACACTGCCCGCGAGATGCATCGCCGTTTCAGCGCCGCGGCTGGCAGCGAGCGGCGCCTGTCCCACACACTCCAAGTGCTCGAGACCCGCGGATACACCGTGCTCGCCGACCGCCGCTGGCCCAAGTCCCGCAAAGCTCAGGTCGACTTCATCGCGGTTGGCCCCGGCGGCGTTTTCATCGTGGACGCCAAGCAGTGGCGAGACGTGCAGATCGCTGCGGGGCGCGTCTACCGCGACCAGGACGACGTCACTGAAGACTTTGCCAGGATCGCCGACCTTGCCGACTCCACCCGCACCACGCTCGCTGACCTGGGCTTGGCGCCCGGCGAGGTGCACGCCTACGCGGTATTCACTAACCAGCGCGGCATGAAACCGATCGACCTCTACGGGGTGACCTTGGTTTCCGAATCCGAAGCGATCACGAGCATTGCGCGCCGCGGCTCCCGGCTCTCCCCCGCTCACGTTGACGCGATCCGGGTCGCACTCGAAGAACTCTTTCCGCTCTATGAACTCGAGGAGTCGCAGCTCGACCTCTCTGTTGTGGAACCGGTGCTCCCTGCATCCATCGCCTCAATCGAACTCGCACCGGTCGCCGAGCTGTCGCCTCTCACCGTCGAGGAGATCGAGTCGGCGCTTATGCAGGGGGTCATGGCACAACCGATCGAGGAGTGGATGGCGTTTCTGCACCCCACACAGGCGCGCTTGGTCAACCGCAACTTCTCTGGCCCGTCGCGTGTTCGCGGAGCCGCCGGAACCGGCAAGACTGTCGTCGGTCTGCATCGCGCCGCGTATCTCGCACGCTCGGGCGAGGGCAAAGTGCTCGTCACGACTTTCGTGAAGACCCTGCCGATGGTGCTCGAAGCCCTGCTCGAACGCATGGCGCCGGATGTCGCGCCGCGCATCGAGTTCCGTGGAATCTACAGTTTTGCGATCGATGTACTGCATAAGCGCGGCATCAAGTACACGCTCGACGACAACACTGCCGGGCGCATGTTCACCGCTCTCGTACGCGAATCACCCCTGCTCTCTGTTGACAGCAACGAGCAGTACTGGAGAGAAGAGATCAACGCGGTCATCAAGGGTCGCGGACTCAAGCGTTTTGCCGAGTACGAGACGCTCGCGCGCTCCGGTCGACGCAGGCGCCTGAACGTCGAACAGCGGCGCATGGTTTGGGATCTCTATGTCGCTTACTCTCGCGCGCTGAGCTCCGCGGGCATCTGCGACTTCGCCGACATCATCCTCCTCGCCGAGGCTTCGCTCCGCGCCAAGCCGCTCGACGACTACTCCGCGGTCGTCATCGATGAGGCGCAGGACCTCACATGCATGATGGTGCGGATGCTGCACTCCCTTGTCGGGGATCGCGCCGACGGCCTCAACCTCATCGGCGACGGTCAGCAGACGATCTATCCCGGCGGCTTCACACTCGCGGAAGCCAACATCTCAATCGCCGGTCGTGGTGTCGTCATGTCGACGAACTACCGCAACACCGCTGAGATCGTGGACTTCGCGACATCCCTCGTCGTCGGTGACGAGTTCGTCGACATCGAGGGCGGGACCGGCACCGCGGATGCCGCCGCAACCGTTGTACGTCGCGGCGCTGTCCCGACGATTACCCGCTTCACGTCTCGAACCGCTCACGACAACTCACTCGTTCAGCACGTGCGTTCCGTGGCGCGCGGCAGCGTCGGATACGGCGACATCGGCGTGCTCGCGATGACCCACTGGCAGGTCACGGATGTGATCAAGGCGTTGACTGCCGCAGGCATCCCGTCGATCGAACTCACCAAGTACAACGGTCGCCCGACCAACGCGGTCAAGGTTGGAACGGTGCACCGAGCCAAGGGCCTCGAGTTCAAGCAGGTGCTGGTTGCCCGCACATCGCGCGAGCTGCTGGATGGCGGGGCAACTCACCTGGACGATTCCCGCCGGGAGCGCCGCGACCTGGACCGCCGCGCTCTGTACGTGGCGATGACTCGGGCCCGGGATGGGCTTTGGGTTGGGGTGGCTTAGTGCTGTTGTTACTTTGCATTCCGCGAAACCAATAGGGAGAAAAGATTGCTTACGCAGTGGCAAATGCACGATCCGTATCGCGCGCTAAATACCAATCCCTTTGGAATCGGCACCGCGTCCGCTAGCGGTCTCGGAAAGATGACCGTTATTTATGGCCGGAACGGCAGTGGCAAAAGTACTTTTTCCGAACTGCTTTGCGAGCTCGCAGAGGGGCGCCTTTCGTCTTCAAGATTCAAGTGGCGAGGATGGAGCAACGCAGCCGCAGTCTCTGGGCAGTCTGCGTTCGACTCTCTGGGCACTATCCATGTATACAACCGGTTCTACGTTGAAAGGGCTCTACAGACATTCCTCGATGGATCGGGCAGCGCGGCGGCAATCGTAAAACTGGGCACGGGGAACGTTGCTGCTGAAGCCCAAATCCTTGCACTCACCTCGCACAGCACGCGGCTTCACACCTGGCTCGCTAGCGTACGGGCGGTCGCCAGAACACTATCCGAGACGATGTCTTCAGCAGAAGAATCCGCCAAGTCAGCGATTATTCACGAGTTGGGCCCGATTGATCCCGGCCGATACAACACCACAGTTTTCAAGATCACCAAAGTACGATCACACTTCTCGGATGCCGATCTGAGAATCGCGGATTCCGTAGCAGTTGAGAACTTTAGAGCAGCGTCACGAGCGCAGACACTTGAAAACGAGTTAGCCACGTTGGTGATTCCGACTCTAGATCCGAATTTTCTAGTTGAACTTCAAGAATGTCTGGCCCGATCGGTAGTCACAAAAGCTCTTCCCAATCTGCTCGAAGACGAATCGCTTGCCTCATGGGTACGTCTTGGCATTCCTTTACATCGAGCCGGAGACACCTGCAAGTTCTGCGGGGATGGGACAATTACAGGATCCCAACTTGCGGCTTTTAGCTCCCATTTTGACGCCTCTCTCACCGCGTTCGAGGATGACAGCGAGGCAGCCATTGCGAGTTTGACGACCTTTGAGAGTGACCTTGCCGAATGGCGCGCTCTACTGACGGCTGACGCGGTTCTCGAAGCATTTCGGCCCCGCTTCATTGAATTGCTCGAGAAGCTCGATAAAGACCTGCATGTACTCCGCGCTTGGGTCACAGCGTCGAGAGATGCGGTGATATCTAGAAATGATAGGCCGTTCGATGAGTCGCGAGTTGTGCGCAATCTAGATGCACCTCTCGAAATCGACGTGGCGCCTCTAAATGAAGTGCTGGAAGAAAGCAGGCTGAAGAACGCCACGGTTGAAGAGGACCGCTCGAAAAACATGCTCGAACTTGAGCGACATTGCGCCGCAGAGCACTTTGCCGATTACATCAAGGCCGCAAAACGCTTAGAGGTGACCTCGAGGGCGGACTTGATCATTTCAGCACGGCTCGACAAGGACTCCCAAGCGATCAAACTATGTCGCGAGTCTCAGCAAGACACAGGAGCGATGGCCGTACTTCTAAACGCCGATCTTCGGGAGCATTTCGGTCACTCCAATCTGACGATTTCGGTCAGCAAGGATTCGAAGGGCTACTTGGTGGGGCGAAACGGCAGCGATGCGAAGAACCTAAGCGAAGGCGAGAGAAACGCGATTTCGCTGTTGTTCTTCCTCAGAAGCCTGGAGGCAGATTCTGTCGTGAAAGAAGATGCTCTTGTTGTGATTGACGATCCGGTGACAAGCCTTGACAAAGAATCTCTATTCGCCGCTCATGCGCTAGTTCGACACCGAACTCGCGACTTCGGACAAGTGATCATCCTTACGCACGACTTTGAATATTTCCGACTGAACGTGGTGGCCAACAAATCGGCTTTCGGGTCAAGTCAAAAGAAAATCAAAGATGGCAACTCAGCTGAAATGCAATTTCCAGCGATTCAGTTCTTGGAGATAGCACCCGAATCGACCGCAAATCAGCGGACGTCTTCGATTCGATCGCTTCCAGCGCGGTTGCTCATGCATGCAAGTGAATATCACTATCTTTTCTGGCGAATAGGCAAGGCGATAGTGGACGGCAACGACGACGAGCTTCCATTGCTCGGGAATGCCGGAAGGCGCCTAATCGAAGGGTTCATTTCATTCAAGGCACCCAATGGGACCTCATTTCAAGAGAAGGTCGACACTACTTTTGGGAGCCTCAGCCCGAAAGAACTCAAAGAACGCATTGTTCGCTATCTGCACGGATCCTCTCACCGGGAAAACCCTAACCCGACTTCAGCTCTTGATTTCCCAGCAGTTGAGAATGAGCTTCGGAATGTGTTTCGCTTCATTCAACTTTGCGATCCCGACCATTTCGAGCGAATGTGTAAGGCAGTTGACCTAAAAGCGAGCGAGGTTTTGGATTCACTAGCGACATCCAGCGGCGGACCGTCGACCAACTAGAAGGATCCACTATGCCGAGTAGTTGGATAGGTGCAATCTCAGACGACCACAATCACTTTCCCGTTAACCCGCCCGCCCTCAACCTGCCACATCGCCTCAGCGGTCTGCTCGAGCGGATAGACGGTGTCGATGACGGGACGGATGGTCCCGGCATCCAGCCAGCTCGCTAGTAGCGCGAAGTCTTCGGGCGTGCCCTGCATGTCGGTGAGGGTCGCCACCTTCTCGGGGATGAATGCACCCGCGAGGAGGGAACCGAACATGAAGGTCGCCGGCCCCAGGAGCTTGCCGCGGCTCGTGCCGCCGACGGTGATGAAAGTTCCACCGCGAGTCATGGCCCGGCGGGCCGCGTAGAGGTGGCGGGTTCCGACGGTGTCGAAGATCACGTCGAAGCGTTCGCCGCGGCGGGTGAAGTCCTCGCGGGTGTAATCGATCACGAGGTCGGCGCCGAGGCTGCGCACCATCTCCACCTTGTCGGTGCTGCACACTGCCGCAACCCGCGATGCGCCCAGGGCTCGCGCGATCTGGACGGCCAGGTGGCCCACTCCCCCGGACGCGCCATTCACGAGCACCGACTGCCCCGCCGTAAAGCCGCCCTTGCGGAGTCCCTGCAGCGCCGTGAGCGCACCCATCGGGGTGGCCGCAGCCTGCTCGAACGTCACAGACGCGGGCTTGAGCACGAGGTTGGCCGGTGAGGTCGCCACGAACTCCGCGCAGCCACCGCGCACGACCTCTCCGAACACGTCATCGCCGACCTTCAGACCGGTGACGCCGGAACCGACGGCGACGACCGTGCCCGCGACATCCGCCCCGATTGTGTACTTCTGCTTGGGCGCGCGCCAGGCACCGCCCATGCGCACGAGGTACGGCTCACCGCGGTAGAGGTGCCAGTCGAAGGGGTTGAGGCCGACCGCCTTCACCGCGACGAGCACCTGACCCTCGGTCGGCTCGGGCACCGGGACGTCGTCGAGCACGAGCACGTCGGGCGAACCGTAGCGGTCGTAGGTGATGGCCTTCATGTCGCTCCAATGACTTACAGTGTATGTACGCCGGTCAGCCTATGCTTACGGCGTAAGTCACGTCAAGTTCCGAAGGAGATCGATGGCTCGCCCCACCCTCACGCGCGCCCGGGTGCTCGAAGCGGCAATCGAGTTCGCGGATGAAGCGGGCGTCGAGTCCCTCAGCATGCGTGGTCTTGGCGCTCGCCTCGGCGTTGAGGCGATGTCGCTCTACAACCACGTAGCGAGCAAGGACGACGTGCTCAGCGGAATGACCGACCTGGTCTGGGCGCAGGTTGATCTGGCTCCTTCGGCGGCTGACTGGCGAAGCGGCGTGCGCAGTATCTGCATCTCGGTGCACGAGGCGTTTCTGCGGCACCCCTGGGCCTGTCGGCTGCACGGTGTGGGCGTCGGTGTCTCACGACTGCGCTACATCGACCGCACGCTCATGCACCTGCGAACCGGCGGCTTCAGCCCCGAGCTCGCGTATCACGCGCACCACCTGCTCGACGGGTTCATCCTCGGCTACACGTTGCAAGTGATCGACTACAGCGCCGGCGACCAGGGCGAGAACGAAGCCGTGCAGGAGCTCATCGCGTTGGTCGCGCCGGAGATGCCGTACTTCATGGAGCACCTGGCGCAGCACGCCGCCGGGGTTCCCAGCGGGCCCGGGTTCCAGATTGGCTCGACCAGATTCTGGACGGGTTGGAGCGGCAGCTGTAGCTAGCGGCGCGCGCCGAGTGTGCAGTTCAAGACCTGGCGGATCGGCCACCCTGCCCGACGCTAGCGAGCTACTGCTGCGCCCGCTCGAGCACGAGCTCGCGCACGCGCGCCGCGTCGGCCGTGCCCTTCATGGCCTTCATGACCGCGCCGATGACGGCTCCGGCCGCCTGAACCTTGCCGTCCCGGATCTTCTCGAGCACATCGGGCTGCGCAGCAAGCGCCTCGTCGATCGCGGCGATGAGCGCCGTGTCATCCGAGACGACCTTGAGACCACGGCTCTCGACGACCTCGGCCGGCGAACCCTCGCCCGCGATGACACCCTCGAGCACCTGGCGCGCGAGACGGTCGGTCAGCTCGCCCGATTCGACGAGACCGACAAGCTCAGCGACATGGATGGCACTGACGAGCGACGACGCATCGACACCGTCAGCGTTGGCAAGGCGTGCGATCTCGCCGGTCCACCACTTGCGCGCCTGGGCCGGAGCTGCGCCCGCCGCCACCGTCTCCTCCACCTCGACGAGGAGGCCGGAGTTAAGCACATCCTGGAACTCCAGATCCGTGAAGCCCCAGGCATCCTTTAGCCTCTTACGACGAAGGGCGGGAGCCTCGGGGAGCGCGGCCCTGAGCGACTCGATCAGCTCGGCAGAAGGCTCAACAGGGAGGAGGTCAGGCTCGGGAAAATATCGATAGTCATCAGCGTCGCTCTTGGGGCGGCCGGCGGAAGTCACGCCGGTGTCCTCGTGCCAGTGACGGGTCTCCTGCGTGATCGTGCCGCCCTTCTCGAGGATGGCGGCCTGACGCTGGATCTCGTAACGGATGGCGCGCTCGACGCTGCGCAGCGAGTTGACGTTCTTCGTCTCGGTGCGAGTTCCGAGCTTGCCGGAGCCGCGCGGCGAGAGCGAGATGTTGGCGTCGCAGCGCAGGTTGCCGCGCTCCATCTTGGCCTCGGAGATTCCGAGCGAGAGAACGATGTCGCGAATGGCGGAGACGTAGGCCTTGCCCACCTCGGGGGCGTCGGCCTCGGCTCCGGTGATCATGTGCGTCACGATCTCGACGAGGGGAACACCGGCTCGGTTGTAGTCCACGAGCGAGTACTCGGCGCCCTGGATGCGACCCGTCGCACCACCGACGTGCGTGAGCTTGCCGGCATCCTCTTCCATGTGCGCGCGCTCGATCAGAACGGTGATCGTGCGGCCGCTGGCCAGCTCAATCTCGACGCTGCCCTCGAACGCGATGGGCTCGTCAAACTGGCTGATCTGGTAGTTCTTGGCGAGGTCGGGGTAGAAGTAGTTCTTGCGCGCGAAGCGACTTGACGGCGCGATCGAGCAGCCGAGCGCGAGGCCCAGGCTGATCGAGTACTTCACGGCCTGCTCGTTCACGACGGGGAGGCTGCCCGGCAGGCCGAGGTCCACCGGCGTGATCATCGTGTTCGGCTCCTGCAGCGTGTTGCCGAGGGCCGCAGGGTTCGGGGCATCCGAGAACATCTTCGTCTGCGTGTTGAGCTCGACGTGCACCTCGAAACCGAGAACCGGCTCGAAGAGTTCGAGTGCTTTGTCGTAGTCCATCAATTCAGCTTTAGCCACCCGATGATTCTACGCGGGCGAGTGGATGCCTCGTGCCGGGCCCCGTCGCAGCAGCAACGTCGGGACCCACGCCGGGTCGAGCGCGCCCGACTACAGCAGCGACGCGATGGCCCGGGCGACGACGTCCGGAGCCTCGAGTGGAACGAAGTGGCCGCTCTCCACCGGCTCCAGCCTCCCGTTCGGAAACCACTCCCCCACGCGGTCGGCCCACTCGGGCGGAAAGAGCGGGTCGTGCGTGGGCCACAGGAAGACCGTCGGCGCATCCAGCGGAACCTCGTCGGTCGGCACGCGGTTCGAGTTGTACCACTCGATGCTTGCGGCGAAGGCGCCGGGTCGAGCGTAGTCGGCGACCAGCTGCTCGAACTCGGGCTCGTCGACGAGCGCCGGCTGGCTGGTCCAGGCGGTCCACACGAAGCGGAGGTAGTCGCGCACGGCGTCACGGTTTCCGTCGAGGAGCTTCGTGGCGAGACCGTTGCGGTGAAAGTGCTGGTACCAGAAGTGTTCCTGCATGCGCGGCTCGGTGCGACGGTCACCGATGCCGGGGTACGCGGGGGTGAGCACAAGGCCGGCGACGAGCTCGGGGGCGATGCGCGCGAGCTTCTGCGCGACCCGGCTGCCGATGTCGTAGCCGACGATGACGCTCGGCCCATTGAGAGTCTCGAGCAGGCGCTGAGCGTGAGCGAGCGCCGTGCCCTCTTCGGTGGGGAGCGGGCCGTCGAACGCCGCTCCGAACCCGCGGAGCTCGGGCACCTCCACCCTCAACCCCGACGGAAGCAGAGGCAGCACGCGGCGATAGTCAGACGTGGCGCCGGGCCATCCATGAATCAGAACTACTGAATCGGTCACACCGGGACTTTATCGGGGATGACCTCTGCCGCGACGATCTCTTCGGCTTTCTCAGAACGTACGAAGGCGATGCCGACCAGGATGAGCACGCCGCCGATGAGCTGCGGGATCGACAGCCCCTCGCCGAGCAGCAACCAGGCGTAGAGGGCGGCCGCGACGACTTCGAGGAGCCCCGCGAACGACGCGAGTCGCGAACCGAGCATCTCGCTCGCGGTGATGCTTGCGGCGTAAGCGAGCGCGGTAGCGAGCACTCCGACGATGAGGAGCGGAACGAACCACGGCGTCGGGTTGCCGAGCAGTTCGACAGTGCCGAAGGTCGCCGTGAAGGGCACGAGGCCGGTGAGGCCGACGAGGCCGAGGGCGATTCCGCCGAGCACGAGGCCCGCTGCGGCGAGGGCGACCGGCGGGAGGCCGTCGCTCGGCTTCGCGGCGATGACGTAGTAGATCGCGCAGCCGACCATGGCGATCGCGGCGTAGGCGAGGCCGAGGACGTCGAAGGTGCCCGCGCCACCGGGCGACACAACCAGAACGAGACCCGCGAGCGCGACAACCGAACCGATGAGCACAACAGCCTTCGGGACGTGACGCGTGCGCGCCCAGACGAAGGCGACGAGCAGCAGGGGCGCCATGTATTCGATGAGGATCGCCGTGTTGACAGGGATGCGCTGCACAGCCGCGAAGTAAGCGAGCTGCGTGCCAGCGACGCCGATGAGCGCCATGACGATGACGCGGCCGCGGGCGCGCCAGAGGGCCTCCCACTTGCCGCGGAGGAGGAACAGCGCGACCGGGAGCAGTACGACGCCGCCGACGAGGGCGCGCGCTGTGACGGCCGCGGCCGGGCTCCAACCCGCCTCGAGCATCGGCTTGATGAAGGCGCCCGACATACCGAATGTCGCTGCCGCGAGCACGGCGACGAACAGTCCAGCGGTGGTCGAGCTCTTCTTCATGGTGCCCCTCCGGCGGAACTGGTCATAAGGACTAAAGTAGCCCTAGCCCCTGACATTAGAGCCTCGCGAAATAAGGAGTCAAATTGCATTTTGCCCCTGACACCGAGCTGACCCTCGAATTCGTCGTGGCCCTCGGAAACACGGATGCCGGGGCATCCCGTTCGGGCACCGATGAGCTGCCCACGCCAGAGTCGTTGACCTCACTGTTGTCGAGCTGGACCTACACCGGGCGGCTCGATCGGGACGAGACTGAACTCGCCGAGGTGAAGGCCTCGCGGGAGCTGTTCCGCCGGGTCTGGAGCCTCCCGACCGATGACGCGGTCGTCGAGGTCAACGCGATGTTCCGCGACGCCGGGGCGCTGCCGTTTCTCATCAAGCACGACCAGTACGACTGGCACCTGCACGCCACCTCGCCCGATGCACCCCTCGCAGAACGCATGCGCGTCGAGGTGGCGATCGCGCTCGCTGACGTCATCCGTTCCGCGGCGATGGACCGCCTGCGGGTATGCGCCGCGCCCGACTGCACGGGGCTGCTACTAGACCTGTCACGCAACGGGTCGAAGCGGTTCTGCAGCATCCGGTGCGGCAACCGGATGAACCAGCTCGCGTATCGGGAGCGGCAGGTTTAGCGTCTTAGACCGCGCCGGAACCCGCCGCGAGCATCTCGGACTCGACCAGGTCGGGAACCTGGCTGATGAGCGTGTGGCCCCACTTCTCCTCGAGCAGTCGCTCGAGGGTTGCGCCGACCCGGTACAGGCGGTCGTCGGCACGCGCGGGCGCCATGATCTGGATGCCGACCGGCAGGCCGTCCTCGGGTGCGAGTCCGATCGGCAGGCCCATGCCGGGCACGCCGGCGAGGTTCGCCGGGATCGTCGTCACATCGTTGAGGTACATCGCGAGCGGGTCTTCGAGCTTCTCGCCGAGCTTGAACGCCGTGGTCGGCGCCGCGGGGCTCACGAGCACGTCGGCCTGAGCGAAGGCGCTGTCGAAGTCGCGCTGGATGAGCGTGCGCACCTTCTGCGCGCTGCCGTAGTAGGCGTCGTAGTAGCCGGCGCTGAGGGCGTAGGTGCCGAGGATGACGCGGCGCTTGACCTCCGGGCCGAAGCCCAGCTCACGCGTCGCGGCCATGACGTCTTCGACGGTTCCGGCGACTTTGGCGCGCAGGCCGAAGCGCACGGAGTCGAACTTCGCGAGGTTGCTGGATGCCTCCGCGGGCAGGATCAGGTAGTAGGCCGCGACGGCGTACTCGAAGTTGGGTGCTGAGACCTCGACGATCTCGGCACCGGCGGCCTCGAGCAGCTGCAGCGCCTCGTGGAACCGCTGGCTCACACCGGCCTGGAAGCCGTCGGAGTCGAGCTCCTTGACGACGCCGACACGGAGGCCCTTGAGGCTCTCGGCCTTGGCTCCCTCGCGCGCCGCGGCGGCGAAGCTGGGCCACTGGTCGGTGAGGCTCGTGGAGTCACGGGGGTCGTGGCCGCCGATGACGTCGTGCAGGAGCGCGGCATCCAGCACCGTGCGGGTGACGGGGCCAACCTGGTCGAGCGAGCTCGCGAGTGCGATGGCGCCGTAGCGGCTCACTCCGCCGTAGGTGGGCTTGACGCCGACCGAACCGGTGACGGCGGCGGGCTGGCGGATGGATCCGCCGGTGTCGGAGCCGAGAGCGAGCGGGGCTTCGAACGCGGCGACGGCCGCCGCGCTTCCGCCGCCGGAGCCGCCGGGGATGCGGTCGAGGTCCCACGGGTTGTGGGTGGGGCCGAACGCGGAGTGCTCGGTGGAGGAGCCCATGGCGAACTCGTCCATGTTGGTCTTGCCGAGCGGAACGAGGCCGGCCTGTCGCAGTCGCGCGACGACGGTGGCGTCGTAGGGGGGGATCCAGCCCTCGAGGATGCGGGATCCGGCGGTCGACGGCATGTCGATAGTGCAGAGCACGTCTTTGATGGCGACCGGAACTCCGTGGAGTTCGCCGACTTCGTGTTCGGCGCGCTCCTTGTCGGCGGCTTCGGCGTTCTTCAGGGCGTTCTCGGAGATGTGGAGAAAAGCGTGCACATCACCGTCGACCGCGGCGATGCGGTCGAGGTGGGCCTGCGTGGCTTCGACGCTCGAGACCTCTTTGCTCGCGAGCTTGGCGGCGAGGTCTGCGGCACTGAGACGGGTGAGGTCGGTCATTACTGCTCCTCCCCCAGGATCGCGGAAACCTTGAAGCGGCTGCCGTCGTGCTCGGGAGCGCCGGCGAGCGCCTGCTCGGTCGTGAGGGTCACACCGGGAACGTCCGCACGGTACACGTTGGACAGCGGGATCGGGTGGCTCGTCGCGGGAACCTCGGCCGTTGCGACCTCGTTCACCTTGGCGACGTTGTCGACGATCGCGCCGAGTTCGCCGGTGAGCTTCTCGATCTCCTCGGGAGTCAGGGCGATTCGTGCGAGGTTCGCGAGATGCGCGACGGTCTCGGTCGTGAGTTCAGACATGGGGCTCCGTGTTCGGTGCTGCGGCGTGTAGTGCTCTCGTATTCTACGAGGTGTGAGGTTTGCAGGCTTTGCAGGTCGGTGCGGTGGGGCTGTGACGTTTGCTGCTCTGCCGGACATGTACAGGGTGAAGCCAAGGAGGCAACCATGAACATCGACGACAGGCTCGTGCGCAGCGATCCCGCGCGCACCCTCGACGTGTCCGACGATTCACTGGCGCGGATGTTGCGTGCCGTGTCGTCGGACGTCGCTACTGCTGCTGCACCGGTCGTGGCTCCAACGCCGGCCCGACCTCGGCGTCGCGCCGCGTGGATCGTTGGCGGACTCGTCGCCGCACTCGCCCTCGGTATTGCCTCCCCCGCCATCGCCGGTGGTGTGCGCTTCCTCGCCCAGACCGGGTGGTTCGGCAGCCCGAACCCGCCCGGTGTCGGTCTGCCGTTCGACCCGTCGACAAGCACCGAACAAGACTCCTCCGAGTGGGTCGACGTCAAGGCCGACGACTTCGTGGACTTCGCAGTCACTATCTACCCGTCGTACGCGGTGCTCCCTCCCGAAGTCGACCAAACCGACTTCGCGCGCGACGTCGCAACCTGGATCGCCAACCCGGTATTTATGGATCCCGCCGACGACACCGGCTCGATGCTCCTGCAGACCACGAACATCATCGGAACCTACGAGCTCTCCGCTCGCTGCACGTGGATGTTGGAGTGGAAAGCTGCCCCACCCGGTTCAGAACGCGCCACCGCCGCAGCGACGGTTCTCGCCGAGTCCGCCCACTGGCCCGCCACGGTGTCGACCGACGGCGGCGGCATCGTCGACTACTACGTCGCGCTTGCGAACGCCGCGCTCTCCGGCGATGGTTCGCTCCTCGATCAGGACCTCAAGGTCAACTGCCCAGATCTCACTGCGACGGCGGGCCGATGAGCGTCGAGACGGCACCCCTGCCGGTGACCACCGGGTTCGAGGCATCCATTGCTCCGCTCATGCAGCCGCTGCTCGCGTACTTCGCGCGACGCGTCGAGCCGCGCGAGGAGAGCGCCGACTGCCTGTCGGAGACTCTCGTCGTGCTGTGGCGGCGCCGTGAATCGCTGCCCGCCTCGCCCGACGAACTGCGCGCCTTCGCGTTCGGCGTGGCAAAAGGCGTGCTCGCTAACCACGTGCGCGGACGCATCCGCCAGGGCGCGCTGGGCGACCGGGTGCGTGATGAAGTTAGGGTTTCTGCTCCTTCCGTCGTGGATGAGGCCGTCGCGGACGCGCTTGGCTCACTCCCGGTCAAAGACCGCGAGCTCGTTCAACTCATCGTGTGGGACGGCTTCGGCGTCGCCGAGGCTGGCGCGCTTTTGGGCATTCGTGCGGGTGCGGCCCGCACCCGCTATGCCAGGGCGAAGGAGAGATTGCGCGTCATTCTCGCGACCTCAGATCAGCACCCCAGCGATTGACTCCTTCCGTTCGTCTGAGAGAGTAGAGACATCGACCGACGGAGGGGCACTGTGCGCACACGACTGGGGATTGCCGCAGCGCTTGTGGTCCTGTTAGCGGGATGTTCCTCCCTCTCCTCCACAGGTCCAAACGCCGGTAGAAGCTCCCCCGACGCGAGCTCGAGCGAACTTGCCGGCGAGTGGGTGCTGCAGAGTGGCTCGGATGACACGGGAACCTTCGACCTCAAAGACAGCACATCCACCCTGACCCTCACGGGCGGCAACACGGGTGGCCGCACGCCGTGCAACATTTTCGGCGCGGATGTCACGGGTGGCATCGGCTCTATTGACATCACTCCGACGTTCCAGACCGAGGCGGCCTGCGCAGATCCGGGCCTGATGGAGCTCGAGCCGCGTTACCTTGCCGCGCTTGAGGCAGTCACCTCGGCCACGGTGAAGGATGATGCGCTCGTGCTGCGCGGCGGCGGCGTAGAGCTCACCTTCACGCTGGCACCCGAGGTTCCGACCTCGAAGCTCGTCGGCACCGACTGGCGGCTCGAGAGCCTGTACACGGGAGAGACCGCGAGCAGCGTAGGCGGCAACGGGATGCTGTTCTTCATTGGAGACGGAACTCTCGAGGGCAACGCGGGCTGCCGCGACTTCAGTGCGACGTGGGAGGTCAACGACGGCAAGATCACCGTTGGCGAACTCACCTTCGCCGATGCCGACTGCCCGAAGGAGTTCGGTGCCCAAGAGGAGCACATCGCGACAGTGCTCGGCGACGGCTTCACGGCCACCATCGAGGGCGACCGCCTGACCGTGACATCGCTGCAGAGCGACAACGGCATCGGCTACCGCAACGACGCGAGCTCGCAGGCGTGACCTGCGGGATCGAACGAGACGCGGCCGACCTAGTAGCGTGAATCCATGGCATTCCGAGTTCCCGCAGTAGACATCACCCCCTGGATTTCTGACGGCAGCATCGCCGACCGCGAAGCCGTAGCTCGCGCGATCGACGAGGCGTGCCGCGAGGTGGGGTTCATCCAGATTCTCGGGCACGGGATCCCGCGGAACGTCACCGACGGGCTCGCGAGTGCGATGGACGACTTCTTCGGCCTTGAGCTCGAGGCCAAGAAGCAGTGGATCGCACCCAAGGGCACGAATCGCGGCTACAGCCCTCCGAAGGCGGAGTCGCTCAGCCTCTCGCTGGGCGTCGAGTCGGCTACCCGCATGAATGACTTCTTCGAGGCGTTCAACGTCGGATCGCAGGCATCCGATTTTCCGCAGCTCGATCTTCCGAAGAACGATTACGCCGAGAACACCTGGCCGGATGTCGCTGGCCACCGCGCACGCGTCGAGGCGTACTTCGCTGAAGCGGGTCGGGTCGCGCGCACGCTGACCGACATCTTCGCGCACGCCCTCGACCTGCCGGAGGGATTCTTCGACAGCTTCACCGACCACTCGATCGACGTGCTGCGCATGAACAACTACGCGCTGCCACCCGGCACCGTCGACCTCGATGGCGACCTCATCGGGATGAGCGAGCACACCGATTTCGGTATCGTGACGGTGCTGTGGGCCGACCAGGTCAAGGGACTCCAGGTGCTCGGCGCCGACGGATCGTGGAACGACGTGAGCCCCGCCGACGACGCCCTGCTCATCAACCTCGGCGACCTGACGGCGCGTTGGACCAACGAACGCTGGCAGAGCACGCTGCACCGCGTGAAGCCGCCGATCGTCGACGGCACGATCAACCGCCGCCGCAGCGCCGCATACTTTCACGACGGCAACGCGGACGCCGTGATCGAACCGATCGTGACCGACGAGGCTCCACTCTACGAACCGATCACCGTGAGTGCGCACATCCAGGCGAAACTCGCCGGGTCACGCGCGGGCGTGCTCAACGAGAATGCCGCACGCGAAGCCGCGCGCGTGAAGGCCGCCCAGGGAACCTAGCGGCTACTCCGTCGACTCGGGCAGCGCGATCGCCGACGGCCCGCCCTGCACCAGCAGGGCGAACTGCGCTGCGTCGATGATGCGCACGCCCAGTTCTTCTGCCTTGCCGAGCTTGGATCCTGCACCGGGCCCGGCAGCGACGTAGTCGGTCTTCTTCGAGACACTCGACGCGGCCTTTCCACCGGCGGCGATGATGGCCTCCTGCGCTCCCTCACGCGTGAAGCCTTCGAGCGAACCCGTTGCCACCACCGTGAGACCCGCGAGCGGGCCATCCACGTCTCCTGCAGCACCGGGACCGGGGTGCCCGGGCGTCGCGAACTGCACGCCTGCGGCGGCCCAGCGTTCGATGATCTCCTGATGCCAGTCGACGTCGAACCATTCGATGAGCGCGTCGGCGATGATGCCGCCCACGCCGTCGACGGCCGCGAGTTCTTCGCGGGTTGCCGAACGGATCGCGTCAAGCGAGCCGAAGTAGTTGCCGAGGGCTCGCGCCGCGACCGGTCCGACGTGTCGAATCGACAGTGCGACGAGGATGCGCCACAACGGTGACGTCTTGGCCTTCTCGAGGTTGGCGATGAGGTCGATAGCGGTCTTCGCGGGAACGTAGTCGGCGGTGCCGTGAAAACCCTCGGCGGACGGGTCGAACACCGGGTCGGCGTCTTTTCCGCTTAGCTTGCGCTTGCGACGGAAGGGCGCGAGCTCGCGCGGCAGGCCGTCGTCGCCCAGCTTGAGTTCGCCGGTCTCGCTGTCGCGCGGCACCACCCGCACCGGGAAGATGTCTTCGAGGGTGAGTTCGAACAGGCCCGCCTCGGTGACGAGCGGCGGCGTTTCGGGAAAGACCGGCTGCGTCAACGCAGCGGCCGTCACCTCACCGAGAACCTCGATGTCGAGAGCCCCGCGGGATCCGACGTGCTCGACGCGACCGCGCACCTGCGCGGGGCAGGAGCGCGCGTTCGGGCAGCGCAGGTCGATGTCGCCCTCTTTCATGGGGCGCAGGGGTGTTCCGCACGAGGGGCAGGTGAGGGGCATGACGAACTCGCGCTCGGTGCCGTCCCGCAACTCGACGACCGGCCCGAGAACTTCGGGAATCACATCGCCAGCCTTGCGCAGCACGACGGTGTCGCCGATGAGCACACCCTTGACCTTGACGACGTCCTGGTTGTGGAGGGTCGCCTGCCGAACGACAGAGCCCGAGACGAGCACGGGCGCCATCACGGCGAACGGGGTGGCGCGCCCGGTGCGGCCGACGGAGACGACGATGTCAAGGAGCTTGGTGTTGACCTGCTCCGGAGGGTACTTGTACGCAATAGCCCAGCGCGGAGCACGCGAAGTCGCACCGAGCTCATCGTGCAGCTCGAGTTCATCCACCTTGATGACGATGCCGTCGATCTCGTGCTCGATGGAGTGGCGGTGCTCGCCCCAATGCTCGATGAAGGCGGCGGCGTCGTCGAGATTCTCGACGACGGCGAAGTGCGGGCTGGTCGGCAGACCCCAGCCGGAGAGCAGGCCGTAGGTCTCGCTCTGGCTCGCCACCGGTGGGTTCTGCCAGGCGCCGATGCCGTGCACGTACATGCGCAGGGACGCGAGCCGGGCCCGCCCGGCTTCGAGCTCGAGACCGGTCTTCTTGTCGAGCTGCTGGCGTAGTCCGCCGCTCGCCGCATTGCGCGGGTTGGCGAAGGCCGCGAACCGGCGCGCGGCCGAGTCGACGGACTTCTGCTCGTCGAACTCCCCCGTGCCGCCCTTGGCCTGCCATTTTTCACGGGCATCCTCGATGACCCGATCGCGCAACCGTGCCTGGAGGGCGTTGAGCTCCTCGAACTCGGCGACCGGGATGAAGACCTCGCCACGCACCTCGACGAGTGCGGGATGCCCCTCTCCCGACAGGGTGCGCGGGATCGAGGGGATGTACTGCAGGTTCACGGTGACGTCTTCGCCGACGACGCCGTCACCGCGGGTGGCCGCAGACACGAGCTCGCCGTTCTCGTAGCGAAGGTTGATCGCGAGTCCGTCGATCTTGAGTTCGCAGAGGTAGCGCACCGCGCGGCCGGAATCCCGCTCCGCCTTCGCGCCCCAGGCCCGAAACTCCTCGATCGAGAAGACGTTGTCGAGGCTGAGCATGCGCTCCGCGTGCTCGACCGGCGCGAACATTGTGGGGTCGGCACGGCCACCGACCGTCTGCGTCGGCGAGTCCTGCGACTGCAGCTCGGGGTGCAGGCGCTCGAGCTCCTCAAGCCGCTGCAGCATGCGGTCGTACTCGGCATCGTCGACGAGCACTTCGTTGCGCTCGTAGTACGCGTCGCGCAGCTCGAGAATGCGCGTCGTCAGTCGCGCAGCCTCGTCGCGGGCAGTAGCCAGTTCATCAGGAATATCGGTGTCAGCCACGGTTTGAGTTTAGGTGCGGCCACCGACGCTGCGAAGGAAAACGGGCGCCGCTCACACACCCACAGGAACCGCTGAGACAGTGCGGTCGATCGTGCACTGGCCGAGCACGCGGGTACCGACGTAGACGACCGCGGTCTGCCCGGGCGCCACACCGTTGAGCGGAACGTCGGGCGTGATCACGAGCTCGCCGCCACGAATGCGCGCGACCGCCGGCACCGGGTCGGCGTGCGCGCGAATCTGCACTTCGCAGGCGAACGAGTCGTCCGCTGAGTCAATGAGATGGGATGCAACGGGGTCGAGTCCGGCCCAGGTGAACTTCGATCCGGCGATCTCGGCGATGTCGAGGGCCTCCTTGGGACCCACGACCACAGTGTTGGACGTCGGACGCACCTCGAGCACGAACCGCGGCTTGCCGTCATCCGCGGGGTAACCGATCGAGAGGCCCTTGCGCTGACCGACGGTGAACGCGTGCGCGCCCTCGTGGGTGCCGAGCACTTGTCCTTCACGGTCGAGAATCTGCCCCTGTTCTGCACCGACCTTGTCGGCGAGCCAGCCGCGTGTGTCGCCATCGGGGATGAAGCAGATGTCGTGCGAGTCGGGCTTGTTGGCGACGCTGAAGCCACGGGCTGCGGCCTCGGCGCGCACCTCTGCCTTCGACGGGGTCGCACCGAGCGGGAAAACGGAGTGGGCAAGCTGCTCGGTCGTCAGGACGCCGAGAACGTAGGACTGGTCCTTCGCCCACGCTGCGGCGCGGTGGAGTTCCTTGTTGCCGTTCTCGTCCTCCACAACCGACGCGTAGTGGCCGGTGACCACACCATCGAAGCCGAGAGCGAGGGCCTTCTCGAGGAGAGCGGAGAATTTGATCCGCTCGTTGCAACGCATACACGGATTGGGGGTGCGACCGGCGGAGTACTCATCGATGAAGTCCTGCACGACGTCTTCCTTGAAACGCGAGGAGAAGTCCCAGACGTAATACGGAATGCCGATGATATTGGCAGCACGCTGCGCGTCCATCGAGTCCTCGATGGTGCAGCAGCCGCGAGCGCCCGTGCGCAGGGTGCCCGGCATGCGGCTGAGGGCGAGGTGTACGCCCACGACCTCGTGACCGGCGTCGACAGCGCGCGCGGCGGCGACCGCGGAGTCCACTCCACCACTCATTGCTGCTACAAGACGCATCCCTCAAGTCTACGTTTCGTCGGGCCGGGCGTGTGCGCGGTGCGGAAGGAACGCTCGCCTAGGGCTCGAGGTTCAACTCGCGTGTCAGGGCGTACAAGCGACGGAACCGTGCGAATCCCGCGTCATAGGTGTCGCGCAGCGACACGACTGGCGTGACCTCCTGGGCGTATTGCACGGTGGATGCCGCGTGCGCGAGGTCGGCGAAGAGCCCGACACCGACGCCCGCACGCAGTGCGTTCCCGAGCGAGGCCCCGATGGCTTCCGCGGGCAGGAGCTGCGTGAGCCCCGTCACGTCAGAGACAAGTTGGAGGAGCAGTGGATTCTGAGTCGCACCGCCGACGGCGAGCACGCGCGTCGGCGCGTGGCCCTCCGCTGCCATCGTTTCGATGTTGTCCCGAATGCTGTACGCGATGCCCTCGAGCAGCGCGCGGTAGATGTCCGCGCGAGTGTGAGCGAGGGTGAGACCGAACACAGCGCCGCGGGCGCGTGGGTCGTCGATCGGCGTGCGCTCCCCCGCGAGATACGGTAGCGCGGTGAGGCCGTTGGCGCCGGGTGGGCTCGAGGCGGCGAGCGCGGCAAGCTGCGCGAAGTCGTCCTGGCCGCCCAGCTGCTCGCGGAACCACGCGGTTACGCTGCCGAGGTTGTTGGTCCCGCCGGCGAGCGCGAAGGTTCCCGGTGACAGAAAGACTCCGGGCCAGAAGACATCTGACTCGGGCAGCGACGCGCACTGGAGAATGAAGAACGCCGTCGAGCCGTACATGAGCATGAGGTCGCCGGGCGCAGCGAGTCCGGCGCTCGTGGCCTCGGCAGCGGCGTCCGCCGTTCCCGCGATGACCGGCGTGCCTGCGGCGAGTCCCGTGGCGAGTGCGGCTTCCGGAGTGATGTGACCGACCACGTCGGTGCTCCACACGAGTTGCGGGCGCATCGAGGCAGGAAAAAGGGCGTCGTCGTCTGTCCAGTGCAGGTCGGATTGTTGGGCGGTTGACCCACCCGACCCGGTACCCGCCACGAAGGGCGCGTAGTTTGCCGCGAGGTAGCGATCGAGGGTGCGCGCGCCGGTGAGCCGGAGGACGAGGTAGCCCTCAGCCCCGACGATCGATCGCGTGCGCTCCCATACCTCGGGCTCGTTGCGCTGCAGCCAAAGGAGCTTGGGAATGACGGCCTGGGAGGTGAACGGGCGACCGTAGCGCTCCGCGAGCTCGCGACACTCGTCTGAAGCACGCGAGTCGATGCCGTACAGGATGCCGGGTCGCAGCGGACGGCCGTCCGCATCGAGCGGGAGCACGCACGGCCCGATGGCGCTCACGGCGACCGCGGCGATGTCTGCTGCGCGATGGTCGGCGAGCAGGGTCGCGGTGAGGACGAGCAGGTCGTTCCACCAGATGGCATCGGCATCCTGCTCGAAGTGCCCGGGCGCAGGCGTGGACACCCCGTGCGGCACGGTAGCCGAGGCGACGATGCGCCCCGCGGCATCCGTCAGCACGCCTTTCGACGACGCTGTGCCGATGTCGATGCCCAGCAGAAGGCTCGAGCTAGAACGAATACTGCCCATACTCCACAACCGTACGGCCATCGACCTGAACGCTCCCGACCGTGCGGATGTCCTTCACGATGTCCCAGTGAATCGCCGACTCGTTCGTGCCGCCGCACTCCGGGTAGGCGCGGCCGAGCGCGATGTGGCAGGTGCCGCCGATCTTCTCGTCGAGCAGGATGTCGTTGCTGAACCGGTCGACATAGGGGTTGGTCCCGATCGCGAACTCGCCGATGGCTGTAGCGCCGGCGTCGGTGGCGAGGATCGTGCGCAGAAACTCCTCCTCCGTCGACGATGTCGCCGAGACGAGTGAGCCGTGCGACCACTCCAGTCGAAGATCCCGTACGAGCCGACCGCCGAGCACAGCGGGGTTCTCGAAGGTGATGTAGCCGTGCTCAGTGCCCGTGACGGGCGCTGTCATGATCTCGCCGTCGGGAATGTTGATCTCCCCAGGGGATGCGAGCCAGGTGCGACCCGCAACAGAGAACGAGAGGTCGGTCTCGTAGCCCGTGATGCGCACGGTCTGCGCGTCGGCGAGGGTGTCCGCCCACCCCTGCCACTCGGTGACGGCCGACGACCAGTCGAGCAGACAGGAGCGGAAGAACATCTCAGTGAGCTCCTCGACCGAGCAACCGGCCTGCGCCGCAAAGTGCTCGTCGGGCACGCGCACGAGCGTCCACCTGGTGTTCTGCCAGCGCAGAGCGGAGACCTTTCCTTGCGCGGCCTGGTTGACCGCGAGGGTCGCAGCAGGAATCGCGTCGTGGATCGAGATGTCGAAGCCGCCACGCAGGGCGATGTAGACGTCCGCCCATTCCATGCCGTACGCCTCGATCTCCGGCACCCAGGCGAGCTGCTCGGCAGACCCGAACTCGAGGATCGAGTGCCGCGTGGTCTCGGAGAGGAACTGGATCTGCGGAAAGCCACCGGCCTTGATGACGGCTTCGAACACCGCGCGGGCGAGGGGGAACGACCCCACCTCGCCCATCGCGATCATGACCCTCTCACCCGGCTGGACCCGAGTGGAGTGGTTGACGAGGATGCCGCCGAGTTCGCCCCAGCGCGGGTCGTTGTCGAACCCGGCCACTGTCTAGTTCTCCCCGCGGAACGCGCGCGCTGCGGTCATCAGTTCGACGACGCGCTCTTCGCTCGCCTCGTTCCAGATGTAGCCGTCGCGCTTGAAGGCCGTACCGATGACAGCCCCATCGGCGATGGCGAGCTGGCTCGCAACAGTCGCGACGTTGACACCCGTGTTGGCGAACACTGGTGTCTCGGGCACGGCATCCTTGACGGTCTTGAGGATCGCCGCGTCGGTCGTGGCACCCGCGGTGAGACCGGAGACGCACAGTACGTCGGGGCCGCAGTTGAACACGGTCGAGCGGGCGACCGAAGCGATGTCGCGGTCAGCGAGGTACACGGCCGACTCGGGGACGATGTTGTACATGAGGCGAACGTTCTGGCCGCCGACCTCACGGCGGTGACGCGAGGTCTCGCCGCTGTTGGTGTTCCAGATGCCGTAGTCGCTCGCGTAGACGCCGGAGAAGATCTCGCGCACGAACTGTCCGCCGGTCGCGACGGCGAGGTCGATGGATGCCGTGGGGTCCCACAGCACGTTGACGCCGTAGGGCACGGTGATCTCGCTCTTGAGCTCGCCGATGACGCGCGCCATGGTCGCAGTCGTGATCGGGTTGACCTTGAGCAGGTACGGCAGGCTCGCCTCGTTGGAGAACATGATCGCGTCGACTCCACCGTTTTGAAGCGCGTGAAGGTCGCGGCGCGCGGCCTCGAGAACCTTCTCAACACCGCCGTCGGCGTCGTACCCGGGGTCGCCGGGCATGGCCAACAGGTGGCACATCGCGACGACGGGCTTGTCGGTGCCGTAGGTGTCCTTGATCCAATGCATGAGTGTTTCCTTTTCTGGTGTGGTGGCTAAGCGGTGGCGAGCGCGGTGGTCTCGGCCACGATGACCTTGACCCCCGCGATACGGAGTTGTTCGGCGAGTTCGCCGGTGGGAGCGACGTCGGTCACGAGCTTGTCGACGACCTCGAAGCCGGCTATGCGCGCGAAGGCGACGCGGCCGAATTTGCTCGAGTCGGCGACGACGATGACCTCTTTGGCCGATCGCACCATCGCCTGCTTGACGAGCACGTCGTCCCAGTTGTAGTCGGAGAGACCGAACGAGGCGTCTATTCCGGCGGCGGCGAGAATGAGGCGGTCGACCGAGAGGTTCTGAAAGGCCCGTACCGCGAAGTCGCCGGTGAGCGATCCTTCACCAGGACGGAGCATTCCGCCGGTCATGACGACCCGCAGCTCTGGCTCTTCGAACAGTGCCTGGGCCACCCGCATCGCGGGTGTGACGACAGTGATGTTGCGGCGACCGGAGAGCTGACGGGCGACCTCGAGGCAGGTCGAACCGGTGTCGATCGCAACGCTGTCGCTCTCCGCTATAAGAGCGACGGCGGTGCGCGCGATGAGTTCCTTCGCACCGGTCGCCTCGTTCTCGCGCACGAGGTGCGGCGGTTCGAAGCTGCGCCCGCGGCCGATTACCGCGCCGCCGTGCACGCGCCGGGCGAGTCCGGCCTTCTCGAGGTCGAGGAGGTCGCGTCGCACGGTCATCGGTGAGACCTGAAACCGCTCGGCCTCGTCGACGACGGTCACGGATCCACGCTCTTCGAGGGTCTGGAGAATCTCCGACCTGCGCCTGTTCGACTTCATGCCGTTACCTTCCTCGTGGCTCTGCGAGAAGCCGTGCGGCGCGATATGGCCTGGCTCGCGATCACGATGAGGAGTAGCGCGCCCCACGCGAAGTCACGGAAGAAGTTGCTGTCACCGAGCCCAACGAGCAGCATGTTGAGGCCGGTCGAGAGCATCTGCAGCGCGATGAGCGCGAGCACGACGCCACTCACGCGCCCCGATCCGCCGGTCACCGCGACTCCCCCGAGCACGACGATGAGGATCGTCACGAGCACGTACGACGAGCCGTAGTTCGGGTTCGCAGCATCCGTTCGCGCCATCACGACGATGCCCGCGATGGATGCCAGCACGCTGCAGATCACGTGGGTGAGCAGTGTCACGCGACCGTTGCGTACGCCCGAGAACAGCGATGCCTTGGGATTCGCACCGAGCAGGTACATGGTCGTGCCGAGCGGGGTGCGGTTGAGGAGCACCCACACCGCGAGGATCGCGACGATGAGGATGATCGTGGGCACCGGTACGTAGGCGACCGCCGCACTCCCGATGGCGGAGAGCTCGTCGGGGAATCCGTAGAGCGAGACGCCGCCGCTGAGCACCGTCGCGATTCCGCCGAAGAGGGTGAGGGTAGCGAGAGTCGCGAGGATGGCCGGCACCCCGAGGTAGCCGATGAGCACTCCGTTGACGACGCCGCAGATGACACCCACGAGGAGGGCAACGACGATGCCGACGACTGTCGCGAGCGTGCCCTGCCCGGCGAGCGGGGCCATGGCGAGCGCCGCGGTGATCGCCGAGAGGTTGGCGACGGAGTG
>Ga0247817_10000343_pt1 | contig 27287 bp, 38 predicted proteins | sample UWRJL212509R1_FD_178010 | JGI IMG/M metagenome (GOLD analysis project Ga0247817, IMG submission 178010) | Plant litter microbial communities from Arlington Agricultural Research Station in Wisconsin, United States - UWRJ-L212-509R-1 | ecosystem: Environmental > Terrestrial > Plant litter >...
TCTGAAGGTTGCAAGCAGTAAGCGTCACTACTGGATCCATAAACATGCAAATAGTATAGCAAAGAAAAAATCCTAAAACTAAGTTTTAGGTTTTTTTCCGAATGAACTAGAGACAAGTAACTGATGCGAGACTGTCGCCTGCACGGAGTTTCATGATCGCTACTCCTTGTGTTTGTCGCCCCGTAGACGGTACGGTATTCAAGTCTACGCGAATCACTTGCCCTTTCTTGGACATAGCAACAAGCTCCGTATCATTTTGTACCACCTTACCTACCATCAGCGCTCCTGTCTTTGCAGTGACCTTGGTGGTCTTGATACCGCTACCGCCGCGCTTCTGAATCTTGTATTCTTCCATCGCGGTCTTTTTACCGATACCGTTTGCACTCATTGCAAGCATGTAAAAATTGGCATCACTGATTACCACGTCAGCTCCGATGATTTCGTCGGACTTTTCAATCTTCATCGCGCGCACCCCTCCGGCCGTACGTCCCATTTCGCGAACATCGTCTTCATCAAAACGAATAGATTGGCCTTGAGCTGTTGCAAGAATCACACTGTTGCCTTTTTGTACCCGAAGTACTGCCTGGAGTTCGTCTCCCGCATCAAGTCTGATCGCGATGATACCGCTTCGGCGAACATCTTTAAAGCTGTCGTATGATACTTTCTTTGCTGTTCCTTGCTTGGTGATGAGCATCAGTGACGCCTTTTCAGCCTTTGCGGATTTTGGTACCGCCAGAATAGAGGTCACCTTCTCGTCTCCCGCAAGAGAGAGGAAGTTCATGATACTCTTTCCTTTTGTCGCACGACGACCTTCCGGAAGTTCGTACATCTTGATTTGATACGCCTTACCTTTGTTGGTAAAGAACAACAAGTCGCTGTGAGTGTCGGTCGTCAGAAGTACACTTACAAAATCTTCTTCTTTTGTTTCAAGGTCTACCACCCCTACTCCGCCGCGCTTTTGGATTTTGTATTCATCAGGGTCTGTGCGTTTTACATAACCGCCTGCAGTAAATACCAATACTGAATCTTTTTCAGGGACGAGATCTTCATCGGAAATAGTCTTGTTCCCGCCGCTTACGATTTTTGTCTTGCGGTCGTCACCATACTTGTCACGGATCTCTGTAAGTTCATCAGCGATAACCTTATAAATCTTTTTTACACTTGCGAGCAATCCTTCAAGTTCCGCGATGAGCGTCTGCTTTTCTTTGAGTTCAAGTTCCACTGCCTTGCGTTCAAGACCAGCAAGTTTTTGCAAACGCATTTCCAAGATGGCTGTCGCCTGCAAATCAGAGAATTTAAATTCCTTGATCAGGTTTACTTTCGCTAGTGACGCGTCTTTTGATTCTCGGATGATAGTGATCACGCGATCAATATGGTCAAGCGCCTTTTTAAGACCGAGCAAGATGTGTTCACGGGCTTTTGCAGCTGCGAGATCATAGGCGGTACGGCGGCGAACTACCACTTCACGGTGCGCGATAAAGTGTGTAAGGATGGATTTAAGAGAAAGCGTTTCCGGTACGCCGTCAACGAGCGCGACCATGTTGAAGTGGAATGATTGCTCGAGCTGTGTGTGCTTATACAAATAGTTCAACACTTTTTGAGGATTAACCCCATTTTTCAAAGTAATGACGATACGCACGTCCTTTGTTGAAAGTTCATCAAGCGCCTTGATGCCTTCGAGTTTCTTTTCTTGCACAAGGTTTGCAATAGATTCGACAAACGTCGCCTTGTTGACCTGGTACGGGAGAGAGGTGATGGTGATCTGATATGCACCGCTCTTATGTTCGTTGATTTCAGCCTCACCGCGACACACTACGCCGCCACGACCAGTTGCCTGAGCATGCAAAATATCTGCCTTGTTGAACGCAAGCCCCCCTGTCGGAAAGTCCGGGCCCTGCACTATTTCAGCAAGGTCTTCGCTGGTAACTTCGTCGTTTTCTATGATGTACAAACACGCCTCAATAATCTCACGCAAGTTGTGCGGAGGAATCGATGTGGCCATACCCACGGCAATACCGAGTGTACCGTTGAGGAGCAAACTTGGAATAGCTGTCGGCATCACAGTCGGTTCTTTACGGGTTGCATCGTAGTTACCCCGAAAATCTACGGTGTTTTTTTCCAAGTCACGAACAAGCTCTGACGCGATTTTTGACATGCGCGCCTCGGTATAACGCATCGCTGCAGCAGGGTCACCGTCAACCGAACCGAAGTTACCTTGTCCTTGTACAAGCATGTAACGAGTCGAGAAATCTTGTGCGAGTTTTACCATCGCTTCATACACAGAAGAGTCACCGTGCGGGTGGTACTTACCAAGCACATCCCCGACAATACGCGCAGACTTAACAAACTTTGCACTCGCAGTGTGACCGCTTTCGTGCATCGAATACAAAATACGTCGGTGTACAGGCTTCAAACCGTCGCGTACATCCGGCAATGCACGGTCAGTAATAACGCTCATCGCATAGTCGATAAAGCTTTCGCGCATTTCTGTCACGATGTTGGTGGAGAGGACGCTTTGGCGTTCGGGTACTTGCTCGATTGGTGCTGGAGTTTCTTTTTTAGCCATAGAAGAACTGTATTATAGCATTATTTATTTAGTAAAATAGGATTGTGTGCTTTCTATTATCGTGGTGTAACCATTGGTAATAATAGTACTGAGTCCTTGACGATCTTCCGTCATAGGGCGCGTGTATACAAAAATAAGCACGCCGATCAAAATAACTCCTACGGCAACCGCGGCGCGTATCGCGATTTTTTTTCTTTTCTCAAGAGGATAGTGGTCAAACTGCATCATGATAGAGATAAACCCCTTATGCCTGAGGTGCGAGCACGATCACGTGTCCCTGCTTGCCGTCGAGATCACGACGCTTAAGCGTTGCCTTGTCTTGAGCTTCGTTTTTGTCCTGACCTCCATCCTTAAGAAAATGGTCGAGCTCCTGTGGTTCGTAGTCATACGGAATGATTACGTTCGGTCCGAATGACACCGCAGTCTTGTACCCTGCGCTCACTGGCACAAAGAGCATGTCTGCATTTGCAGCAATTTCTTTTACCTCGGACGAAAGAGATTTTTCATCTCCGATCAGTCCGAGAAACGCGATCTTTATACCATCGAGTTCAAAACCGTAGACCGTATTAAAATGTTCTTTGTTCCCTACTACTACCTTGCTCGGTGCTGCAGCAAAAAAGAGTTCGCGTACTTCGTAGCTTCCTGGACCATCGATCACAAACGGTACTTTGTCACCAAGAGTCACCGTCTCTGCGCCATCGGTGTCCGGTGTGTGTGTGGTGATAAGCGCGATATCTGCTCCAAAGCGAGGCGCCTTAGAAAATACTTTTGACTCCTTTGAAGGTGGGTTGATAGCGATAGTAAGGTCGCCGAGCGTGAGTTTGAAATAAGATTTGCCGAAATATGTGATAACCATGTGTCCTACTATAGCAAAAAACTGTCTCCTTTACCAAAGTCTACGACCCTTGAAATACATACATATATATGGTAAGGTACAACCACTCGAGAGAGTATTAAGAACTGTTTCCCTTTCAGGAATAACCTCATTCGTTTGCGTACCAAATCAGTGGTACGAGAGCAATGAAATCTTGTTAGGCTCCCCATTTTGATGGGGTGACTGCTGTTCGCAGTCTTTTTTTATTTTATGACTACAGAAGAAATTACAAAAACTGAAGAAGAAGTTGTTACGACAACTCCAACAACAGAAAGTGAAGAAAACGATTCTCCTCGCCCAAAGCTTGAAGACCTCGTTGAAGGACCAGTGATCGCCGTTGATAAGGCAGCTGTGTATATCGACCTTGCACCATACGGTACTGGGGTGATCTACGGACGCGAATTTATCGCGGTGCGTGATTTGGTAAAGAAAACAAACGTTGGTGACATCATCAAAGCAAAGGTTGTTGAAGTTGAAAATGAAAACGGTTACGTTGAACTTTCACTCAAAGAAGCAAAACAAGCACTCCTTTGGAGCGAAGCAGAACGCGCAATCAAGAGCAAGCAAATCTTTGACCTTGTTATCAAGGAAGCAAACAAAGGTGGTCTTATCATCGACTGGCAAGGTGTATCAGGATTCCTTCCTGCAAGTCAGCTCAAAGCTGAACACTACCCACGCGTTGAAGACTCAGACAAGGATAAGATCCTACGCGAACTCAAGAAGCTCATCGGTACTAAGCTCGCTGTATCAATGATCAGTGCAAATCCGAAAGATGGAAAACTTATCTTCTCTGAAAAGGAATCAAATCCGGAAGAACGTCAGGAAGTAGTAAGCAAGTATGCTGTCGGCGACGAGCTCGAATGCGAAGTTACAGGAATTGTGGACTTCGGAGTATTCCTTAAGATCGAAGACGGTCTTGAAGGACTCGTACACATCTCTGAACTCGACTGGGGTCTCGTGGAAGATCCACGTTCAATGTTCAAATTGAAAGACAAGGTAAAGGCGAAGATCATCGACATCAAGGATGGCAAGATCTCACTTTCTATCAAAGCTCTCAAAGACAACCCATGGAACGCATTCGCGGGATCTCTTAAGAAAGGCGATATTGTGAAAGGTGTTGTAATCAAATACAACAAGCATGGTGCACTCGTTTCTATCAAAGAAGGAGTAGCTGGTCTTGTACACCACTCAACATTCGGTTCTGATGAAAAACTTCGCGAAGCGCTTCAGCTCGGTAAGATGTACTCATTCACTGTTACCCTCTTTGAACCGAAGGAACAGCGTATGACTCTCGTAGCCGGCGAACAAAAAGTAGAAGATGCTCCAGCAGAAGCTCCTACTACAGAAACAGAATAATCTCTCACATTCTAAAAACAAAAAACTCCCAATTGGGAGTTTTTTGTTTTTAATTAAAATTTACTGCACACTATTACCAACACGATAATTCCCACCAGATGAATAAGTGGTTCCATTACAATAACTAAAAGTAGCTTTTGCATTTGAAGCGACTTCCATTCCGGCAGTCAACAAATAATATTGCCCCGGACCACAACCTCCACCACCAGCAGTAGGACTAAAATAAAAATATGTTCCTCCATTAACATTACCAAAATCAGCAACACTTTTTGGCTGAGGATCTACCGGATCTTCGGGTAGATAAGATGATAACGCACCATTAACTAACCATCTTCCGCTACTATTTTTTTGCACGCTGTTGCACCAGCTCGCGTTGGGCACCGTCGTATAAGTATTACAACTACTATCACTTGATGGATATCGTCCATTATCAGCATAGTGCATCTCCAATGCCGTTTGTATTGTACGGATATCAGAAATGCGTCGAACATCCCGCGCCTTTGCACGAGCACTGTTTAATGAAGCGAGTATGACAGCTGCAAGAATACCAATAACAGCAATCACTACGAGGAGTTCGATAAGGGTAAAACCTTTCTTGAATGAAGATTTCATATGCAAAAGTATATCATCTTTTATACCCTCTTATTATTCTCCACCAGGTCTGGTCTAGCAGGGGGGGGGATCTAACAACAAAAAACTCCCGAGCGGGAGTTTTTTGTTGTTCTTTATTAATTACTCACACAATAATTAGTTTGATACCCAGTATCGTACCCACTTAATGCGCAAGTAGCGAGAGTCGCACTATCTGCCGCAGAAGGGTTTTCTAATTTCGCCCACAAGGTATAACGATCATTTGAAATATCGTACATATAAGCACCGGTAGAAGTTTCCAGTCCATTAGGATCAATAATCTTTTGAGGAAGCGCACCTGCTGCAACTAACACTTCACCTGCTCTTCCTGCGCTACCAGAAAACCATCCTGGTGTTACGGGGTAGGTACCGGCATCATTTCTATACATTTCCAATGCTGATTGTAATTGATGAAGATCAGATTTTCTTCTGGCGTCTCGAGCTTTAGCGCGAGCACTGTTTGAGCTCGCAAGAACAACAGAGGCAAGAATTCCAATAATAGCAATCACCACCAAGAGCTCAATGAGAGTAAAACCTCTATTCAACAATTTCGTTGTTCTAAAAAATTTCATTACAAAAAGTATACCATCTTTCCTCTGTTACAATTTAATTACTTACGCAATAATTAGGAACACTTACATGAGTATCCCAAGCACCTAACGTACATCTCGATAACGTGGCAGTATCAGCAGTTGAAGGATTTTCCAATCGTGCCCACACCGTATAATCGTTTGCAGTTCCTTCATACAGATACGCTCCATTCCCTTGTTCAATTCCTGAAGGATCGACAAATTTTTGAGATATCGCACCTGCGGCAAGTAATACGTTTCCTGCATATGATGGTTGGCCGGAAAACCAGTTAACAGTCACAGGATAAGTGCCCGCATCGTTCTTATATATCTCAAGTGCGTTTTGTATCTGATGAAGATCAGACTTTCTTCGGGCGTCCCGAGCTTTAGCGCGCGCACTATTAAGACTTGCCAAAACTACACTAGCAAGGATACCAATAATAGCGATAACTACGAGGAGTTCGATAAGGGTGAATCCTTTATTCAAAGCTCGCCGATTAAAATATTTCATATCTCAAAAAGTATAGCATTTCTTTTAATTAAATTGATTCATTATTTCTTCAAGAGTTTTGTGTGAAAGTGTTTCTATCGCTAGAATCGCTTTCTTCATCCCTTCCTCTCTTTTTTCTTTTTCAAACGGAGCGAAGTTTGAAAGTAAAAATGTTTCAAAACCATGCGGCGGTAAAATCTTACCCTTGAGTTCTTCATGAACTGGTCGCACCCCCACCCGAACGCGGATAAAGTCTTTGGTTCCCAAATGGTCAATGATGCTTTGTACTCCGTTATGACCTCCTGCTCCACGACCAAAAGAGATTTTTATTTCTCCAAGATTGATGTCTATATCATCGTAAACAACGACCAAATGACCTTCGTGATTACGGACAAGTGCGCGAGCAGAAATACCAGAATGATTCATGAATGTTTGCGGCTTCGCAAGAAGCATATCTGAAGAAGGGGTTGCAACAAGCGCAGAAACAATACCGCGTTCATTAAAATAACTCTCATGCTTTTCCGCGAGTTCGTCGAGTATCTGAAATCCTATATTGTGTCGATGTCCGATATATTTTATTCCGGGATTACCAAGTCCTATCACTACTATCATATGAAGTACAGTGTAGCAAAAATATGTTGTATATGGGTGCAAAATCATCTATACTACCGCTATTCATGGAACCTCAAGATATAGCTGGTACTCCAAAAGTCCCTCGCAACATGAAATTATGGGCATTTGTTGAAAACATCCTGTATGTTGCTGCGGCTGTTATTCTCGCCGTACTCATCCAAAGCTTTGTTGTTCGTCCTTTTATCGTAAGCGGAAGCTCTATGGACCCCGTCATCCACAACGGAGAATACATTCTTATTGACCAAGTAACCTATCGTTTGGGCACTCCGGAGCGCGGTGACGTAGTAATCTTTAAGGCTCCTCCTGAACCTACAAAATATTACATCAAAAGAATCATCGGTCTCCCGGGAGACACGGTGAAGATCAAAAATGGTGTGGTGACTATCGTAAACGCATCTCATCCAAAAGGTTTCACCCTAAACGAGGATTACATCACTCACACGCAAAGTGACGACCTCGAAACCACGGTTCCTGCCGACGAATATTTTGTCATGGGAGACAACCGTTCAGGTAGCTACGACTCCCGAGAATGGGGTCCGCTTCCCCGTTCTGAAATTCGCGGCCGCGCGTGGCTCCGACTGCTTCCTATTAATGTAATCGACTACCTACCCGGTAAAGAATCATATGAGTAAACCAATCAACAAAAAAGCTACCGACCCTGTAAGTCCGAAAGGGATGCGCGACATCATCGGAGACGACTATTACAAATTCCAAGGCTTCTTTGAGAAGGCGCAGGAAGTTGCCGTCTATTACGGTTTCAAACCAATCGAAACACCTATCCTTGAGCACGAACACATCTTTACGTCAGGTGTTGGAGTAGGCACAGATATTATCGACAAGGAAATGTATACCCTCAAGACAAAAGGAGGTGACCATCTTTCAATGCGCCCTGAACACACCGCGGGGCTCATGCGCGCCTATATCGAAAACGGCATGCAAAACCAGCCGCAACCGGTACTCCTGTATCACTCAGGTCCGGTCTTTCGTCATGACAAACCTCAAAAGGGACGCTACCGACAGTTCTACCAGTTCGACGTTGATGCATTGGGAAATGAAAAAAGTATCACTGACGCGCTCGTGATCAAAACTATTTATACTATCCTTGAAGAAGCAGGTGCAAAGAACCTTGTGGTAACCATCAACTCCCTTGGCGACAAGGATTCACGCCCTGCATACATCAAAGAACTTACTGCGTACTACAAAAAGCACGTCAAAGACCTCCCCGAACTTGACCAGGAACGTCTCAAGACAAATCCCCTTCGCATCCTCGATTCAAAAGATGAAAAGACAAAAGAAATCAACCAGGGCGCTCCCGACTCATTAAGCTTCCTTTCAACATCCGGCAAACGTCACTTCAAGGAAGTGCTTGAATATTTGGACCAGATGGACATCGCATACCAAATCGACAAGACACTGGTGCGAGGTCTTTCCTACTACAGTCACACCGTATTTGAAATCATCGAAACAAACGAAGACGGGACAAGTCAGACTATTGCCGGCGGCGGTCGGTATGACGGGCTCGGTCGCGAACTTGGCAGCAAAAAGGACGTACCTGCAATGGGAGGATCTATCGGTATCGATCGTATCATCGAACGTCCGTGGTTCAAGGACCTTGCTCCGCGCATTCTTAAAAAGCCGAAAGTATATTTCATCCAGGTTGGCTACGAAGCAAAGCTTAAGAGTTTGAACGTGATTGAAATTCTCCGCAAAGCACATATCCCTATGATGCAATCCCTTTCAAAGGATTCTCTTTCAGCACAGCTTGCGGTGGCAGAAAAGTCAGGCGCTCCGTATACGCTTATCTTTGGACAAAAAGAGGCAATGGAGCAGTCAGTGATCGTCCGCAACATGGAGACACGCGAACAAGAAACCGTCCCTCTCACAGAGCTCAATACCTACATCAAACATCTTAAGTAAACCACCCTTCCTATGAAAGAAATCGTTCAAGAACCTCACCCGGTACTCCGTCAAACCGCCCAGGCAGTAGACCCTCAAAAAATCAAGGGTGACGAAATACAAAGTATCATTCGCGACATGAATAGTGCACTCGACGTTCAAGATGACGGCGTGGCTATTGCAGCACCTCAAATAGGCGTTGCGCTTCGCATCTTTGTCGTTTCAAAAAAAGGCTCGAAGCAATTCAAGGAAAATACCGTATTCATCAATCCTGAAATCATCCGTATCGGAAAACAAAAGGAAGACATGAGTGAAGGATGTCTGTCAGTACGATGGAAATACGGGACTGTAAAACGCGCGACAACCGCAACGGTTCGCGCGCTGAATGCCGAAGGAAATGAATTTGTCGTAAATGGCCGAGGACTGCTCGCACAAATTTTTCAGCATGAAAATGACCACCTCAACGGTACGCTCTTTATTGACAAGGCACGTAACATAGAGGACCTTCCTCCCGAGAATTAACCTATACATACTATGAACATAGCTTTTTTTGGAACACCGGATTTTACCGTAGACTTTCTTAACAAACTAAAAGAAAGCGACCTTACTCCTTCACTGGTTGTCACTAATCCTGACAGACCTGTCGGTCGCGGCATGACGCTCACGTCGCCTGCTCCAAAAATATGGGCGGATCAACAACGTATCGAGTGTATTCAGCCTGAGAAAATCACTCCTGAAATACTCGAAAAACTCTCGAGTACTGATTGGGATCTTTTCGTTGTTGTAGCGTATGGGAAAATTCTTCCTCAAGCGCTGATTGATATGCCCCGATATGGCACTATTAATGTTCACTATTCCCTCCTACCCAAATATCGCGGGGCAACACCCGTGGAATCAGCAATCCTTACTGGTGAAGAAACAACAGGGATATCTATTCAACAGATGGTATTCAAACTTGATTCAGGACCACTACTTGGAACACCCCGTACATGCAAGATAGAAACAACTGACACAACGCTAACCTTACGTGCAAAGCTTAATGAAGCGGCCCTCGTACAACTCCCTCACACGATCAAGGAAATTTTTGAAGAAACTATTACTTCTATCGAACAAGACGAATCGCTCGCGACACACTGCGGAAAAATACAAAAGTCTGACGGAGAAATTGTTCTCTCAGATGACGCAACCCTCAATGACAGAAAATTTCGCTCCCATGTGGGTAATGTCGGAACGTATTTTTATACTATCAAGAACGACAAACGGATAAGAGTGAAAGTCACTCAGGCACACCTTGAAGGAAACACATTCGTAATAGACGAAGTTATTCCAGAGAATGGTAAGCGCCAGTCCTATCAAGACTTTCTAACAAAATAAAAAACCGTAGAAATAATTTCTACGGTTTTTTATATATTTAATTTCGAAGCCCCTTGAGCATATCTTTGATTCGTTTTGCTCCACGACGGAAAAGTGAATGGTCTTTCCCTTTTGCGGAACGAATCTCACGTACTACGTCATCCCTGACATCGTCGATCGCTTCGTACAGATCTACTTTTTCACTCTGAGCATGATACACCTTGCCGAGCGAGGTAGTCACGGTAACACTTGCAGCGAATATTTCACCTTGTCGGTGATGGTTGGTGGTCTTTGAAAGTTCGATATCAATACTTGCAATACTGTCGTATTTACTGGTCGCTTGTAATCGCTTCTCGGCATAATCTTTCAACGCCGGACTTATTTCCATATTTATTGCTGTTGTTGTAATGGTCATACTCTTACAGTATACCACTAACCCAGGACAGGCGAATATTGCTTATGCACTCAGAATAACCATCGCATTGGTCTTGATCGGCTGATTGATCGGGAGACCGGTAGAGAGTACAAAGAGTTCGTTCTTGGAAATAAACTTCTCCTTGATAAGAGCCGGTCCGATAAGACTGATCATCTGTTCAATAGTCTTGAATCGCTTTACCACGATCGGATAACATCCGTATGAGAGCATGCTCGTTCGAGCGATGTCTTCGTACCAGGTAAGGACGATAACCGGCTGTGAAGGCTTGTGGCGGGCAATCATGCGGGCTGTGAACCCGGTCTCGGTAAATGCCGCGATAAGACGAGCGCTCACATTCTCTGCATTGTGCACGACCGAAGAACTCACTGAATCGACAGCGTTGTTGATCTGCACCTTGTGGTGACGGTGTGACGGAATACTTCCTTCTACTTGAAGTGCGACATTATTCATCACGGTTACCGCTTCGACAGCAAAGGCGCCGAGCGAAGTTTCTTCTGAAAGCATCACCGCGTCTGTTCCGTCATAAATGGCGTTTGCAACGTCTGATACTTCGGCGCGAGTTGGGACCGGTGCGTTGATCATGCTTTCTAGCATTTGTGTCGCCACGATTACCGGCTTGCCGAGGTCGTTACATTTTCGAACGATAGCCTTTTGCATCGGAGGAACTTTTTCAGGACCAACTTCAACCGCAAGGTCTCCGCGAGCGACCATCACGGCGTCTGAAGCGGCAATGATGGCATCCATGTTTTCAATGGCTTCTTCCGTTTCCATCTTTGCAACAATGAGCTGCTTGCCGCCATGCTTTTTGATGAGTGTACGCAGCTGCTCAATATCCTTTGCCGTACGCACAAATGAAAGCGCAATAAAGTCAGCGCCTGCTTCGATTGCAAATTTCAAATCCTTTTTATCCTTATCAGTAAGTGCAGAAATCGAAAGGTATGCCCCCGGAATGTTTACTCCGCGACGACTTTTTGTCTTACCTCCTACTACCACGGTAGTGTACACATCATCTCCTACTACCTTATCTACGACGAGTTTTTTCTTTCCGTCATCAAGCATGAGTACCTGTCCTGCCTTGATGTCGGTTTTGATATGAGGATAATTGAAATACACTTTGTCTTTGCTTCCTTCACACTTGGTTCCAGAAAGAATAATTTTCTCTCCTGCAACGAGTTCTATTACTCCTTCTGCGAAATCTCCGATACGGATCTTCGGCCCCGAAAGGTCAACAAGCAGTGCACAAGGAATTCCTTCCTTTTTTGAAACCGCGCGAATATTTTTAATACGCTGTCCATGGATAGCCTGATCATCATGACTCATGTTGGTACGTGCAACGTTTACTCCTGCACGAAGGAGTTTGGTGAAATTTTCCTTTGATTCGCTTCCTGGACCGATAGTCGCGACGATTTTTGTTTTACGTAAATTTGTTTGCATGATGATACTCTGTTGGTATTTGATTAACTGATTAAATGTGTTCCTCTTGTGTTTTTGGAAAAGCGTTGTATTATAGCATCATTATGAAAGTTTTAGCAACCATATTCCTTATTTTGTTTATCTGGTTCGCCGTTCCGCATATCGTGCGCGGAGAATGGTTTGCACCGACCGCAGGTCCCAACAACCATTGGGCATATCAGTATGCGGCTCCTGGTACCCGAGACCTCCTGGCAACACCCCCTACAGACTTTGGTCTGTTTCGTTTTGATTTCTGGAATACCCCACCGACCTCCGGTCGGCCTGTCACCAAAGACGACATCCGCCTCGAAAAGTTCTGGGAATAATAAAAGCCCTCAACAGAGGGCTTTTATTATTTTGAAGTTACCACTTATGAACGGTAGTTCCAAAGTTGTGCATAGGCTGCACGATTTTGATACAAGAAGTATGCAGTGAGGAGAAGGAACAAATTCCCCATCATCGCGCCCGCAGTAAAGAGTCCTCCATCAAGTAGCGCGTGGAATGCCACGATGTTTACCACAACCGGCAAAAGGAGTAGCACTGCGACTGCAGTTCTTTTTGTGATAATAAGAATGAGTGAGAGTGCAAATACGACAGCAATCAGTACATTGATATATCCGCTTGCTGTAAGCGCTTCTATAAATGAGAACGCTTCAGGAGTATTGTAAAGGTCCGCGGTTGGTGCCGGGAAAAATCCTAGTACCCCTAAAATAGGACTTATGAGCAAGAGACACAGTACGACTTTTAAAATAATATTACCTACTTTCATGATGTTTTTTTATACTAGTAATTAAATGGAACGGTCACTATTGTTTTGTACGACTGATCAGGGACCTGGTACTCAGGAGTTGCTTCGGCGAATTCCTGATGAAGCACTTCGTACGAATTCTCTCCCTCCACGATTTTGAACCGATCGCCGAATCCTGCCGCATAACACTGGACTTTTGCCGAGCCTATGACCATGTCGGCATCAACGCCTGGTTTCTTGTCTATTTCGTTACAACTTCCTTCGATAGTACGGATAGCGGTGGTAACAGTCTTTCCTGATTCATACGTAGTATCAAGGGTAATGGCAGTACGAGGAAGGCCGTCCCCTTTTTCATCATACACGAATTTCCATGAGAATTTCGGTGGCACTACCGGTGCAGATGCTTCTGGTTGCGTTTCGGTTATCACCGCTTCAGGTATAGTTTCCACGGGTGCAGTAATGGTTTTTACAAGACGCGCGCTGGAAATAACGATAATGACAATGGCAATAAGGACGAAAATTTTTGTTGAATTTTTCATATACTAATTATACCACGATATAAAAAACCACCCCCTATACGGTGATGGTTTTACACGTCGTTATGTATTCTTTCGTACTGCTACGCGTCTGTAGAAAAAAAGTGTAACAGTCATGATCAATGCTACTCCTACGATAATTCGTGAAAAGAGTAACTGTGTCTCGACAGAAAGAACAGCGCCGATTGCAAGGAAGTTTACTGCCACAGCCAAGACGGCGTAGACACTAAATCCTGCCAACAACAGACCCTGCTCTCGTATAGTGCATACTTTTTGCCGGTAGACCGTATACGCTCGAAACAATGTAAAGAGACCTCCTTCGATGCATATAGCGGGCATACTGTAGACCGAGACACGGTGCCAATACGAATACGGAATGTCTTTCATGATATGAAAAAATTCAGGCAACAGGACGATTGCAGAGCCGCCTACCACAAGCAAGACAATTCCCCATAGCACGAGAAATCGATCATCGCTCCACAGACCGCTCAAACGAAAAAGTGAAGAACACAATGAAATCACAATAGAAGAAACCAATATGACAAATCCGGCATACACCGCGATCGGATATGCGGACCAGGACAGCTTCATTCCTGCGACTGCACCAAGTACCAAGAAGAGCACGATGACTCCGACTGCTTCCATGGCATTGAGAAAAGTTTTGATACTACAATAGTTTTTCATGGGAAATAATTATTTTTTCGAATAGTAACAGACATACCCCGCATATACAAATGCAAAAAAAGAGCCTCGAGAGCTCTTTATATCATGATTACGGTACAAACTTTTTATAGATTGCATCAATCTCGGTATCATCAAGATCCTCATACCGTACTACTTTCGTAATCAACGGCTTTGTCGACATAGTATAAAAAGAGTCTCGATATGTGCCGACCTCTATATACTCTGGATAATAGTGCTGAATATATCCTCCGAAGATATTATCCTCATTCGTAAAATATTTTTTAACATCAATCAGTGTCCGCTTGTCTTCGATGCATGAAATTTCTTGGATTGCATGAGTAATCCATCGGGCAATACCATTCTTAATGGCCTGTATTTTTTCTTCTTTTATCATAAGTACCTTTTCTTTCAAATTACCATTTTTAAAAAATTTGTCAATTGTCCGTGTTTGATACAATTCATAGTATGACTATCTCGCATGGAACGGCCCATAAAGTACCGAATGACCTTCGTGACATACTAGTATCGTCCCCAAAGGCACTTACTACCTGGGAAGATATCACACCGCTCGCCCGCAATGAATGGATCTGCTGGATTATTTCTGTAAAGAAACAAGAGACTCGTGACAACCATATCGCACGCACCAAAGAAGACCTTTCAAAAGGCAAACGCCGTCCGTGCTGCTGGGCGGGGTGTATTCATCGATAAAAAGGAGTATGATAGTAAGAGTTCTCATTATCATCATAATCGTCTAATTACTTTATGGAATCAGCATACACGTCAACCCGAACGAAACCTCTCTACCGAGGAACACAGATTGTTTGGTACATTTTAAGCATTGTTGAAATCCTCTTAGCGTTCCGTTTCGTACTCAAACTCCTCGGTGCAAATGCCGGAGCAGGATTTACGCAGTTCATCTACGGCGCAACATACATCTTTGCCGCACCATTTCTTTCAGTATTTAAAAGTGATCGTATCGTTTCAGGAAGCTACTTTGAATGGTCTACCCTACTGGCTATGTTCGTCTACTGGGTCATCGCAGTTGGTATTATCAGAATCTTTTTGATGAGCAAAACTGTTTCAACACCTGAAGCTGCAGTAAAGCTCGATCAACAAGAACAATCTACTTTATAATATATGTTTAAATTCCTTGGATCATATATAATTTCTAAATTACTCGGTGGCGGACTGATTCTCGCAATCATTATCTACATCGTATTTTTCTAATACTTTCTCAACAAAAAAACACCTCATCGGTGTTTTTTTGTTTTACTTACTTTGTCTAATAAATTTAATTAGATCCTGACCTTGCTCTAGGGGCACGAGATGAACATGCACATGCGGCACTGAAAGACCTTCTACAAGAATTGAAATTTTATGACACTTCATTTCTTCTTTTATTTTTAATGCTACTTCTCGAGAAGCTACCATCAAATCACCATACTCTTCCTTACTTAGATTCAAAATATCAGCGGTGTGCTTTTTAGGGATTACCAACGTATGATTCTCTGTTACAGGATTACTATCGAGAAACGCCAAATGTTTGTCATCTTCCCAGACAATTACATGGTGAGGGGTGTTATTTTTTACGACCGAGCAGAATACGCATTCCATACAGAGACAGTATACCACGCATCATTTCTTCTCTTTATCACTAAAGATTCGGGGCTGTTTGACTTTGAATAGTATAAGTGTAAAGTAACAGAAACTTAACATAATAAATATGATAACTAAACTATTTGAAAAACTTACTTCCCAAGGGAAAATATGTATTGTACAAGAAGGCTATCTCTACTTAGATAAAGTTGATACTCGTAGCCAAGAGCTTATTTTAAAAGATTTTATAATCTTAGTAAGGTATTTGTTAAAAAATAAATATCTAAACATAAGTTTTATGACAAAAGGCCAAGACAATGCAAACAAAATCATTGAGGACTTAAAAAACACTGGTCTATCTGTAGAAATACTAAAAAACGAATTGTTTTGGATAATTGAATTAGACTATTATGAAGTAGACCTTCTTTTATCCATAAACCTCCCGGAAGAACGCATAAAAAAATTAATTGAAGATTTTTATGTAATCCACGATGCGGTCCTTGTTTACCCAGTAGGCTATATGTCATGGAGTGAACATTTTAAAAAGAATCCTCAGCTACTTTAAAAAAGTAATTATCTAACTATCAAGGTTGTACACTCTAAGGATTTAGTAGAGCCGTCAAGTGAAATACCATCCTTCAATATCGGAAGATAAGGTTTTAAAGAGTTATAGAGGCGATGAATACGTTCATCGCTTTTTTATTTTACCCCGGCTGGATTCGCCTCTCCTTTCCTATGTTCCGAACTTTGAAGGATATTAGAAATGAATATTTTAAATACTTTCAATGATTGCGTTTCGGAAATAATTTATAAAAAGAAATACGCTTGGGAAACGTATTTCCTCAAGCGTATTATTTATTTTGCATAATATACAAATTGTGCATAATTAAGGCACATATTCTTACTATCAGAACAAGCATCTGAACCATTTCTAAACACGGTTTTTTTATTACCATAGTTTGCCACACGGAAGTATGGATAATCACATGCAATGTAAAGACCTTCATCACTTGGTTGTTCATCATAAGATAAACGGAGTCTTAATGGTAATTCGTCATCACAAAGTCTACCATTTTCCTTAATCCATTCTCTTATTTTTTTCCAAGATACAAATGTTTCTGTAAAACCCATTTGTAGTGGCGTTCGACATTCAAGTTTAGCTGTTTTCTGTTCAACGCACACACTAAAACCTTTTTCCAGTACTCCTTTGGCTTGCGGAGTAATTTCATAACCAGCATCTAAAACTTTCTGAATAAGTTCTTGATACGATAATCCTCCGACAATAACCTCTCGTGGAAAATTAGGATTCTTTTCGCCAGTCTTTTCACTTTCAATAAAGAAATTTTCCACGGATGTTTTAAATGTTTCAATTTCCCCTAAAGGAATTGTAACGGTATACACGTATGATTCTCCTGCGTTTATGGTGCCAGGATTTTTAGGCCAATCAGCTAAATAACAAATAATTTTCATCTCTTTGCATAAATTTTGAAATTTGCTCATTAGCCTTTCAGGCACACTCGATACATCGAATGTTTCTCCTGTTTTTGTATATTTTATTTCCATTTTATTTTTGGGTTTAAATTGTTACCACAAACTCCACAAGAGTCTCTGGAAACAATTTAAAATCCCAATATCAAAGAATTACTTGATAAAATCATAACATTATTTTAGTAAAAAGTCAATATATAGCCTTCCCCCGGCTGGATTCGCTTCTACTTTCCTTTGGTCGGTCGAGATACGCTATTTTTATAGTCGCCATGCTTTCTTAAAAACGGGCACCTGCGGTTCTCCATCCAGCCCGGAATAAAACAAAACCACCACCTTGAAAAAGGTGGTGGTTTTGTTTCAAGCTCCGCATGTTGGATGAAGTTAGAAAGTCTTTGATGGTATAATCACCTCATGAAAAATTACTCAATCGTTTGTTATCTGGAAGGAGAAGCTCATGACAAAGTCCGAGCTATCCAAGAAGAACTTTTTACATTAACGGGGTCACGGAAATGCCTTGATGCGTGGCAACCGCATATCACTATTGGGAGTGGTATTATCGTATCTCCTGAAAACCAACAAGTAGTCGACAATGATTTTGATTCGCTAGCTCGTGATACTGATTCGTTTGATATTGAGCTAAATGGATTTGGGGGGACAACAGAATGGAAAGGTGCCAGGGAAGGCATTACGACACCATACGTCCTCTGGATTAATCCTGTGATGAATGAAAAACTACTTGAGTTATTTAATCGAGTTGCAAATGATATTACTTCTCACTACGAAACATTTTACCCTCGAATTGTGGAATATGTTCCGCATGTTACTGTTGCGTATGGAGACTTAACAAAAGAAGGTTATGAGAAGGGCGAAAAGTATCTCAACTCTATAAACTTCAACGACACTATTTCCATTTCACACATAGCACTCGTTGAAAACTCTCCTGACAAGGATATCGAATACAAACGTTTTTATTTTAATAAATAAGCTACTTCCGAGCCTTAGATGAAGTTCGGAATGCAATAATTAGTTAGTTGGTAACTTTGATAAATCCATAAAAAATGGTTCGATAGTATTTCCATCTGGATCAGAAACTTCTAGACCATACATAAAGTCCAGCCCCTTATTTGGCTCTGCTTCAAAAAAGGTTCCTCCATTTTCTTTTGCCATGCTCGCAAATTTATCAACATCTTCCCTGGAAGACATCTCCAGCGCCAATAATACACCAGAACTACTCTGTGTGTTCGCAATTGTTTTACCTTGCAAAAATTTCTGATAAAAGTCGTGTTTCAAGAGCATAAACAATATAGTATCACTCCAGACCATACAGCTCGCGTCGTTATTGGAAAAGTCAGAGTTCTTTGTAAAGCCTAAAGCTTCATAAAAAGCAGTAGATTTTTCTAAATTAATTACTGGCAAATTTACATATACTTTTTTCATACAACTATTATACACAAAAACATTTAGGTTCGAGTGTTGGATGAAGTTAGGAAGTGTTTGATCAAATAAAAAAAGCCTGACTATAACATCGTAATGTTCAGTCAGGCTTTTAAGAAGTATTAGAAGATTTTATCGTCGACGTCATTCTTCCCTCCCTGTTTCTAGAAAACAGTTCAGAAGCGAGGACTTGGCAAAACCAGTCCTTCATAGGCTCCACAGGAAACCAGGTCTTCCAGCTTCAATACCTCCGTCTGTCCCTCCTCACGTAAAATCGAGGTCACTAATACTCGCTTATTAGGCAATTCATCTTGTACAAAACGAACTCTCGGGACTGATATTACTCAGAATAAGGATTTAGTCAATTCTCTTATAGCTTCCCAAACATAACAACTGAGTTTTCTGAAACGGAGAAACCTTGCTGGGTATAAAAATCAACGAGTCTTTTATCTTTGGTTGCCCAGAGCACCATTGAAACAAAGCCATTCTCCTTGAGGTGGTTTCTAGTATGTTCCATGAGTGATCTCCCTACTCCTTGATGCTGAACAATCGAATCTACTGCAAACTCTTCAATGACAGCCTGCTTCCCTCCTACCCATACATCTTCACTCACAATAATAAAACCTAGGATTTCATTTTCGTCGTCCAAAGCAACAAAGCTATTTTTATTCTCTGAACCATACTTCGACTTTATATGACCTTCTGCAACACCTAATTCAAACACTTCATTGTATGGTGCTTGTTCATATGCTTTTTGCAAAATAACTGAACATGCTTGAATGTCATTCTCTTTCATTAGTTCGATTTTCATAGCTAAATGTTCCAGAGTTTTTTCTCTGCTAATTCAATACTATTATTTGCAGGATCTCGAAAATATATTGATTTTGCTTCAGAATGTTCCCAGCTAATTTCTTTTTCTATCGCAATACTATTTTCTTCAAAAATCTTCTTCCAATTTTCAAGCGTTCCATTATCAACCTCAAGAGCAATATGTCCGGCGCCTACAGCTCCATGACTAGGAGCAAATCGCCCCTCTCCAACACTAGATGACCTGTTGAAAATAACAAGAACACTTTCTCCACAACTGAAGAATGCACTTCGTTCAGATGACTCTCTTAGCAACTCAAGCCCAAGTACTGTCTTATAAAAGTTCACCATCTCAGCAACATCGTCGCAATAAATAGCTGTTTCTATAATTTTATTGATTTTCATACTTAAAGTATACCAGGTTCGAATTCTTACAAAGGCAAAGAAAAAACCCACCAAGCAGTAGATTTTTTCTACAATGTTCGGTGAGTTTGTTTTAATTTTTTCCTCCTAATGCTTTGTACTTCGCATGCGCTTTAACACTAACGTTTCCGTCACTATTTAACCAAATGCGATAGGCATCTTTAGAATCAGTGATACCGGCAATTTTAACTGACATAAGCTGCTCGTATTTCGCAAGAGCTATATCACTAACCCTCCCATCACTATCCAACCAGATGCGGTATGCATCTTCCGGGTTAGTAATAGCATTGATTTTAACTGACATAAGCTGCTCGTATTTTTTGTGGGCTGCTTCATCAATTTTTCCATTACTATGTAACCAAATAGCGTACACATCTTTAGGATCGGTAATACTGGAAATCTTAGATAACATCAGCTGCTCGTATTTTTTGTAAGCTGCATCACTAACGTTTCCGTCATTATCTAACCAAATTCTGTATGCATCTTCAGGATTAGTAACGCGGGCAATTTTTTCCAATAGTACCTGTGCTTCCTCGGGAGACAAAACCTTGCGGATAATATCTACAGAATCTGTTTTGATTACTGGTGTCACCACTGTCTTTGCTTCTACTTTATTTTTATCGGAGCAGTCACAATTTGACGAGCAAGATGTAAGAATGAAGTTTATGCAAATAATTGCAAGGATGAGATAGGTAATTTTTTTCATTTTTCAGTTTATTTAATTGTTTAGAAATTATTGAGTTATCTCCACACCCCAGACGAGGAACGGGGAAAACTCAACAAAATTAACAATAAATAACCACATGTCTCAAAGAACTATTATAGTTATATAATAGCATAAATATTATGAAAAGTCAATAGATAAGAAGCCCGGCTGGATTCGCCTCTTCCTCCCGTTGGTCGGTCGAAACGCACAGTACCGCAATAAACTCACAAGTTCGTTTGCGGTACTGGCGCCTTCGGTTCGAATCTCAGTGAGAAATGCAGTAATGTAAAAAGCCCATCGTGATGATGGACTTTTTACGTTATGCTCCCCCGGCTGGATTCGAACCAACGACCTTAGAGTTAACAGCTCTCTGCTCTACCGCTGAGCTACAGGGGAATATACGGTATTCCCCTGCCATACAACAGAGGAATGTGGCAAAACTATACCATTTTGAGAAATAGTTTTCAATCCCCCCTGTATACATAAAAAGACCGAAGCAAAACCTCGGTCTTTTTATTAAATCAGATTGATTATGCCTGAACTTCTTCTTCTGCAGGTGCAGCAGATTCTTCTTCAGTCACTTCTTCTGTAGTTGTTTCTTCTGGAGAAACAGGAACTACTTCTTCTTCAGTACCAGTTACGATGTTGTTTTCGTCTTGCATAATATGTATATATTGGACTGATAAACCTAATTCGATAAATTAGATACTCATTATACCCCTATTATAAAATAAAGCATAACAACTTATGACACACCATTATGTAATAGATAGTATCTATTGTTTGATAATAAAGGTATGGTTACCGAAGGACTGCATCTTTTTATAACTCGCTTGATGGACGGACTTAGGGGGTTAGTATGATTTTCCAGCAATGAAAAATCATACTATGTACGAATAAGTCCTCACCCGCTATGAAAGTTTAAGATTCAATCTTCTATAAAAGCCCCCATACGGGGGCTTTTATCATTCACTATATTGATCGAGAGAGTTAGTTTTTATTAAAGAAGCTTTTAAAGAAAAGACCGATCTTATGAAAGAATCCTACCTTGGCTTCTGCTTTTATTTCTTTGTCTTTTATGCTGTCTTCATCGATTGCAATAATCACCGAAGCATCTACTGACTTGTTGTCGATAGTACCCTGCACGAGCACTGTATCTCCTACCTTGATATCAGCGGTAGCGGCATCCTTATCATCTCGAGTACGAATACGCGCATCATCTGTATCTACTGTGTATACAATATCTGTCTTGGTTTTTACTGTTACAGTATTTCCATTTACGGCAGTCACTACCCCGGCTACGCCACTGAGGTTTTTCTTTATAACAGCATTTTTAGGAATATTTACACTGATGATACTTTTTGCAGCAATTGTCTTGTCGGTGATTTCACCACGAACAAATACACTATCTCCTACCGCAATGTCGGACATATCAGCATCTTTTTCACCGTGCTTTCTTACGCTGACATCTGCAGTCGCTACCGTATAGATAGTACCAGTACTGTTGGATTTTATAGTGATACTGTTGCTGGATTTGGCAGTAACAGTTGCGAATAACCCCATGTCGGAATAATCGCGACTATCTCGAGATTTATTGTCCTCGAACTTCTTATCCGCTTCGCGTCTCTCTTTGTCGTTATCTATGCGTGCATTGATACCTATATTTGCCCGCAATCCGCCATGATTGTCATTATTCTTACTTTCTGTTGCGTATGCATCAGAGGCACTAAGCGCAAGAACCATCATAGCTATTGGGAGTACTACTATTTTTTTCATATAGTTATTTTCATTTATTTTATTACTTGTAACCGACATATATAGGGACGAGTATCGTTAAGACTGATTACCTTGACGTTTTTTCTTTTTATATGCACGATGTTTTTGAGTAACAAGTGCTGCAATACCGCTTACGATAAGTATGCCGATAATAATAGGGATGGCTGCGGGACCTGCCACGCGTGACAATGCGTTGCCTCCGTAAATCCCTACTATCGCCCAAAGCAGTGAACCGAGGAAACTGTAGAGCATGTATTTTCTGATTGCGACATTACGTGCTCCGGCAAAAAACGAAGGTGTTGAGCGGACAACGGGAATTAATTTTCCGAAAATAACGATGATGGCCAAATGCCGGTCGAACACGTCCCATGAGGCTTGATGCTTTTCATGGTCAACGAATTTTTTGAGCCACTTCCATTGCTTCATCTTTTTTCCGAGGAAAAATCCGGTGATGTCCCCGAGAAAACTTCCAATAGTAATGATACTGATGGCAAACAACGGATTGATGAATCCTTGTGCGGAGAGGCTTCCCACCAAAAGGGCAATGGTACCGCCGGGCAAGATAGACCCGATTACCGGAAGTCCTTCACCATAGGAAAATGCAAAAATAATGATGACTCGCAAAAAAGGACTTACCGCAAAAAAGATGTCTGAAATAAAAAGTGAAACCTGTTCCATTCCTGTATCATAGCAGAATTGTATGATATTGTATGAAGTATAAATCGCGGCGATAAAGCGAACATACTACACATGGAAGCACAAGCAATCATCAACCAGCTCGGAACATTTTCATATTGGGGAATATTCGGCATTTCCTTTTTAGCAAACGTCGTCATCCCGGTACCTGAAGAAATAGTGCTTCTCGCGCTCGGCTATCTTGCGGGTACCGGACACATTTCGATTTATTATGCTACTCCGATCGTGATCGCGGGACTGCTTGCGAGCGACATCGTCATGTACAGCCTTGCGCGTGCAGGAAACAAATACGTCGAAACTATTTATCAGAAGTTTTTTGCAAGTCGCGTGGAAAGCCGGCAGGAATGGTTCCACACCCATATTGACAAGGTAATTTTTTATTCGAGGTTTATGGTCCAGCTTCGTTTTATCGGACCGTTCATGGCCGGACACCTGAAGGTTCCGCTAAGGAAATTCATTACCTATGAGCTTGCGGCATTGGTCGTGTACGTCCCCTTGTTTGTTTGGACGGGAAAATATTTCCACAGTCGCATCGTACGTGTGATAGATGGTGTCGGCGTTGTCCGCAATGTCATCCTGATCGGTATCGCGATCGCACTAGGCATCACACTCCTTCGCTACTGCTACCGTAAATTTATATTGCAATAATCATGAACATTCTTACTGAACAACCACTCCTTGCTAACAACCGCTTTCACAAAATTTTTATTACTACCGTCATCATGAACGGTATTATTGCCATTCTCGATATCATGGCAGGATTCTTTTTTGTACTTCAACCCGTCATCCATCCGCTTCTGGTAACCTATGCGGCACACGACGGAATTATCGGCACTGGTACCGCACTCATTCTCAGTATGTCTGACAAAGTGCAGACCATTGGCGCGTTTTATTTCTTTAGCCATGGTGTGGTGAAATTCTTTTTGGTCTGGGGGTTGTTACGATCCAAACTGTGGGCCTACCCTGTCTCGATTTTCTTCTTGAGTGCATTTAGCGCATACCAAATATATGAATTGCTGCATCACTATTCCCCCGTCCTTACCGCCTTTCTTTTGTTTAACACGATTGTCATCATTTTGGTGATCAAGGAATACCGCTACGTGGTGGCACTTACCAAACTTACCGCTAATAAATTAAACGCATGACCCCAAAAAAACTTCATCGATTTTTAATAGGTACTATTCCTGAAGGCCGTGACATACTCATCACGGAGGAACACATCGTTCACCAGACAGTGTCCGTACTCAAGCTCGCGATTGACGAATCGTTTATCGTGTTCACCGATGGCGGACCCGATGTCACCGTACGCATTACTGAAAAAACCAAACGCGCGCTTTCCGTGACAAGAGTATCTGAGGCACAAGCTTCCCCGCTTCCCCGCACCCTTATCGCCGCGGTAAGCATTATCAAGGGGTCAGGTTTTGAACTGGTAGTACAAAAACTCACCGAAATAGGTGTTACTACCATCGTCCCGCTCCTCACGGAGCGTACCGTAAAACAATCCATCCGCATTGACCGACTCCAAAAAATCAGCAACGAAGCGCTCGAGCAATCGGGAGGAACCATTGTAGTAACCATTACAGAACCATTGACGCTTGCTGAATGTTTCAAACGATTCCCTCACCAAAGCATCCTCTGTGACGCACACACCCGTACCTCGATACAAACGCTTGATGACACAGTAGTACTTTATATCGGACCTGAAGGCGGGTGGAGTGATGCGGATAATGCAGTATTTGCGGAACATACAATGCAGACACTGACACTGGGAACAAAAATACTTCGCACCGAAACAGCCGCCATTATCGCTAGCCACACACTGCTATGGAATTTTTAATTATAAAAACAATTATTTTAGGACTAGTCGAAGGACTGACCGAATTCATCCCCGTGTCTTCAACCGCACATCTGTTGCTTGTTGGACAAATTATCACTATCCCGGAACACTTGCTTGAAGTCCTCTCCATCAGCATCCAAACCGGAGCGATCCTTGCTGCGGTGTGGTACTTCTGGAACACTATTTGGAACAACATGAGCCTGATTCCGAAAGTACTAGTCGGATTTATCCCGACCGGTATCGCAGGTATCCTCCTGTATCCGATCATCAAGCCGCTTTTTTCAAGTACAACCACCATCGCGCTCGCGCTTATCATAGGCGGGGTTATCCTTATTCTCATTCGGCCTAATGACACACAAAATGACGTACAAGAAATCAGTTATCGACAAGCGCTTCTGATTGGTATCGCGCAAATCTTTTCATTCATTCCAGGAGTTTCTCGCGCAGGGTCAACACTGATCGGCGGAACACTGCTCGGTATCCCACGCTCCGTTATCGTTTCATTTTCTTTTCTCCTTGCCATCCCTACCATTTTAGGTGCGTCTGTCATAGAACTGAGAAATACACCAGTCCTTACATCATCTGAATGGCAACTCATTGCGATTGGAACAGCTGTTTCATTTGTTGTCGGACTCTTTGCAATACGATTTTTTATCACTATTCTTACAAAAAAACCGCTGTCGTGGTTTGGGTGGTACCGCATCCTGATCGGTATCCTGGTGTTGCTGTTTTTATAAAAATATAAAAGCCTTCATTACACGATCCGTGTCAAAAATGACACTCGGTGGAGTGCGGTGATGCCGTGTTTTTTTATTGCCTCCCGATGCATTTCCGTGCCATAGCCTTTGTTGTGTATCCAGTCATATTCCGGATTACTCTTGTGTTGTTTAACCATGAATTGGTCGCGAGAAACTTTTGCCAGAACGGATGCGAATGAAATAATTTGTTCTTGGCTGTCACCTCGAATGATTGTTTGCTGATTGGTATATTCTTTAGGAGCCTTTAATCCTCCGTCAAGGAGTACAAGACAGTGCTCTGGAGGAAGCGTAAGTTTTTTGAGATTACTCACGATACATTCCCTGATGCAGGATGCGATGCCTTTGGTATCGATCGTGTGTGCGCTTCGACTGGTTATTGCATAATCAATAACGCGCGCCTTAAGAAGCTTCTCTCCTTCTTTTGCCCACCGCGCACGTGCAATCGGACTCATTTGTTTGGAGTCAGTGAGTTCTCGCCACATACCTTTCTTATAGTGGTCATACGGCATCGCAACCGCACAGACCGTCACCGGCCCCGCCAGTGGCCCCCGCCCTACCTCATCTATTCCGATCACCCACAAAGGCTTTTTCATATCATCTATACCTTATACCCTTGCACCATCTTGAGGCAAGACCTAAAGAAAAACCGCTAGGTTAGACCCAGTGGAAATAAAAAAATCCCGGACTCATTTGAGTCCGGGAAACAGAAGTTCAGTACACACTTTTTCGTCCTGTAATGCAGGATAAGGTTTTCCAATGTACGTCGTGCTATTTGGCGTAACAATACCACAAACAAGACAAAGTACCAGATATTTTCATACCTTGTTGTGCGGTATACTGATGTCATCATGAGCTTTGTCCACCTCCATACCCACTCTCACTATTCCCTGCTCGACGGGCTCTCAAAGGTACCTGACCTGGTAAAACGTGCCAAATCCCTTGGCATGCCCGCGCTCGCCCTCACCGACCACGGAAGCATGTATGGTGCAATCGAATTCTATAAAGAATGCCAAAAGCACGAAATCAAGCCTATCATTGGCGTAGAAGCCTACATGGCGGAACGTACTCGCTTTGACAAGGAACCCGGCATCGACAGCAAGCGTCACCACCTTACCTTACTTGTAAAAAATAATATCGGTTACAAAAACATGATGAAGCTTGTTACCAAAAGTAACATGGAGGGCTACTACTACAAACCGCGCATGGACATGGATTTGCTTCGGGAGCACGGTGAAGGAATCATTTGTCTTTCTGGTTGCCCGGGGAGTCGATTCATCAAGCATCTCAAAAACAATAATCAAGAAGAAGCTGAGAAACTACTCCTTGAGTATGTAGCTATTTTTGGTAAAGAAAATGTTTATGTAGAAATCATGAATCATGCGGACGTGGACTGGTATGTCCCTCTCCTCCCCACGATTGCATCCATCGCAAAGAAACTTGACCTCCCGCTTGTCGCTACCTGGGACTCGCACTATCTGAACAAGGAAGACGCCGATGCGCAGGACACACTGGTAGCAATCAACACCGGAAGCCAAGTCGGAAG
>Ga0247817_10000344_pt1 | contig 27262 bp, 19 predicted proteins | sample UWRJL212509R1_FD_178010 | JGI IMG/M metagenome (GOLD analysis project Ga0247817, IMG submission 178010) | Plant litter microbial communities from Arlington Agricultural Research Station in Wisconsin, United States - UWRJ-L212-509R-1 | ecosystem: Environmental > Terrestrial > Plant litter >...
TGGAGAAATGACTTATAAAGGTTCAGATGCGCACAAAGCTGCTGTAACCGGAGATACAGTTGGAGATCCATTTAAAGATACTTCAGGTCCATCTATGAATATTTTAATCAAATTAACCTGTTTGATAGGATTAGTAATCGCGCCTATTTTGGGTGATGGTCATTCTTCTACCATAATAGCTGAAAAAAGCGCTTGTTGTGTAAAAATGAATGGACATGCTGACGACGGAGGTCTTCACGAAAAAACAGATTGTTTTGATACAAGCAAATACGATAAAAAGCGTGTTGAGGTTAATTTAACAACCACTAATGGTGTAACAGTTGGAACCGTAACCAAAACAGAAAATGGAAAAACAACAACAGAAGTTTTTGAAGGAACAGAAGAAGATGTAAAAGCAAAAATTGAAACTGCAAAGAGATAATTACTTAATAACTGTAAACAAAAATGCCTCTCATGTAAATTGTAGAGGCATTTTTTATTTTGTGTAAATAAGTGTCTAGAACAAACCGTTAAGTTCAGCGTCAATTCTATTAATGATGTTTCCTAAATCTTCCGGATTGTCAACAAAGTTTATATTGTCAACATCAATGATTAAAAGTTTTCCTTTTGTATAAGTTTGTATCCAGGCTTCGTATCTTTCGTTCAGACGGCTTAAATAATCAATAGAAATAGAGTTTTCGTATTCACGTCCGCGTTTGTGAATTTGTCCGACTAAATTAGGAATAGAACTTCTTAAGTAAATTAATAAATCCGGAGCTTTTACCATTGTTTCCATTAGTTCAAACAAAGAAGTATAATTCTCAAAATCGCGACTGGTCATTAATCCCATCGAGTACAAGTTGGGTGCAAAAATATGCGCATCCTCATAAATAGTTCTGTCCTGAACAATCTTTTTACCACTCTCACGAATTTGCAATACCTGACGAAAGCGACTGTTTAAGAAATAAATCTGTAAGTTAAATGACCAACGTTCCATTTGGTGGTAAAAGTCATCTAAATAAGGATTATCAACTACATCTTCAAAATGTGGTTCCCATTTAAAATGTTTCGCTAATAATTTGGTCAGCGTAGTTTTTCCAGCGCCTATATTTCCTGCTATTGCTATGTGCATTACGGTGTTACGATTTTATAAATTGAAATTTCTTTAGATGTAAAAATAGATAAAATTTGGTCTTTGTAACAGAATTTATCAAAGGTTTTTTCTAAAACTTCAATTTTAGAAATTACGTTCAAATTAGGTTCCTTCATAACGTTGTAATACAGTAAATTATTTTTGCTGAAAATATATTGCTGCGGATTTATAATTTCAATAGTATCAAAATCCGGCGTTTTGCCCTGTGAAGTTGTTTTTCCAAAAATATCACAAGAGAATCGGTTGTTGTTTTTATCAATCCAGAAAAAGGTGTTAAAGTCAGTTTGATAATATTGTATATTTTCTGTTAACGGAGTAGAAACCGTTTTATATTCATTTTTTAGATAATCAAAAAGGCCTATTTGCTGGTTGAGCGCATTGTAAACCCAAAGTTGATTTTGAGTAGACATTCCAATCGCAGAAACAACAATTGGGACAGTATTTTGAGAAAAATTAATCTCAGTAATCTTATTAAGCTGATTGTCCAGTAAAACAACACTATTGAAATCTTCATAAAACAAAACGATTTTAAGAGGATTTAGAATATCGACTTTTGTAATGTTCCCCAATGAAACATTTTTGTATTCAAAAGTTTCTTTTCCCTTGATTTTACTAAAAACATTGTTTTTTATTTGATAATAATAGCCAAAAGAATCATATCCCAAAAAGTTATCAGCATTGATTTTAAGATTCGAAATAGGGGTTGGAGTTATTTTTGTTTGCGCAAAAACAGCTGATAAAGAGCAAGATATCAAAAATAAAAATAAAATTTTTTGCAGCGTTTTGCTCATGAGATCAGGATTTATAAAAAAGCCAAATTACAAAAAAAGGACGTTAGAATACGCTAAAACAGATCTTTGTTGCGTTTTGATATAGCAATTTTTAGTCAATCTCAACAGTCTTTTAAATAAGTACTTTAGTCTATCGGTATACAGTATTCATATATTTAATTTTTAGGATCATAAAATTAATAATACATTTGAATGTAAGTTTTATCGGATTTACTACATTCTAAAAATAAACCAATGAAAAAAATATCATATTATTTGTTCTTCCTGCTCGTTTTTAGTCAAATGCAGGCTCAAAAAGACTTTCAGGGAATGGCTGTTTACGAGTCAAAAACACAAGCTCCCAAACTTGATGGAATGCGAGGTGGAAACAGAGATATTACACCTGAGATGCAAAAAAATATAGAGGAACGTATGAAGCAAATGCTGGAAAAAACGTTTGTTCTTAATTTTGATAAATCAGCTTCTATTTACAAAGAAGAAGAAAAACTGGAGGCTCCCGGTCAGCAAGGCGGTGGAATGCGTATGATGATGAACTCCATGATGGGGGGTGGCGGAACTTTTTACAAGGATGTAAAAAGTAAATCGTATACAGTAGATAAGGAATTTATGGGAAAAGAGTTTTTGGTAGTTGATTCTTTACCAAAACTGAACTGGAAATTAGAAGCTGAAACTAAATTAATTGGCGGTTATACCTGCTATAAGGCAACGGCGGTAAAAGAAGCCAGTAAAACAGATTTTAGAAACTTCAGGCCTAAAAATCCTGATGATAAAAAGGCTGAAAAGAAAACCGATGAGGCGAAAAAAACATCGGGTGAAACGAAAACCAATTTCGAAGACAATTTTGAAATGCCAAAAGAAATAGCGATAACAGCTTGGTATACTCCGGATATTCCGGTAAATCAGGGACCTGAAAATTATTGGGGATTACCCGGATTGATTTTAGAGATCAATGATGGAAAAACAATTATTTTATGTTCTAAGGTTGTACTGAATGCAAAAGACAAAGTAGCCATTAAACCATCTACAAAAGGTAAGGTCGTTTCTCAAAAGGATTATGACGAAACGGTTATCAAAAAAATGGAAGAGTTTAGAGAAATGAATCGCGGTCGCGCCGGAGGCCCCCCAATGATGGGAAGATAATTCTATACGCAATATTTACTTATTATAAATGCCTTCAAAATGAACAAATTACTTTGGTTCCTTGCTTTTTTATTGACTTCTGTTTCCTATTCTCAAAGCATTCGTTTTGATGGATTTATTCAGGATGAACAAAAGAATGCTTTAGAAATGGCCAATATTATGGCAATCAATAATGCTACTAAAGCAATGGATTCATACGGAATTACAAATGATAAAGGTAAGTTTCAGCTAACCTTAAAACCCAATGCTTCTTATGCAATTAAGGTGAGTTATCTGGGAATGAAATCTAAAGAAATTACACTTACTACCAAAACAGAAAATATTAATCAGAACATCGTCATGGACGATGCCGGAATAGAACTCGAAGGTGTCGAAATTGTTCGTGAAATGCCCGTTTCTATAAAAGGCGATACGATTGTTTATAATGCCGATTCCTTTAAATCAGGAACAGAAAGAAAACTCGAAGATGTACTAAAAAAATTACCGGGAGTTGAGGTTAATGCTGATGGAGAAATTGAAGTAGAGGGCAAAAAAGTGAGTAAATTGATGGTAGAAGGAAAGGATTTCTTTGATGGAGATACCAAATTGGGTGTCAAAAATATTCCTGCTGATGCCATTGATAAAATTCAGGTTTTACGAAATTACAATGAGATTGGAGCTTTAAAAGGATTAGAAAATGATCAGGACAATCTTGCTATGAATATTAAACTGAAAGAAGGGAAAAAGAACTTTTGGTTTGGTGATATGACAGCAGGAACAGGAGTAGGAGAGCTGGACAGCAGATACATCATTAACCCGAAACTGTTTTATTACAGTCCAAAATACAGCATAAATTTAATTACAAATTTTAATAACATAGGCGAATTACCGCTCACAGCTCAGGACTATTTTAAATTCACTGGTGGATTTAGAAATATGATGAAAAAGGGAGGAAGTAATTTTAATGTTTCATCGAATGATTTAGGAATTTCGATTTTAAGAAATAATCGTGCTAAGGAAATCGAAACGAAATTTGGAGCCACAAACTTTGCTTACTCTGTAAACAAAAAATGGAACATTAGCGGTTTCGGAATTCTTTCTTCTTCAAAAACTAATCTCGAGACCAACTCACAAACGACGATTTTAGATTCTGGAGATCAGCAAAAAAGAGACGAAGTAACACATCAGAAAAATAATTTGGGGCTTTTTAAACTAAGTTCGAGCTACAAGCCCAATACAAAACTTCAGTTCGATTATGATGTTTTGACCAAATTATCAAAGCAGGATGAAGATACTGATTTGTTGCGGGAATCCGTAGTCAATAATTTTTCGGTTACAGAAAACATTTTAACAACCAAAAAGCAAAATCCAACGTCTATCAATCAAAATTTGAGTTTGTATTACACACAAAGTGATAAAAACATTTTTGCGTTCGAAATGCAGCATTTGTATCAGGATGAAAACCCGTTTTACAATGCCAATTTAAGATCACAGCCTTTTGATATGACAGGTTACATATCAGGGCAGAACAGAAATGATCTGAATCAGGATCGATTTGTAAAAACCAATAAGATAGATGCTAAATTAGATTATTACTATATGGTTACGCCAAAAAGTAATATCAATATTACTTTAGGAAACACTTATTCGCATCAAAACTTTGATTCGAACATTTTTCAGATCTTAGATAATGGAGATAAAAATGATTTGAATGGGGATGAGAATAAGAACAATGTAAACTATAATTTTAATGATACCTTTTTAGGTCTTCATTATAAAATATTGACAGGCAAGTTTACACTGACACCAGGAGTTAGCCTGCATTCGTATCAAATGGAAAACACGCAATTGGGAACAGGTTTTGCTCAAAATTTCATGAAATTCCTGCCCGATTTTTTTGCATTGTATCAAATAAAAAAAGCAGAAACGCTAACTTATAATTTTTCATTGTCCAATGATTTTACAGATATTAATCAATTGGCTTCGGGATATGTATTGTCAGATTACAGCAGTTTGTTTAGAGGAAATCGTTTTTTAGAAAATGCGACTTCACAAGTTCATACGCTGCGTTATTTCAAATATAATATGTTCAATTTTGAAAATATTTTTGCAAATGCAACCTATACCAAAAAGACGGATGCAATAAAAACACAGGCAGATTTTACAGGAATTAATCAATCATCGACACCATACAATTCTAATTTGGCTGATGAAACCTTTACAGGAATTGGAAATTATGGAAGATCGTTTTTGAGAAATTATAAAGCCTCTGTAAATGCAGTTTTGAACTGGTCGAAATTCAACAACATTCAGAACGATGTTTTAGCAACCACAGAAAGTTTTAGTCAAAGTTATACCGTAAAAGCGTCAACAAATTATAAAAACGTACCAAATATCGAGTTTGGATATAATGCCTTAATAAACAAATACAGCGGTTCAACATTCTACACAGACAAGCCTTTTGTGAGATTAGATTACTATTTTTTGAATAGTTTTTCGTTTGTTTCTGAATATGAGTTCTACCATTATTACAACGGAAGCAAATCCGTAAATAATGAATATGATTTTTTAAGTGCCAGTTTAATTTATCAAAAGAAAGACAGCAAATGGGAATATAAACTTGCAGCAACCAATTTGCTCAACACAAAATTCCTGAATGACGACAGTTTTTCGCAGTTTTCTACTCGAGTATCGCAATATGCAGTGCAGCCCCGCTACATCATTTTTTCTATGAAATACAATTTATAAAGAAAAATCAGCTTTTAATTTTTTTGGATCATGATTTCAATAAGAAACAAATATCTTTGCTTTAGATATTAATAGCCAAAACTTATTTTATGTGCAATTTTAAATGGACTTTCCTATTGCTTTTTTGTGTCATATCGACTTCTTTTTCTCAGATCAAAACAATAGAAAAAGGAACTTATATTTCGACTAACAAAAGTCAAAAAATCAAACTAAACTTATTGGAAGATAACAAATATGATTTGGTTTTTTATTCAGGAGAATACAAGATCAAAGGCGATTCGTTGTTGTTTTCTCAGAAAGACAAAAGTGAAAATGTTTTTGCTGTAACCTTCAATAAAGGTAAAAAGACAAACAAAATAAAAGTAAAATTTGTAGACCCTTCTTATCATTCCTTTTATATAGGAACACAAAATGACAATGGGCCAATTACTTACACCAGACTTTCAGATATTAAAAGCCAGCTAGATCCGGAATGGAAAAACTTAGATGTAGAATTTGATGTAGATACAACAGCTGACTATCTGTATCTTGTTTATGAAAAATATCAGGAAGAAAGTCAGATTTCGAAATTTGCAATCCCAAAAGATGCTTCTGAAGTCATTGTTAAATATGAAATGGATGCCCTGGTAAATTTAAATCTTACGGGTGTTTTCGATAAAAAAAACAACGAACTGAAAATATCTGAAAATGGAGCTCAAAATCCGTTAGTGTTTGTAAACGCAAAAGATATAAAACCGGAAGAAAATCAGAATGCCAAATCTATCACAAATGAAAAAGTTTTAAACTGGTCATATCCGGGAAAAGAAGCATTAATAAGTGATGATTTTGGAGTTGAGGTTGCCGTAGATAGCAATTCGACTTATCAGAATTCTAATTTTAGCTTTAAGTATAAGATTGCAGATAATCTAAAAACAGCACTTTCAGAGACCAAAGCAGCTAAAAATAAGTTTTTGGTGGTTGGTGTTGATATTAAAAATCCTGAAGCAAAAACTCATTTTAATGCCTTTATAAAAGGTGTAGAAGAACAAGTTAGTTATAGCATGTATGATGGATATGATGCTAAATTTGATGTTTTCAATTATTATCTGGCAACAGCCAATGATAAAAAATGGCTAAAAACTAACGCTATTACAAATGATCCAAGTGTTGTTGTTTTAAATGGCGATGGAGATATTTTAGCGACAGCAAAATCTAGTTTATTAGACAAACAATCGGAGTTTAGCTATTATGATAATTTTTACAAAACGCTACAGGCAACCAGTGCTTTTTATGGTTTTAAAAAAGTACAGGCCAACAAAAAAGCTACAGATGCTGACTTAATCAACGCCTTTTATAATGTTGCTGTAACTGAGTTGCCATACGATTATAATTATAGTACTGATAGCGCTTACGCTGATGAAGTAACATACTTTAAAACAGTAAAGGTAAGTCTGGACAAGAAAGAGATTAATCAGCTTTGGAAAAAAGTAATTGAAGCACATCAAAAAGATACAAAACCAAATAGATTATTGGCTGAAACTATTTTAAAAGAAATTAAAAATCAAGGGTTTTCAAAGCATTTTTTTAATGAAGATAAAGTGCTAAACGACACAGATTTCCTGTCAATAGATTACCTGTTAAAACATTATGATGCTATTCAGCAATTGAATCTTCAGAATGAACAGAAAGAAGCTGTTTTAACCATAGGAAACTTAAGTGCAGAAATTGCAGCAGCCTTACAGCAAAGCAGCTATCTTCCGCAAGAAGGAGTTGAAGGAACTGCTAATCAGGATAAAACAAATGCAGTTTATAAAAAATTGATTGCTTCCGGAAAGGGAAATTACGATTGTTACAGAAATTATTTTGCATTTTTAACCTCAGAAAGTGAACAGAATGGTAATGATATACCTTTAATAAAAGAATTCAGTGCTTACTTTGATACGTACTTATCTCCTGAAAAAGGAAATGTAATTCAGCGATTAGATGACATGTACGCTAATGTAGGAACAGATTACCAATACATGTATGGAGACTGGACTTCCTTTAAGGATTATCATTCTAACTTAGCTAATTCTGTTGCTTGGGCGGTTACCCTGAAACCGGAAAATGCAAGTTATATTAAAGCGGCTATTGTATGGTCCGAGTATAGTTTATTGATTACTAAGAACAATCCGTACTATTTAGATACTTTAGCCCAATTGTATTATAAAGACGGTCAAAAGAATAAAGCAATCGAAACACAGCTGTTAGCCGTTAAGTTTATAGGTAGTGTTTATGACGAACAAACAGCTAGTGAAATCCGCGAGACATTATCTAAAATGCAAAACGGAACGTATTAGAATTTTAAATAAACGATAAAAACAATAAACCCCGACAACGTAAAAATATTGCCGGGGTTTATTTTTATTCTTTAATTCCTACCATGATCTTGATCTGGTAGTTTTGTACAATCTTTTTATTGTTTTTAAATCTACCATTAAGGCTCATGTAATCAAGGCTAATTCTATATTTAGGAGTTTCTACTTTCTGTATGATTTTTTTATCTGAATTAGAATGTACTTTAAATTCAGGATTCTGATTTACAAATTCACTAATATTTAGTATCACCATATCCTGATTGATTTTTAATTCGATAATTCCGTTTTTTCGAAAAGCAGCAATAGAATAATTTTTGTTTTCAATTTTTGTACAATTATCACATTGAAAATCTTCATTATTATTTAAAACAAAAGCGATATCGTATCCGTGAATGTTCTCCAGTTGATAATCTCCATAATAATAGTAATAGAAATTAGTATCATCACCTTCTTGATCGTAATACGATTTGTAATCATATCCTAATGCGCCCACTATGGCGTATACATCAGGAGCTTTATCTTTTTTAAGAAGTTTTTCGAGTTTGGCTTTTGCGTAAGGAACCATTACTTCAACCTCGTAATTATTTTTAAGAAACAAAACAATACTGCTTAAATCTTTTACTTCCTCAAAGGAGAGTTTTTGCTTTTCGCTTTTTTGTATGTAAGTTTCAAATCGGGACAACTGACTGTATTTTGAAATAGAATTGGCACTTTGGGGACCATAAATAGAGAACAGTCCGGCAATACACAGACTAATAGGTATAAATTTTATTTTTGGCTGTTTTAGAATTAAAAAATAAGCAACCACGATCAATAGCCAAATAGATAATAATAAAACATAGTAGCGCTCGTGCGTAAAGCCGTAAAGAGAAATTCTGTAGAGAATAGCCCAATACAATAATCCTAATAGCGGAATAAGTAAAAAATAGAACAAGCGGTTGTACGTTCGGATCCAAAGATTCCCGTTTTCGTTTGCAATAGGATGAATTAATAAAAAAGACAAAATCCCGAAAACGGCAAAAACTAAAACGAGATACGATACCCATCCAACAGGTAATTCAGTAAAAACGATAATCTGAGCTTCATAGCAAAGCAAAATTACCAGATAGATGCTAATTAAGGGAAGTAAAACAAATTGAGTGAAATTTTTAAGTCCCTTCGGGTAATTTAAGACTAATGGCGCTTCGGCATTATTGGTTTCAGGAACTCCGCTCAAAAAGAAAATTGTATTAAAGATTCCGGCAATGCTTACAAATACATAACCATAAATATCGCTTGGCATTTTAAAAAAGAATAGTTCTTTGACGGCCAAAATCGCCAATGCTAATCCACAATAAAGCACTCCGCTGTACAATCCTGCCGTTAAAATTTTTAGAAATAATTGTTTGTTGAATTCCCAAAATTCATCCTGATTGTAGGCTTTTGGTATAAAGCCGGCAAACGACACCAGTAAATGCAAAGCAATATTAAGCGTTACAAATTGCATAACTTCAACAGGAGTAATATCTGTACTAAAGCTAAAAACAAAAATAGTAATGAGGCATACTAAAACAATACTTGTTGCATAACGATACAGTTGGCTTTTTTTAGCAGCTTCAAAATATAAACTCACAGAAAGAAAGGATACCAGGCATAAGGAGCAGGCCATTATTGCTTTGATGCAAAATTCTTTGGGGTCATCGTATTTTTTTTCAACAAGAAGAATCGCAAAAACAGTTCCTGTAATGGCTGTTAGTGTTTCTAAAGGAAATCTCAGAATTGTTCTTTTTATGCCGTGAAGTATTTTCTGCAGAGAAGGAAGTTTGCTCATTTTTTTAGGTAGGTTATTTTGAACTAAAGGAAAGAAAATACCGTCTAAAAAGCAAATAAAATACCCCGAAGTCTAAAGGTTTAGAAATCGGGGTATTATAAGTAAGATTAAAAAATAGAGACTCGAAAGTCTAAGAAATTAATAATAATCGTATGAATTAAAAATTACAATCCAAATGCAGCTTTTACTTTGTCAACAAAATCAAGTTTTTCCCAAGTAAATAATTCTACAGTAACTGTTTTTTCATGTCCTCCCGGAGCAGAAAAAGTTTTAGTAACCACTTCTGGTTTACGTCCCATGTGTCCGTAAGCAGCAGTTTCGCTATAGATAGGATTTCTTAATTTTAAACGTTGTTCAATAAAGTAAGGACGCATATCAAAAAGTTCTTCTACTTTTTTAGCAATTTCACCGTTAGTTAAATTTACTTTAGAAGTTCCGTAAGTTTCAATGAAGATTCCCATTGGCTGAGCAACCCCAATTGCGTAAGAAACCTGTACTAAAATTTCGTCAGCAATACCGGCTGCTACTAAGTTTTTAGCGATATGACGTGTAGCATAAGCAGCACTTCTGTCTACTTTACTCGGATCTTTTCCAGAGAAAGCACCACCACCGTGAGCTCCTTTACCACCGTAAGTATCAACGATAATTTTTCTTCCTGTTAAACCAGTATCACCGTGAGGTCCTCCGATAACGAATTTTCCTGTTGGGTTAATATGATAGTTGATTTTATCATTGAATAAATGAGCGTGCGTTGGGTTTTTAGCAATGATTCTTGGAATCAAGATATCGATGATGTCTTTTTTGATTTTAGCTAACATTGTAGCTTCTTCATCAAAATCATCGTGCTGAGTAGAGATAACAATCGCATCAATACGAGTTGGTTTGTTATCATCACTGTATTCTAAAGTTACTTGCGATTTAGCATCAGGACGTAAATACGTAATCTCTTTGTTTTCGCGTCTTAAGATTGCTAATTCCTGCAATAATTTATGAGATAAATCAAGTGCCAATGGCATGTAGTTTTCAGTTTCGTTAGTTGCGTAACCAAACATCATACCTTGGTCTCCTGCACCTTGCTCTTCTGGCTTAGCTCTGTCAACACCTTGGTTAATATCTGCTGATTGCTCATGAATTGCTGAAAGAATTCCACAAGAATTCGCCTCAAACATATATTCACTCTTAGTATATCCGATTTTACGGATTACTTCGCGAGCGATTTGCTGAACATCAAGATAGGTATTAGATTTTACCTCACCGGCCAAAATTACCTGACCAGTTGTAACTAAAGTTTCGCATGCTACTTTTGAGTCAGCATCAAATGCCAAGAAGTTATCAATTAATGCATCCGAAATTTGATCTGCAACTTTGTCTGGATGCCCTTCACTAACAGATTCTGACGTAAATAAATAAGCCATAATAATTTTTTAGATTAAATTAAATGAGGAAAAATAATTGCTAAAAAAGGCTAAAGGAGAGTTTCTGCTTTAGCATTTTTTACTACTGAAATCAAATTTCTCAGTATTCATAATGAAGGTATTCCATTATGAAGAGGTTGCAATCAGTTCAAATTTTTCCTCCGTATTCGCGTGCAAAGTTATAAAACCATTTTGATTTGCAAATCAAAGTTCTGTATTTTTTTATTTTAATGTGCAGAAATTTAACATAGCACACTAATTTGATAGGGTAATAGAATTATTTTTGCTTTTTATTTGGCTGATTAAAAAATAGTTCGCAAATTTGCCTCACCAGAAAAATAGATCAAAAATGAAATTAACAGTATGTATGATGTCTTGTAAGATGCCGGAGCCTTCCGCAGAGACGCTATTGTAGTTTTTTTTCAAACATATATATAGAACCTCTGCTAACCGCAGAGGTTTTTTTTATTTCAAAAAATCACCAAACTGTAGAATTTCAGAAACAAAATAGTAACTAATCAAAATAAAATAATGAAAAAAAATGTATTTGTAGTTTTAGGTCTTGTGGCTTTTTCAGCAGCTTATGCACAGGAAAACGTTACGCAAAAAGATACTTTACAAACCAATGAATTATCAGAAGTGTCTATTATAGGGTCAAGAGGTAAAAATCGTGTAAAGACAGATGTACCTGTACCAATTGATATTTTTAACATTGCCGATATTACAAAAGGAGCGCCTCAAACCAGCGTTAACCAGATTTTAAATTACGTAGCACCTTCCTTTACCAGTAACCCTACTTCAACAGCAGATGGAACAGATCATGTCGATCCGGCACAATTAAGAGGTTTAGGACCAGACCAGGTTTTAATTCTGGTAAACGGTAAACGAAGACACACCAGTTCACTCGTAAACATAAACGGTTCACCGGGAAGAGGTTCAGTAGGAACAGATTTAAATGCGATTCCATCCTTTGCCATCGAAAGAATTGAGGTTTTGCGAGATGGAGCAGCAGCACAATATGGTTCTGATGCTATTGCAGGGGTTATCAATATAGTACTAAAAAAGAATGCTAACTATTTATAAGGAGATGTGCAGTATGGAGCAAATTTATCTTCAGGGTCGAACAATTTTAAAGGAGGAGCAGATGGGCAAACCGTACAGGCTGATTTAAATTACGGAACCTCATTAGGTAAAGAAGGCAGTTTTCTAAACCTTACCGGAAGTGTTGTGACAAGACAGGCAACCAGCAGAGCAGGAATTAGAAACAATGCTATTTTTAATGGTTATAACGCTGTAGAATATAGAGCAGCACAAAACGGTGTCGATGTAAACGCATTGTTTAGCAACATCAATGCAACGCCAAATTCAGGACAGATCATAAGCACTTTGCAGCAATATGCGCCACAGGTAGGTTATTTTACTCCGGCTCAGCAAACCGCTATTTCGTCTGCAACAACCATCGCACAATTGCAGACCGCGTTAAATTTTGATGCAACCAATAATGAAATCGGTTACAGAGGTCAGCAAAGAAGCGATTATAATATGAGTGTTGGACAGTCACAATTGGCTTCAGGACAACTTTATTATAATGCACAATATCCAATTAATGATGTAACATCTGTATATTCTTTTGGTGGATTCTCACATAGAAACGGAAAATCGTATGCTTTTAACCGATTGCCAAATGGTTCGGGTACTTTTACACAAGTTTCTGCTAATGGATTTTTACCTGAAATAGAATCTGCTATTGTAGATGCTTCTGCAGCAGTGGGCGTTACGACCCAATTATTTGGATTTGATACTGATATTAGTTCAAACCTGGGTTCAAACTCATTTAAGTATGATGTAAACAATAGTATTAATGCCACTTTAGGAACCAATTCACCTTCTAGTTTTTATGCGGGTAAAGTTTCATTTTTACAAAGTACGACCAATTTAGATTTAACTAAAAAGTTCGATGTGCTTGCTGGATTGAACGTAGCCTTTGGTGGAGAATTCAGATATGAAAATTATCAGATCAAATCGGGAGAAGAAGCCTCTTACGGATTGTATGATACCAATGGTGATTTAGTTTCAGGAATCTTACCAAGCAACTCACCTTTAATTGTAACAGACTTTTTTGGAAACAAACGTGGGGCAGGAGCACAAGGGTTTTCTGGATTTCAGCCTTCTGATGCTAAAGAAAAAGACAGGAAAAGTGGTGCAGCTTATGTAGATTTAGAATTAAACGTAACAGAAAAATGGCTTTTGAATGGAGCAGCGCGTTTCGAAAACTTTTCAGATTTTGGAAGTAAAGTTATCTTCAAATTAGCGTCTCTTCTAAAATTGACAGATAATATTAACTGGAGAATTTCAGGACAAACAGGTTTTAGAGCACCGTCATTACAACAAAAATATTTTGAAGCAAGTTCAACTCAATTCATAAGTGGTTCACCTTATCAAGTAGGTTATTTTACCAATGATTCTGAAGCTGCGAAAAGTATTGGTGTTGAAAATCTAAAACCGGAAACATCAAAAAGTATCAGTACAGGATTTACATTCAAAATTCCAGATGCAAATCTTACGATCTCAACAGATGCTTACTTTACAAGAATAGACGACAGAGTAGTGTTAACAGGACAATATACAAGACCAACAGATGCACAAATCGCGGCAGGAACATCGCAAACACAAATAGATGCCTTAACATTGTTTCAACAAGCGTTTGATTTAAAAGGAGTGGAAAGAGCTTCGTTCTGGACCAACGGAATCAACTCTGAAACAAAAGGTTTTGATGTTGTAGTTTCACATAAATATAATGTAATTCAGGATTTTACAATCAGAAATGATTTTGCATTAAGTTATAATACAACGAAGAGAGTAGGAGGATTAAATGTGCCGCAATCTATTATCGATGCAGGTGGTGATCCGTATGTTTATTCGTTCTTTCCGGAGTCAAGCAGAATTTATTTAGAAGAAGCAATTCCTAAATTAAAAGCCAATCTTACCACAACTTTCAATATCAAAAAATTAGATATTTATTTAAGAAACAGCTATTTTGGTAAAGTAACAGATCCGGGAGCAACAGATGTAAATTTAGACGGTTCATCTTCAGTATATGAACACCCGGAATACAGTGCAAAAATAGTTACGGATTTATCGTTGGGATATCAGATCAGTGAAAATTTCAGGCTAACGCTTGGAGTTAATAATATAGGAGACGTTTACCCGGACAGAAACAATCCTGCAACGCCTGCCTTTACCAATACAACACCAACATTGTCTCCGGCACCAAGCGTAGATTTGACAAATGCCAATCAGTTTGCGTATTCAAGAGCTGTTTCTCAATTTGGATTAAACGGAAGATTTGGATTTGCACGTTTAAGTTTTAAATTCTAAGAAATAAACACGAATTTCATTAATTGTCACTAATTCATTTGTGAAATTAATATCTCAAACAACGTAAACCACTAGAATTTGTGCAAATTGGTGAAATTCGTGTTCAGAACTTATTTATAGATGTGCCAAGATGATAGGATTTAAAAGAGTTTATAAGGTTTCGAAATCTTTTAAATGTTAAATATTAATTTTTGTTTTGGTAGTTAAACAAATACTTATTATATTTACTCTATAAAATTAGTCGAATTAAAATAAACTAAAGAAATGAAAGCAATAGCAAACAAAATGATGATATGTTGTATGATGCCAAAGTGCATCCCCAATTTGCTATTGCCAAAAGTAGAAGAGTAAATCTTTGTTATAGAGTTAACAACTATTAAGCCCTTTTGGTAGCCATCCGAAAGGGCTTTTTTTATTTCGTAACCTAAAACTATATCATGTCGACTTTAAATAAAAATACAGAAACGATTCAATCTCTAAAAATAGATACAGAAACCACATTTAACCACGAAGAAGGTAAAAAAGAAGAAGCACTCAATGAAGCACTGTTTAGGAGAGAATCAAATTCAGTATTATTTCAAATGTATGCAGACGAAGAAGAAGATCTTTTTATATAACCAAACATATAACTAACCGTTTAAAAAATAGTAACAATACCTAAAAAACTAAGAAATCATGAGTACACAAAAATTTGCAACCAACGCCCTTCATGCCGGACACGATGTAACTAAAAACGGAAGCACCAGAGCCGTGCCAATTTACCAAACATCATCGTATGTATTTAATGACTCAGACCATGCTGCCAACTTATTTGGTCTGGCTGAATCAGGATTTATCTACACACGATTAAACAACCCAACAAATGATGTTTTAGAACAACGATTGGCAGCTTTAGAAGGTGGAATTGCAGCAGTTGTTACAGCATCAGGTGCATCAGCAATTGCAACTACATTTCTAACGTTATTAAAAACGGGAGATCATATTGTAGCGTCTAACAGTTTGTATGGAGGAACGTATAATTTGCTCAAAGTAACGTTGCCGAGATTAGGCATTACCACGACTTTTGTAGATCCGTCACAACCAGAAAACTTTACAAAAGCTGCAAAAGAAAACACAAGAGCCTTTTTTGCAGAATCATTAGGGAATCCAAAACTAGATGTATTAGATTTAAAAGCAATTGCTGCAGAAGCCCAAAAATTTAAAGTACCATTTATTGTAGATAATACAGTAGCTACTCCTTATTTATTAAAACCAATTGAGTATGGTGCTAATATCGTAATTCACTCCTTAACCAAATATATATCAGGAAACGGAACTTCATTAGGAGGTGTTATTATCGACGCCGGGACTTTTGACTGGTCTAACGGAAAATTTCCTGAATTTACAGAACCAGCTGCCGGATACCACGGATTAGTATATCATGAAGCTTTAGGAAATGCAGCCTTCATTGCTAAAGCACGAATTGAGGGATTACGTGATTTTGGTTCGGCTTTAAGTCCGTTCAATGCTTTTCAGATTATTCAGGGATTAGAAACATTGCCAATTCGTATCAAAAAGCATAGCGAAAATGCTCTTGCTCTTGCAGAATGGTTAGAGAAACAAGATGAGGTAGTCTGGGTGAATTACCCGGGTTTAAAATCAAATAAATATTATGATTTGGCTAAAGAATATTTGCCGGAAGGACAAAGTGGCGTAATCACCTTTGGGTTAAAAGGAGGTTTTGATGCAGCGAAAAAAGTAGTAGATCAAACGAAACTATTTTCGCTTCTAGCCAATATTGGGGATACAAAATCACTAATTATTCATCCGGCAAGCACAACACACCAACAGCTTACAGATCAGGAACAAATCGAAACAGGAGTTTCAAAAGATTTGGTTAGACTTTCTGTAGGTATTGAGGATATTGAGGACTTAATTGCTGATTTGCAAACCGTTTTTACAAACGTAACGCAGTCACAATACAGTACCAATAAAAATTAAGGTTTTTTTGTTTTTTGTTTGAAAAATTGCCTTTAGCAATGTGAGTTTTGCTAGAGGTGATTTTTTATGATTTCATTTAATACTATATATTATGTCAAAGCTTAAAATAAATATCATTCTTTTTGGTATCGGAAACATCGGAAGCACATTAATCAATCAGATTATCGAAAGTCAGGAGTTTTTTCTGGAGAGCAGGAATATCGATTTTCATTTTCCGATCATTACCAATTCGACAGTTGCCTTTTTTGAAAAAGAAGGTGTTGGATATGCCTGGGAAACCAATTTTGTACAATTAGCAGTTCCTTTTAAAATAGAGGATATTGTAGCATTTGCAAAAGAAAATGAATTTGAGAATTTAATAGCTGTTGATGCTACAGCTAGTGACGAGCTAATTGGTCATTACAACACCTTAATTCAAAACGGATTTAATATCGTAGCGGTTAATAAAAAGGCCAATACGCTACCAATCGATCTTTATAAAGAATTGAGAGAGAATCTAAAAAAATACGACAAGGAGTTTTTATATGAAACATCAGTGGATACAGGATTTCCAGTGCTGCAAACCTTACGGGATTTGTATTATTCCGGAGAGAAAATAACCAAAATAAGAGGTGTTTTTGCAGATAATCTTAGTTATGTTTTTAATCGTTTTTCTAATGAAGATGCCACTTTTTCTTCTGTTCTAAAAGATGCAAGTCTGCTGGGCTTAATGCGATCAACTTTTAAAGAAGATTTGTCAGGAAATGATACAGCGAGAAAACTGTTGATTTTGACAAGAGAAATTGGAAAAGATTTTGAACTGGCAGATATAAAAATCAATTCGTTGATCCATCCGGAGTATCTCGAAAAAAATGGAGTTTTAAATAAAGAGGCAATCGATCGTCATTTTAAAATCGCAAAGATCACACAGGCAGATAACCACGTTTTAAGATATATAGGAGAGTTTGATGTTCAAAAAAACACATTAGAAGTAAAATTAGTTTCAGAACCGCTAACATCGGCAATTGGCCAACTAAAGGGATCCGATACTATTTTTGAAATTTATACACAATCTTATGCTGACGTTCCGATTGTTATTCAAAGTGGATCAGCATGTAAACAAGCAATTTCAAGAGGAATAATAACGGATATTTTGAAAGTAGCAGAGAAAATTAAAAATAAAGAGGCTGTCTGGCTTTAAAACACTAGAGAAGTTTTAGTTAATGTTCTTTGATAAACTGATTTGTGGAAATAGTTTTAAGATAAAACAACGCATAAGGTAAGTTTTTACTTGGTTTTTTCTGAACAAAAATTTTGTAAGATGTTTTATATCAATAAAAAACACTTTTTTGTCGGATTTTCGTATTAATTTTATGTTTTTTATTTGTTTAGTAGAATTTTTATTTCGATATTTGTAAAACCAAAAGCTGCTGAACCAAAAGATCTTAAAGGTTGACAAAATAAGTTGCACCAATTAGATTAAAACGAGTAGAATGCCGATTCTTTAAATTGTAAGAACAACGATAAAGACAAAGCAAAAGTTCTCTCGCTAATTTTGAAAGCTTTTTTAAAGATAGAAAAATGAAACAATTTTATAAAATAACAAATAAATCGCAGGCAAAGTCCCTACAGATGAACAAGATGTTCACTGTCGCATCTATTTGCGTATACGTCTGCTGATTCCAAAAGAATTTTAAAGTTTAAAAGAAAACTTAAACCCTTTTGGTATATCGATCCAAAAGGGTTTTTTTATTTTTTTGGATTAAGCTAAACATCAAAAATAAACGAAGAATAAAAATAAATACAGAAACGAACTAAAACTAAAATATCATGAGCGCAACAAACATCTTTACAAGAGCATTTTCTAAATTGAAAAACAGAGGGACAAAAGCAAACAATCCACCGCCAACAAATGAATTAGCACATCCAAGTTTCGGAATCAACGAGACAGAAAAAAATACAGCAATAAAAGCAGCAAACTCATTATTGTTTTTGATGTATTCAAAAGAAAATGAAACACTTTTTATCTAAGTTGAAAAGTATCGCAAAATAGGTCATAAACCTGCTTAATTTTACTGAGCTTCTAGTTCGGTAAATTTTTGCGTATAATAGTTTTAAGTAGTTTTCGTTTGAATTATATTTAAGAAATTGAACAATCAGTTTCGATAAAATTTGTTTGTTTAAGAAAATAGTAGTTTATTTGCACCTTTAAGTTCAAAAACGTATTGAAATGTTATAAAGAAAGGACGAGGGATTAGACCCGATGAATCCTTAGCAACCCTTCGTTAATTCGAAGAAGGTGCTGCATTCTACCACGCCCAAACGTGGAAAGATAACAACAAGAATTTTTCTAGTTTCGTTCTAGACTTTCTTTTTAATATTTCCAGATACAAATCAATAATACAATAGATTTGAAATTGGAAAATATACCAAACCCTTTAATCATACAAAATTTCACCACCGAAAATGGTGCACTTTATCATTCGTTACCTTTAAGTTTCGCCGTCTTTGGCCTTCCATTGCATAGCGCACCAATTGTTTTGGTAAATCACGCTTTAACAGGTAATGCTGAGGTTGCAGGTGAAAATGGTTGGTGGAATGACTTAATTGGAAACAACAAAACAATAGATACAGATAAGTTTACTGTGTTGTCATTTAATGTTCCGGGCAATGGACATGATGCCTTTATTATCGAAAAATACCAGGATTTTACCACTCGCGATATCGCCAGAATTTTTCTTAAAGGACTTGAAATTTTGGATATTGCACAATTGCACACCATTATCGGCGGTTCCGTAGGTGGAGGAGTAGCTTGGGAAATGCTGGCATTAGCGCCACACAGTACTCACAATTTAATTCCTATAGCAACAGACTGGAAATCGACTGACTGGATGATTGCAAATTGCTATTTGCAGGAGCAAATACTCAATAATTCATCAAAACCGGTAGAGGACGCCAGAATTCATGCGATGTTGTGTTACAGATCTCCGGAATCATTTAAAGAAAAATTTCAACGCACTTTAAACGACAATCTTTCGATTTTTAATATTGAAAGCTGGCTGGCACATCACGGTAAAAAATTGCAGCAAAGGTATCAGCTGTCTTCATACAGACTAATGAATCAGTTGCTTAAAACCATCGATATTACCAGAAACAGCGAAGATTTCGAAACTTTATTATCAAGGACAAACGCCACAATTCATATTATCGGAATCAATTCGGATTTGTTTTTTACAGCAAAAGAAAATAGAGAAACGTATCAGGAACTCAAAAAGTTCAAACACAATGTTTTTTACAGCGAAATAGACTCAATTCACGGACATGACGCTTTTTTAATAGAGTACAAACAATTAGATCAATTACTTGCCGGTATTTTTAAGGCAGAAACAATAGCAAAATAAAATGAAAATATTAAAATTTGGTGGTAGATCATTATCAAACGGAGAAGGATTAAATAAGGTTGTATCAATTATAAAAGATAAAGTTAATCAGGGAGAGCAAATTGCTGTCGTGGTTTCTGCCCGTGGCAATGCCACAGATGAATTAGAGTATATTTTAAAAATTGCAGCCAAAAACGGAGATTATAAACCGTTATTTGAAAATTTTAAAGTGTATCAAATCTCAGATTATCCTAATGTTGATTTTTCAGAAGAATTTAATGTTTTAGAAAAATTATACGAAGGTGTTAGCTTAATTGGAGACTACAGCAATAAAATAAAAGATCAGATTTTATCAAAAGGAGAATTGCTTTCAGCTAAATTATTAACGTCAATTTTAGTAGAAAACGGAATTCCGGCTAACTTTGTTGATTCGAGAGAGTTGCTAAAAACCGATTCTAAATTTGGTGATGCACAACCTTTAGAACAGCTATCGAAGAAAAACGTTATTAATTATTTTAAAGAACATAACGGATCAACCGTAAATATTGTAACCGGTTTTATTGGCTCAAACAATAATAATGACACCACAACTTTAGGAAGAAACGGAAGTAATTATACCGCTTCGTTACTGGCGAATTATTTAAATGCTGAAGAACTTCAAAATTTTACCCACGTTGACGGAATTTACACAGCAAATCCTGATTTGGTTGCCGATGCTAAAAAGATTGAGTTTTTATCATTTAATGAAGCTAACGAACTTGCTAATTTTGGAGCTACTATTTTGCATGCCAAAACAATCATTCCGTTATTAGAAAAAAATATTCCGCTACGTATTTTAAATACTTTCAATCACGAAAATCGCGGTACTTTAATTACTTCGGACTCGGCTAAAGAAGGTATCAAAACACTTTCAGTTTTAGAAAACTTATCGTTAGTAAATCTTGAAGGACGTGGATTACTTGGAAAAGCCGGTGTAGATGCCCGAATTTTTAAAGTAATGGGAGATCACAATATCAGTGTAAGTATCATTTCGCAAGGTTCTTCAGAAAGAGGAATCGGATTGGTTGTGGCTACTGATAAAGCTACAACAGCTATGATCGAATTAGAAAAAGAATTTGAAAACGACTTCTATTCTAAAGATGTAAACCAGATTACAGTAACCGATAATGTATCTGTTATCTCCATTATTGGTCAGGATCTAAGCACTTTTCATAAACCATATACTGCCTTAATCAAAAACAAAATCGTTCCAATCTTGTTTAACAATACCGTGACAGGTAAAAACGTGAGTTTAGTTGTTAAAAAGACAGAACTGAATAAAGCATTAAATGTAATTCATGGGGAGATTTTTGGAGTTTCTAAAAAAATCAACATTGCTATTTTCGGTCATGGATTAGTAGGAGGAACTTTAATCAATCAGATTTTACAATCAGCAGCAGCCATCGAAAAGCGTAAAGACATCAAACTGAATGTATTTGCAATTGCCAATTCTAAGAAGCTGCTTTTAAATAAAAATGGCGTAACTTCAGACTGGAAAAATGAATTGCAAAAAGAAGGAGTTGAATATGCCATTAAGGACGTAATTGCGTATGCCAATCAGCATCATTTAGAGAATTTAATTGCGATTGACAATACAGCAAGCGCTACGTTTGTAGAAAATTATATTTCGTTAATAGAAAGTAGTTTTGATCTGATTTCATCCAATAAAGTAGCCAATACATTGAGTTATGGTTTTTATAAAGAATTAAGAAAATCTTTAGCAGATAATCAAAAGAATTATTTGTACGAAACTAATGTTGGTGCAGGTTTGCCGTTAATTGACACCATAAAATTATTGCATCTTTCGGGTGAAAACATCACGAAGATAAAAGGCGTTTTCTCAGGAACATTGAGTTACTTATTCAATAATTTTTCGGCAAAAGACGTTCCTTTTAGTGAAATTTTGAAAGAAGCAATCGATAACGGATACACAGAACCAGACCCACGTGAGGATTTATGCGGAAATGATGTGGGTAGAAAATTATTGATTTTAGCAAGAGAATTAGATCTTCAAAATGAGTTTGAAGAAATTTCAATTCAAAATCTAATTCCCGAACATTTACGTGAAGGAAACGTTGCTGATTTCTTAACGAAATTAAAAGAATTTGACCCGATTTACGAGAAAATAAAAGCAGATCAAAAGCCAAATCACGTATTAAGATACATTGGTGAATTGTCGGGAGATTTGCAAAATGACAAAGGGATTTTAGAAGTAAAATTAGTTTCAGTACCATCAGACACTGCTCTGGGCGGATTAAAAGGTTCTGACTCTTTCTTCGAAATTTATACAGAATCATACGGAGATCGTCCGATTGTTATTCAGGGAGCCGGTGCAGGTTCTGCAGTAACAGCAAGAGGCGTTTTTGGAGATATTTTGAGATTATCAGATAAAGAATAATACAGTTTCAGATTTAGAGTATAATTTTAAAACAAACAAGAAGTGAAAAAGTTTTTACTAGCAGTGTTATTCTCCAATGCAATGTTTGCTCAGATTTCGCATGTGGTTAGAAGTAAAGAGAGTTATACACAGGATGTTTTTGCTTATCAAGGAGTTAGAGCTATTCAGATTGATGAGGCCAACTCCGAAGGAAATGAGGATAACGTTTTTATTTTTTCTAAGATTGAAAAAAATGCCAATCCGGACAAAATGTATTTTCAAAGATTCACAAAAGTGAATGGTAAATGGATTGTAAAAGCAAGCGTTGAAATAAATCATAATGGTATTATTTCGGCTTGGGGAAGCAGGAAAGGTTTTGCAGACTATGATAAAGATAAAAGTGTAGATGCATTTTTTATTTATGCACTTTATGATACTAATTTTAGAGAGCAATCAGTTCATTTAATTTTTTCGAAAAAGGATCAATTGTATACTATAGAATCAAAAGTTTCTAATGATTTTAAGAAAGATAAATTCTCAGATAATTTTAAATCTTTGGATGCAGTATCTAAAAAAGAGATTTTGGAATATTGGAACAAATTAGATAAAATAGACAAGTAAGATCTGTATGAATTATCTAAACAGAAGGTTAGCATTAATAATATTGTGTATTGCTTTTATAGTATCGTGTAAAAAAGAAATAGCAAAACCGGCAGTTGTTCACAAAAAGGAATTTGTTTATACATCACAAGAAATTGTTGTTGCAATTCAGGAAGGTGATTTACAAAAAGTAAAGCAATATATTGATAAAGGAGGAGATCCTAATGCAAGATGCAAAGGCTACACCAGAGGCAGCAGAGAGGAAGGTGAAGAAAATATATCGGATCAGAACTGGACACTTTTAATGTATGCTGTTTTTCACAATAAATTAGAGATTGGAAAATTTCTTTTAAGTAAAAAGGCGGATGTAAATGCTGTAAATGCAGTTGGACACAGTGCATTGTTTTTGGCTTGTGCACATAATCAGGAAGAAATGGCTTTGCTCTTATTAGAAAACGGTGCTAATGTAAATCTTGGAAAGGACGATAGTGGAACAAATACATTACAATGGGCATTGGCTTATGACCTTAATGATCTATCGTTAAAATTAATAGATAAGGGTGCAAATTTAAATGCTTTCTCTACAGATACAGGAAGGTCTGTTTTATTAGAAGCGCTATATTCTGATAGTATAAAACCTGCTGTTGTAAGTCGGATTATAGATTTAGGTGCAGATGTTCTTTTTATAAATCCAAAATATAAAGAAACGTCATTAATGTTAGCGTGTAGAAAAAATGACACAGTAGCAGTAAAGAAAATTATTAAAAAAGGTGCTGATGTAAATTTTGAATCTGAGAGTGGGAATACTGCTCTGGGAGATGCTGCTGGAAATGACTTTCAGCACGATTCATTACTTCGTTATTTGATAGATAAGGGAGCAAAAGTAAACAGTAGAAATGTGCCTTTGATAGATGCAGTATATAGCAAAAGTCTCGAAAAAGTAAAATTTTTAATTGAGAAAGGTGCAGATGTAAACAAGAGAAGAGCTATAAACGGACTCTCTCCATTGTTTGAAGCTGGATTTAATGCCAATTACGAAATGGCTGCTTATCTAATTGATAATGGCGCTGATGTTAATATTGAAAATTTTGACGGTCAAAGCGTTCTGTATCGTTCATTAACCAGTTTTAATGGCAGTTATGAAGTAATAAAATTGTTGATTGACAAAGGAGCTAATGTCAATTTTATCAATAATGATAAAAGCACCGCTTTGATGAAAGCAGCACAATATAATCTGCCTGAAGTTGTCGCTCTCTTATTAGATAATGGAGCAAGAAAAGAAGGTGTTGATTTTTATGGAAAAACTGCAAAAATATATGCTCAGGAATCAGCAGAGAGAACTGGTGATAAAACAATAATGAAATTCTTTCAATAAAAAAAAGAAGATAACCTAGAATAAAGTAACATGAAAGTAACCTTAAACAGAGTAAACGACGCATTTCATTTTAAACTCAAAAATGAACGCGGTCATGTAGTTGATGTTGATAGTAGAGCCGAATTTGGAGGCAGCGATTTAGGTGCAAGTCCAATGGAATTAGTACTGATGGGCGTTGCAGGATGCAGCGCGATTGATATGATTTCGATTCTAAAGAAACAGCGTCAGGAAATAACGTCATTTAACGCTGAGGTCGAAGGACTTCGTGTTCAGATAGACGAGGCAAAACCATTTAAAGAAATAAATGTTGTTTTTTATCTGGAAGGCGATATCAACCCAGACAAGGCACATCGTGCAGCACAGCTTTCTTTCGAGAAATATTGTTCAGTAGCCAAGACGGTTGAACCAACAGCAACAATCAAGTATAAAGTTGTCTTGAACAATATAGAATTGTAAATTAAATAATTCTCAATCTCAATTACACGGCAAATTTTTGGATTAATTTCTTAGTGAATCTCTGATTGTTTTGCGGGTTTTTGTGAAATTAAAAAAAGTGAATTAGTGCCAATTGGTGCAATTCGTGTTAAAAATAAAAAAAATGAACGAACAAGAATTTGGTTTCGAAACTCAAGCCATAAGAACACAATTAGAAAGAACCCAATATCTGGAGCATTCGGTGCCCCTATACTTATCGTCAAGCTTTGTATTTGAGGATGCAGAAGATATGAGAGCTTCTTTTACAGAAGAAAAAGAAAGAAACATCTACAGCCGTTTTAGCAATCCAAACACAACAGAGTTTGTAGATAAAATTTGCAAGATGGAAGGAGCAGAAGCCGGTTATGCTTTTGCAACAGGAATGGCTGCCGTATATTCTACATTTGCAGCTTTACTAAATGCTGGAGATCACATTGTATCAGCAAGCAGCGTTTTTGGCTCTACTCATGCTTTGTTTATGACCTATTTTCCAAAATGGAATATTGAAACTTCTTATTTTGATATCAATAAGCCAGAAACAATTGAAGGTTTTATTAAACCCAATACAAAAATATTATATGCAGAATCACCAACAAATCCTGGTGTTGACGTAATTGATTTGCAATTGTTGGGAGATATTGCTAAAAAGCATAATTTGATTTTAATCATCGACAACTGTTTTGCAACGCCATACATTCAGCAGCCTATTAAATTTGGTGCTCATTTAGTGGTGCATTCAGCGACTAAATTAATTGATGGACAAGGGCGTGTTTTAGGTGGTGTTACAGTTGGAAGAGAAGATTTAATCAGACAGATTTATTTGTTTTCAAGAAATACAGGACCGGCATTATCTCCTTTTAATGCCTGGGTTTTATCAAAAAGCTTAGAAACACTAGCAATTCGTGTCGAGAAACATTGCGAAAATGCCTTAAAAGTAGCAGAGTTTTTAGAAGCGCACCCAAATGTTAATAGTGTGAAATACCCATTCCTGAAATCGCATCCGCAATATGAAGTCGCTAAAAAGCAAATGCTTTTAGGAGGAAATATTATTGCTTTTGAAATTAAAGGAGGAATAGAAGCAGGTAGAAAATTTTTAGATAAAATAAAACTTTGTTCATTATCAGCCAACATAGGCGATACACGATCTATTGTAACGCATCCTGCATCAACTACACACAGTAAACTTTCAGAAGAAGATCAGCTGGCAGTTGGTATTACACAAGGTCTGGTGCGTGTTTCAGTAGGTTTAGAAACCGTAAAAGATGTAATTGCAGACTTAGAGCAGGCACTTTCGTAAAGAATTTTAGATTTAAGATCTTAGATTTTTATATACATGACGACTTATAACTGTAAAATTATTATAGTTATAGTCGTCATTTCTTTTTTAATGTTTATTTATTTAATAAAAAGTATATTTTTGTTTGTGTCAAAATAAAAGTCATTAATAACCAAAACTTTAAACCAACTAAAACACATGAGTAACTCTACTTACATTCTTAATGAAGATTTAGTCGCTAACAATTGGATTCGTCTTGCGCATTATTTTCTGGATATTATTTTTATTCTTTTAACAACATTTGTTGCATCTGTTTTTTTTGCAATTATTGCTACTTTTTTAGGCCTTCACGAAATGTTATTTTGGATGCAGAATTTGTCTGATCTCGAAGGAAAATTGATTTTTATTTTCTTTTCAATATTTTATTATACAATTACTGAAGGGCTTTTTGGAAGATCTGTAGCTAAATTTATTACAGGAACAGTTGTTGTTGATGAAAATGGAGATAAACCATCTTTTGGTACTCTTTTTAAAAGAACATTATGCAGATTAATTCCTTTTGATGGCCTTTCTTTTTTTGGGAGCAGAGGCTGGCATGATTCAATGTCAGATACCTACGTTGTTCATAAAAAAGCGCTTAGTGAAGATATAAGAGATTTTAATGACTTTAAATTAATTGGAGCTCAGGAAATCGAAGAATAAATAGTTTCGTTAAAGAGCCTTGCGCTCGCAATATTGTAAAGCCGGATTTTGATCCGGCTTTGTGAATTAAATATATTGTTAAAACACTAAACTATACTAAATTAGTAGAATTTACAAGTTCATTCTGTTATTTTTCTCATACAAAAACCTTATTTTTGTTGCAGAACAACATGTATTTTGCTTATTTGCTTCATTCTCATCATGATTGAGGCTTAAAATAACATATTACACTCTAAAATTTATATAAGTGCTTTCCAAAAAAACTAAATACGGCATTAAAGCTTTGACTTACTTGGCCAGACGCGAAAATAACGATCCGGTACAAATTGCTGAAATTGCCAGAAGCGAACA
>Ga0247817_10000345_pt1 | contig 27256 bp, 29 predicted proteins | sample UWRJL212509R1_FD_178010 | JGI IMG/M metagenome (GOLD analysis project Ga0247817, IMG submission 178010) | Plant litter microbial communities from Arlington Agricultural Research Station in Wisconsin, United States - UWRJ-L212-509R-1 | ecosystem: Environmental > Terrestrial > Plant litter >...
TATTGCCAAACAATCAGGAAGTTTTATCGAATTACAGGTCAGCGATAACGGAGTCGGATTGCCGGCAGATTTCAACTTATCAAGCACTAAGACACTGGGTATTACGTTGCTGAGAGGATTGACCGAACAACTCAAAGGTATATTTTCCGCGGAAAATAAAAACGGACTGACCATAAAATTAAAATTCCCGGTTCAAAGTCCTGTAATCGAGCCCCAACTTTTCAATAGACAATTGCAAGGACTTACCTGATCATAATTAATTATATCATAGGTTATTAGGAACACAGAAGAGTATTATTATGTATTCCAAGGTCTCGCCAGGCTCCTGCCACCTTCCCCGTTTTTGGCTATTTGCGCTTCAACTGATCTACTTGTTAATTTTTGTTAAATGTCCCCAAATATTGGTTGTTGAGATAGGTGCACAACAATATTTAAATTCAATCCACGTAATAGTGTCACCGTGAAAATCAGAAGGCGCCCTGATTTATCGCGATAAAATTAAAAAGCAAACATGAAAAACATTTTATTGACACTGGCCGTAATAAGCGGCACAGCATGGAGCACATTTGCCCAAACACAAAGTACACCTCCAAAGGATTCTTTATCCAACACAACTACCAATGGCGCACGTTTTAGTTTCGGCTTAGAGGGTGGACGTACTGTTCCAGGGGAGGCGAAAGCCATCCTGGGAGGGTCTCTCAAATATGAATTGCCTTTCGCCACCCATACGTTCTTTACCGCATCAGTTGGATACTCCTACCTTGTATTTCCTGAAAGGACCAAGAAAGCTTTAAGCTCTTATGGAATCAATCAAGCCGGAGCAAGTTTTCTACCTGTTAAAATTGGGGTTAAACATTATCTTAACAACAATTTCTTTGTTGAAGGACAGGTTGGAGCGGCGATATTGCTTAGCGGAGGCAATGCATATAATCGTTATACTTCCGCCTATATTTATTCTGGCGGCTTTGGCTATACCTTCAAGAAGGGGCTAGAATTAGGGGTTAGATACGAAGATTGGAAAAAAGATGTTAAAATCAGCCAGGCGGCAGTCAGATTATCTTATAGATTTAAATAAATAAAGTGGCAAAGCGCAAGCTGTGTCGCTTTGATCATTCTACCATGCTTACACAAAAAGCGATCAAGTGAAAGATTTTCTTTCCTTGGTCGCTTTTATATAATTTATATCTCTCCCCATTATCTCAATTGCCACAGCGGACCCCGGATTTTGGGTAGGATTTTAGATAATTGCGTGTTATTATTTAGCCTGCTTTAATGACGAATTTTCGAACGCGACGCTGCAAGACAAATTTCTTGTTGCTTAGTATCCGAAAAAACAATTGAAGGATGCCTAGCACCGCGGAAAAAACGGCTCTTAGGCCCGCGAATTCAGCGCCTAGAGCACCGATCAAAGTGTTAATGAGCAATCCGCAACATGAGATCACCGATGTCTTAATGTTGATAAGGAGTGCGGTACCCTTCTTTTTTTCAACGCCGCGATAAGTATAGTGTGGAGAAAGAGCAATGAAGCCGACCGCTATTGCCATTATTGCTTCAATCCTATCGCCAAAAATGAACGGCAGCAGGGCAATAAGGAGATAAAGTACAAATGCAGAACAGCGATTTATAGGTGCGATACCGAAACTTAAGGGGGCCTTATCCCCGATTAATACCCTAAAATGCGCTAATAATTGTTGCCCGGTAGCCTGCATCCCGAAAAAAACGCTACATAGAAAGCAGGTAATCTCATTTACTCGTTTGAAATGCGACATCAGGGCTCCCACTAGAAATGTTTTGAATATATCTTTAAGCAATACCGGTCAGTATGTTAAGTCTCCCGCTTAACCGCGGGAGACTTATTACTTAGCCAGCTTTGTAAAGCTTATTATTTTTTCACCTTGCGATCAAGGAAGTCTTTGATCTTCTCAGCAATTTCGTCACCATGGCTTTCCAGCGCGAAATGCCCGGCGTCAAACAGGTGATACTCCAGATTTTTAACGTCTTTCTTGTAAGCCTCAGCGCCGCTCACAGGAAATATGAAATCATTTTTGCCGTATACAATCAGCATTTCGGGATTGTGATCACGGAAGTACTGCTGCCACTCCGGATATTTAGGTGGATTGGTACCGTAATCGTAGAACATATCCAGTTGTATCTGCCCGTTTTCCGGTCTTTCAAGGTGACGAAGGTCCATTTCCCAGTTATCAGGGCTTATTACCAAGGCATCAGGAACACCGTGTGTATATTGCCATTTCAACCCATCCGGATTGTGGAACGTACTCAAAGTATGTTCAGCTTCTTTATTATTATGATCAGCCCAATAAGCTTTAAACGGATCCCAAAAAGTTTCGAGTCCTTCCTCGTAGGCACAACCATTCTGAACGATCAGCGTATCGATCCTCTCGGGATACTTCGATGCAATTCTCCAGCCTACCGGCGCACCATAGTCCATCAGGTACAAACTATACTTGGTAACGTTTAACTTGCTTAATAACTCTTCTATAATTACGGCATAGTTGTCAAAAGTGTAATCGAACTCCGCAATCGGCGGCTGCTCACTCCTTCCGTAACCCGGGTAATCTGCTGCAATTAAATGATACTTGTCAGATAATCGGTCGATTAGGTTTCTGAACATAAAGGAAGATGCCGGATAGCCATGCAATAGAACCAGGGTCGGCGCATCTTTTGGTCCAGCTTCGCGATAGAAAATGTTGACACCGTTAATGTCGATGTAATGGTAGCTTGTTTGATTTTTCATAATTTAAAAAATGATGGTTTAAATATTTTAATACATCTACCGGATTGTTAGTCAACGCCGGTAACAGGTCAAAAGTAGATTGTGCTTAAGATTTCTGTATATCATGCGAATTATACATGGTATCAATAATATGATATATGACTAAGCCGGCAATAACACGTTCCACGCGTATGAATATGGAAGGGTTGCGGTTCAATGCAGGAGTAAACGACAAGAGAATAATCAACGCTTATAACGTACGGTTCGATTAATCAATCAACCACCTACAGGTTGCAGAACTTCGTTTACAACGCGGAAGAGCGCTTCTCACCAGGTGTTTAGATAAATGAAAATATCCTTTTGAAGGGATTCCGTCATTGAAACTCCGATTATTTAATAGAATACTGGCGTTAACTCCGAAAAAATTGGAGTTAACGCCAGTATTTAATTTTTGCCCATTACCCATACGATTGAATTAAAAACCTGTATTTCAACTATTTAAAAATATTTTCAGTTGTAATATCTATTATTTTATATGTGGCATGCATTTTACTATATGGCAAGCATGGAAGCAAGAAATCAACTTAAATCAGCAACTTTTATCAATAACAAAGGACAGCATGTCTTTTTCAGAAACTGGGTGCCAGAGGGTAAACCAAAGGGCATTGTTCTAATCATCCATGGGTTAAATTCCCACGGCGGGTATTACCTTGATTTTGCTTTCCAACTCAAAGAAAATGGTTTTGAAGTTTATGCAATTGACCTCGCCGGCCGCGGCCGTTCGGAGGGGGAACGATACTATATTGCTGATTATCGCGATGTCTTTGCCGACATCAACCAGTTGATTACAATAGCCGGTAACAAGACCCGATCTGCACCAATCTTTTTGTTTGGACATAGTGCGGGTGGCGTATTCGCGTCAGCGTATGTCGTACAAAATCAGTCCAAGGTGAAAGGCCTTATTTCAGAAAGCTTTGCTTTCAAAATCCCTGCGCCGGCTATCGCGCTCGCAGCTATCAAATTGATGGCTCACATCATACCTCACAATCGCTTTGTAAAACTGAATAACGAAGATTTTTCACGTGATAAATCAATAGTCCGCAAAATGGACATAGACCCTTTGCTGGAGAACGAGAAACAGCCCGCTAAGACCATGCAGCAACTTTTGCTTGCGGGAGAATATTTAAAGAAAAAGATGCCGGAAATTAAGGTTCCCCTACTTATTCTGCATGGCACCGCCGATAAGGCTACAGATCCGGAAGGAAGCGAATATTTCATGGAAAATGCATCGTCTGCAGACAAACAATTAAAACTGTATGAAGGGCATTACCACGACCTGCTAAATGACAAAGATAATAATATCGTTATTAGGGATATACTGCTATGGCTGAACGAAAGGGTTTGACTCCTAAACTTCCATTACAACCATAACTGCCTTTCCTGACCTAATAATTTCTATCAGTGCGGCGCACATTTATAATAATGCTTCGCTCAATAACCTTTAACAATTAAATCCTAACGCTATGATCAATTTAGAATGGTTCAGAACCTTTAAAGTAATTTACGAATCAGGCACGCTTTCCGCAGCGGCCCAAGCGCTTTTTATTTCGCAGCCCGGGGTTAGTCTTCATTTAAGTTCCCTTGAATCTTATGCGGGTCACCGTCTGTTCGACCGGGACACCCGTAAAATGGTCGCTACCGAGCGTGGCACTATGCTTTACAATTTCATCATCGACCATATGAATAAGCTGGAAGAGGCCGAACACAACCTTCACCGTAAGTCTAAGATGGAAAAACCCACAGTCAGTATTGGCATGTCTACCGGTATCTTTCAATATATGCTTGAAGCTCACATTTCAGACTTGCCGTTCAACCTGGTTACGAAATTCGGTGATTATCCTCAAATGCTACAGGAACTGAACAACGGCACTTTAGACCTTATACTGACACCTCAAAAAAGCACACAACATAACCTGGAATATAAGTCATTCGCCAAAGAATCCTTCGTTTTGATCTGTGGCACGCAAACCGACACTACAGAATTTGATGAGCTTGTTATAAAGGATGACCGGACTGCTTTGAAGGAGTGGCTTTCCGTCCAGAACTGGTACACCACTGCTTCTGATCTCGAACACCTCAATCGTTTCTGGTCTGCCAGTTTTGACACTTTGCCAAGTTTCAGACCAAAATACGTTTTACCTTCTCTAGGTTCAATTTTGCGTTGTATCGCAACCGGAAAAGGCTTTGCGGTGGTTCCAGATTTTCTATGCTGTGATGAGATTGCGGGCAATTCAATAAAAAAAGCGTGGGAAGGGTGTCCGGTAGTTGAAGATACCCTCTATTTTGGAAAGCGTAAGAATTCTGCCTATCCCAAAGAAATCAGGTATCTGGAAGATATATTGACCAGGAACTGGCCTAAGTGCCCTGAACCAATGACGCCGGTCAACTAATAAATCCGGCGAGAACATTAAGTAATCTCACGGCACTAATGGCCACTAAGATAATTCCATTAAAAGGAATCCTTTGGCCTCGCTTAAGGACAGCATCCCAATCGTACAAAATAACAAAACGTTTGCTGGAGTAAAGCTGCTTATAATCTACTTTAGCACTTCAATGAGCAACGGAATTGATGTATGACTCAGTTCAGTCATTATGCAGAAGGTTGAGAAGTCAAACTTCTTGTATAAATATCGCCGCTGATAAGCTGGAGCGTATCTAAACCAGCAATAAAAACACTCAGCCTCATTCTTCGGTGTGGCGGCTTCCTTGTTCCTGCCATACCTAATTAACATCCTGTTTACGATAATCCGGGCAGGCGCGCCTGGGATCGAAGTGCACTCCGGGAGTTAACCAAAACAGGAGAATTATCCGGGAATATTGGAAGATAAACGGCGAAAAAAGAAACGTAGGAAATAATGTCGCTGCTACATATAACCACGGATTGGAACTTCCGGTGATTGTATAGGTAGCGATTGCAAATGTCAACATTAAGCCTACATTCATACCATAACTCACAAACATGGCTACATAAAAGTACCCTGGCTCAATTTCAAACTGAAAATTGCAATGAGGACATCTCTCGTTCATTCTCTGACCGAAGAGCGCCATAGGATTGGTTAAAAACATATTCCCGGTCCGGCATTTGGGACATTTTCCGTGCAGGGCAGCTTTGAACTCGGACGGGATGTAATTTACTTCGTTGTTCATCTTACTGGGAGCTTTTTTTAATGTTACGATTTGTCTTAATTATTTGCTTTAACTGTTGCTACAGGGCTATATTATATTTGCAATATAAGTAGGATAAACTAATCAGAACCAGCCATTTCATTCAGATAATTAATAAGCATTATCAATTAATTAATAGCTACCCAGACAACAACTTAAACAAGGTTTATTATAACCGGGGGCCACAAGTCGGAGTCAGTATCTGCAGAACTTAAGCGCAATACATCGATTCAGCGGCTTTCTGCTAGAAGGAATGTCTAAACATGGTCTAAAGAGGCATTTATCGACCGCTCGTAACGCTACAAGTTAGAAGTATGATTAAAAGGACATTCCTCCTTTGCACGATTAAATGGCACTCGTTTTAATCGGATTCAACGCAATATTATTTAAACTTTCCTAAAATAAAAACCGCCTCACAATTGCTTATGAGACGGCTTTTATTTTAAACTGAAACTACAGTACATTAAGTGAACGATAATATTTAATATCAGTAACTAGCAACTCGGCAGGTTTCGCTACGTTTTCGTTAGCGTCCTTTTTGGCGCTGACACTAGTACGCGAGTTTGCAGGACTATAATAGAAACAAATCAAAATTGATTGGGCACTTAAAAAAGGATCAACTTGTTTATTTAATCATATCGATTGTTACGTTCAGGGCTTCTTTAATAAATAAATCGGCGGCAGTTCTTTTTTGCCATTCCTGGTATGATCGCTTATTTTCGCTATCGGTTATTAAAGCAGGTTTTACATCAAGTCTATTCGTGACAGCTAAATTTTGTGCATCTTCATTTTGCTTACTGATTTTTTTTTCGTTATAAAAACGCAGTTCTATACTCACTTACGGTCAATTCTGTCGCAGTATCGGGATGCTCGTCTAACCAGGCGTTATTATTTTTAATTACATTAAATGCCGGGTCTTTTTCAATTCTCGCCTCCGATAACATGTACAGGCTATCCAAGTTTATAATTGCAGATGATTATTCCCGTATTAGTTTTATCGTACTGAATCATCGTGCAACTTTAATGAGTACCCCTGCCCGCGAATGTTAATTATCTCTACGCCAACTTCGTTTTTAAAATATTTACGAAGCCGAGTAATGTAGACATCCATGCTGCGGGCATTGAAGATGTTGTCGTCACCCCAAATTTTGATAAGCGCCAAATGCCTCTCCAGCAATTCATTTTTATGCTGATACAGTATTAGCAGCAGATCAGCTTCCCGTTGAGATAAAAAAATGGCGCTGGAACCGTGCAGCAGTTCCTGGGACGGGTAACGAAAGCGATAATTGCCAATCGGCATATCCGGCACCAAAGATGATCCTGCAGGCAATGTCTTCCTTCGCACCAAGGCCTTCACCCTTAATATCAGTTCCTCCATGCTAAAGGGTTTTTTCATATAATCATCCGCACCTATTTCCAGGCCCTTCAAAACATCGGCTGTCTGGCCTCTGGCACTTAAAAAAATGATGGGAACGTTTTCGTCAATCAGGCGGATCTCAGCTACCAGTGTAAAACCATCCTTACGCGGCATCATTACGTCAATTACGCAAACATCTGGTTTCACAGTCTTAAACATGGCCCATCCTTCGACACCGTTTCTGGCTACATGTAGCACAAAACCACGTTTCTCAAGGGATTCTTTGACTATACCGGCCAGCACCGGCTCATCCTCGACCAGCAACACGTCTACTTTCTCCATAGCCTGTCAAATGTTAGTTTAAATATAGTCCCCCGGCCCAATTCGCTGTTAACACGAATGTTTCCGTTCATTGCAATAACCAATTGCCGGACATGCGCCAGGCCAATCCCATAACCCTTTACCTCGTGTATATCACCTGTAGAGACCCTGTAGAATTTATCAAAAATATAAGGCACTTCAGTTCGCGATATCCCCTGTCCATGATCACGCACCGCCATTTTCCAACCTCCCGGAATTGCCTCCGCAGCAATTTTGATCCGGGCAATTCCTACAGAGTATTTAATAGCGTTATCGATCAGGTTAACTAATATGGTACTGAGCATGCAGGGATCAACCGATACGATAAGCGAGCTATCTATGTCAACGGTAAGCTCCATGTTTTCAATTATTTCGAAGCGCCGTGCCACCTGCCTGACTGCATCGAGCAGCATAATATCTTCATAGACCGGGTTTCGTTTTTGTTGTTCCGATCGACCGAATTCAAGAATTCGCTCAATATCCATATCCAGGTTATTAAGTACAGCTGCATTAATTCTCAGGTACCTATTGAGCGATTCAGGATCATCCGCAGCTCCAAAATTAGATAATGCTTCATTGGATGATTTTAAAATGGTCACCGGCGTTCGCAGTTCATGCGTAATGTTGTTGATAAAATCCGACTTCATGGTGTCCAGCATCATTTGCCTTTTAATTATTCTGCTCATATAATAAAGACTTCCGGCGGATAGAATTACCATTATTGAAGAGACCAACGCCGGTAAAAAGTTGCTGGCCACCAGGTAGCGTTGGCCGTCAATCATTACGGCTTTGATCATAACCGGATGTTTATAGAAATTTACGGTTAAGCCTATTTGTTCCGGATCTGCTGAAAGCGTGTTTTTGTTAACATAAAGGCGAAAACGTTGTGTGACATTATTGACCCGTAACTGCCGGTTAAAAATAGTGGTTAACGTATCCAGATTCAGCGGCATATGCTTTTGCTGAGACAATAACCTACCTACAAGCGCCCGAACTTCAGTGATATGCTGCCGGTCAACGGCCACCGTTGCAAACTCTGCGCTGAAACGTCGTTTAGATTCCGGGGTATCTAAAGCAATCGGATCATTGTCGGGAATGGTCCTCATAAAAAACGTAAGCGTTGGGTTTTTGTGTTTTAAAGAGGTGGGTAACTTATTCTGACTTAATTGATATTGGTCTATACTCTGTCTCAGCGCATAATTGGCGGTTTGAATTAAGTTTTCCTTCTTGGTTTGATAATTATAATAGATCCAATACAGCTGACACAGTATGATGTTTAACGCAGTCACCGCAGCCATAAAAAAAACAAATCTTAGTCTCCTCTTCACCGCTGCCAATATTTACATTAACCGTTAATTGTCTAATTGGCCATAGCCTTTGTACGCTCCACAAAATTTATCAATTCTTCAGCACTTTCTGCTTCTGTCTGTTTCGGATCATATCCGACTAATTGGTACCTGATGACCCCATTGCTATCTATTATGAATTTTGTTGGTATTCCAGCCATGCCGTAAGACAGATATAGCTTATTTTGCAAACCGTCGGGTCCTGTCTCATCAAAAACGACATGGAAAGGGTAATGATTCTTTTTGAGTTGTGACCTTACTATATTCTTAAAGCCGGGTGCTACTTCACGGGTATCAATAAAGAGGAAAGCTACCTGGTCATTGCCGGCGAAATGGTCAATTGCTCTTTGAATTCCGGGAAAGCTTTGCTGGCAGGGGACGCACCAAGTCGCCCAAAAATCAAGCACTAAAACCTTACCTTTAAAGTCGGATAAGGATACAACCCTTCCTTCCGCATCTTTTAAATGAAAGTCGGGGGCGATTCGATTAAGTATCGGAACACGGTCTAAAGTTGCTGCCGGTTGGGCGTTTGAAACTACAGCTAAGAAAATTAACTGAATGAAGACGATTAAAATTGTTCTTTTCGGCATAATAAACATTATTAAATATTAAATAATGCTGCAAAGTTATTCTCCCCAGGCAACCGTTTTGTTAACAGTATAAGCTAAAGTGTTAAGTTGGATTAACAAAGCTTTCCGTGTAAACGGCGCAATGTTCATTTATTAACCATTAATTGCAACCTTTCCTTTATACTATATCTATATCATATTTGTGTATTTGTTAGCCATCGCATAAAGGTCATCCAGGTTAAATGGCTTGCTGATGCAGTCATCAAAACCGCTATCGGTAAATGTCTCGGCAATATTGTGATTACAACTCACAGCAAGCACGGGCAAAAAGTTATATAAGCTTTTTATAAGGCTGCAGGACTCTATACACTGTCTGTCGGCATAAGCATAGTCTAAAAAGACTACATCCGGCTGGTAATATTTTATTAAACCGATCAAATCAGCACTTAAATCCTGAAAGCCTATCGCACGAAAACCGCCCATTTCAAGGGCAGTACACATAATATCCAGCAAGTCTGTATCCGGGTCGGATATTAAAATGGTTTTCATTATTTAGATATAAGGTTGAGTTTTACTATAGCAAATTGATTTATTTCGCATCATTACCTTGTAAGAATGCAGGTGAATTAAAGCAGTTTTTTTGATCCAGGTACATAATTACCGATAATTCCTTTACAGCGCTGTCTTGATGGCTCCTTGTTAAGTTCTGAAAACTAATAGACAAAAATTGCAAGGGCGTTTATTGCCAGAATGTTCAGGAATAACAAAAATCGCATAACCTTGCTTATGTTGGAGATCAACTAAATGATAAGAGCTATAAGTGCAATGATAAACGATTATCAAAACAACATTTTTAATCAGGAAAATGGCCATATAAGAGGATAACTCCAGCACTAAATGCGATTTACAACTTATACATCATGTAATCGGCCACTCTTGAAGCGTTCAAGAAAGGCCGACTAAATGCTGATGCTAACTTATTAATGCTGATGCAGACCTTATCTGGTGTCGGGTTTGAAAGCACCCGCTTCAACTTCTTTTAAAAATGTGGTCAGCGTAGTGAAATAGCGCTGCTGATCGTCATACATGGCCATATGGCTTCCTTCAGGACAAAGAAAAGTCCGGCTGTTCGGTAGCAACCGTCCTTCTTTTTTCATACTCTCGGGGTTCATTTCATCGTGGAGGCCACCCAGCACCAATGCCGGAATCTTTATATTGGGCAGCCTGGACCAAAAATCCCAGTTTTTAAAGTTTCCTGTGACGTGAAATTCATCGACACCCTGCATTTGAACATAGATCGTTGGATTTACTTTCTTAAAAGCGCGATTAAGAGGTTCCGGCCATTTATCCAGGGGCAGTCGGCATATGACTTTTGTATAAAGCTTTTCCATCAAAAGTTCAGTATACTGTGGTGTTGTATAGGCCTTAATCCTATCTAAAGAATCGTAAATGGCTAAGTCGCGCGTGCTAAACAGCCTTTTTTTAAGAATCGCCGAATAGTCAATATAGTCTGCTATACTCGCTGTCATATTTGAAAAAACAGCACCTTTTACATGGGCCTGGTATTTATCAAGGTATTCCATGGCCAGCAAGGTCCCCCAAGAATGTCCAACGATATAAAAATCATTTAAACCAAGGCCTTTCCGAACCTGCTCTACCTCCTCGACATACCGAGGAATATTCCATAAAGTTGTATCAGCAGGTGCATCTGAATTGCCGCAACCCAGCTGGTCATAGTAATAAATTTCCATCCCTTCTTTAGGCAAAAAATCATCAAAGCATTCCATATAATCATGTGAAAAACCAGGTCCTCCGTGCAGTAGCAACACTTTAATTTTACCGTTTCCCACCTTTTTAGTCCAAACTTTGAATTTTCCATCAATGTTGATTAGTCGATTTCCACCCGTTTTGATGCTATCCATTCCCGGACTATCTACGGGCGTTTCAGCGGGTTTATGCTGCTGACAAGCGAGCAAAGCGGTCATAGCCGCTAATAAAAATACTTTCCTCATAAATAAATATCTAAAAACTAAAAATCGGTGTTATGACATACAATTATGTTAAACAGGTGCACTATAGTGTTAACAAGCGTTAACACTATAGCTTTTGCCGGATATTTTTCGGATATCACCAATCGCTTACGCTAAGTGATAAGGGCGGGAGTCCGATCATCCCAAACCTGTAATATCAATACGGCAGCTTATTAAAGGTTATATCAGGATTTTTATAGCTGATATCATTTCGCTAATGACAGGAAGGCACCTAATAAGTCGACATTTGACCTATTCCACTTCCTTTATTATTTGATGATAAAAGTGAGACTTTTAGAAAACAATGAGCAAAAAGAAACATAAAACCAAGACGCTAAAAGATTCTTTTAATTCCCTGGTTAAATTGCTTAAAAAACAGAAAAGCAAGAAAATCCGGAAGGAATTTACTGAACAGCTTAGGGCAGATTTAATTTGCATGGAGCTTAAATTAACGGGACAGGGTAAAGATGTAATCAAAAAGAAAGTTTTTACGGAGGATGAAGTTCCGGTATTAGACATTGCACCATCACCAGCTGTAGTCGAGGAGATAAAGGCATCCGTAATGGTTAGCTAAAAAACTGACAGATGTTAAACTATCACAAAGCAGCACTGAGCTATCTTGGTAATTATTACAAAGGTGAGTCCGAAAGCGAACTTGGTTTTGGCTATTCTTTTATTAAGAAGCTTGCGGATGAGTGCAGTAAAATAGCACATGAGGAGAAAATCGCAAGCGATGACGCGACAATATCAATGTTGGCTACCTGCTTCCGATATGCAGGTTTACCCGGTATTTTTACAGAAAACAACGGTGGCCTTAGGCTTCTGCTTGATTTTTCCGAAAAAGTGAACTGCAATGATGAGATGATTCTGCAAGTAAAAGATGCAATTATCCGGCATAGCTGTGGAGAAGCTCCGGTAACAGTAGTTGATAATGTCACCTGGGACGCCTTAAATTACCGCCTTGCAATGGATGATCTGCTCGTGAGGCTGACATTTATGATTGACGAGGCGCAAAAAACGGGTGTTCACCTTTTGGAAGAGCTACCCTACTTCTTGAAACTTCAGAAGGATTTCACAAATGTGCGTTACCAAACAGCTTATGCAAAAAAGCACTATACAGAGGAACGGAGGAAAAACGAGAATAGAATTGATAAACGTATTCAACGGCTCTCTACAACTAAAAAAGCATCATCGATGTCGGACAAGGAAACGGAGGATCTGTTTAAAATAGCTTTCCGAAACTACGTTAAACTTGTGGATGTTGCTGACTCAAAAGCAGCTTTACTCATACACGTGAATTCCATCCTCATATCCGTAGTAATTGGTTTTGTGGTCAGTCGAAGTGAAAAATACCCGGTACTTGTTGTTCCGGCCTTTATTATACTTACAGTTGCATTTTTAACTATATTACTGGCCATCCTGGCCAGCCGGCCTCAAAAGAACTTGTGCGATGGTAACAAAAGCTCCGGAAGTTACCAAACTTTTTTCTTCGGCAGTTTCGACCTGATCGGAACTGAGTTCCGCGACGCTGACTTCACAACCTACGCGGCGGAACTGGATTTGTTTTTCAAAGGAGGAAGACAACAGATTTATACTGAAATTTATAAGGAAGTCTTTAATGTGCGGAAGGTACTGAGCAAAAAATTCACGTTTCTTTCGTATGCGTATATGGTGTTTTTGGGCGGTCTGCTAATATCCATTATTGCCTTCTTTGTGGCAACAACCAAGTAATATAAATTTGCTTCAGTACCCCAGGTCGGGAAGCATGATGAATAGGGAACTTCTGCTTGTTTTTCTAATATTTCGGCTGCGGTGCCCTTTCCCAGCTGTGTCTTCCATCAGCAGGATATCCCCGGGAAGGAAGATTCTTTTATCGCCTAATGATGTTTCTATCTCTACGCCTTCATCTAATAAAACAACGTACTGCCGTTGCGGAGCAGTATGCAGATCATCATATAGTGGTGAAACCTTTCTGAAAACCATTTGACTTACATCAATATGCTCTGATAAGAAACCTATGGGTCCCTTATCAGTGAGCGGATATTGAATATCTTCAAAATGGCTGTCGCCCTGATCATCAGCAAAAACCCGTGTTACTTTAAAGCTTTCCATATATATGAGTTTTGTTAGGAATTAAGCAAAGGTTACAAAAAACAAGAATTTAGGAGGCATGGCGGACAAAGTTGTTAAGTTAAAGCACATTAAATTAATGGTGGCAAAGATTTTTCAAGGTCAGCCCGGAACTTTTCGTATTGTACCGGCAACATCAGTTGAGTTCCAAGCGCCTCCGTAGGTTCATCAATGGAGAAACCAGGATTATCAGTAGCCAATTCGAATAAAACACCACCCGGTTCACGAAAGTACAGGGAGTAAAAATAATTCCGGTCTATTTTTTCAGTGATATGGTACCCCATGGCAGCTATTTTATCGCGGTAATTCATCAATACCATTTCATTCTTTACCCTAAAAGCTACATGATGGACAGAGCCCCCTGAAACGTGCCCCGGTTTTTCCGCGGGCACTTCCAACAGATCAATGATGTTGGCACTTGTACTTGCATCCGTAATGTAGCGGTAACGGTTTTGATAATTTTCAGCTAAACGATAACCAAGAGCAATAAGCAGATCAGCTGTAGGTTGTATTTTATTTGCAGTGATGGTGATACTATGAAACCCCCGAGTGGCATTTAAATCGATCACTTCATCGGTCAGCCATGGTGAGCCGGTATGAGGACTTGCAGAAGCCGTCAATTCCAACTTCAGCCCGTCGGGGTCAATAACCGTTAAGTAAGGCTCACCGAATTTTTCTGCCACCTCGGTAAATAGTATCTTATTTGCCTGAAAACGTTCACGCCAAAAATCTAAGCTGTTCTCCGGCACCAGATATCCTATTTCCGTGACTTGCCGTGTACCCTTCCTACCAGGTCCTATTTCCCCCCATGGAAAAAAAGTGAGAATGGTACCAGGAGATCCCACTTGATCTCCGTAATAAAGGTGATAGGTTTTAGGATCGTCAAAATTCACCGTTTTCTTGACCAGCCGCAATCCTAACACCCGTGTATAAAAATCGTAGTTTTTGGCCGCATTGCCGGCAATAGCAGTAATATGATGTATTCCTTGTATTGAGTTTTCCATTATATTTCTTGTAGCGAATGATATATTAGTTTACCAGAAATGCGCGATTAAAGTAAGATCATTGCAAATGGGGCAAAGTGTTTCCTGTAGTATGACTCTCTTAAATTTCAATGCTGTCAATTCCCCTATCAAGGGCTGTACCTTGCAATTCCTGCATCGCAAAGCCTTCAGCACGAAAAACCGTCACATCATTCAAACCGATAAAGCCCAACATAAATTTCATATAAGGCGTCAGGAAGTCCATGTCCATATACTCTCCTGAACTGTAAACTCCACCGGTAGATACAGCGAGGTAAACCTTTTTGGTATGAATCATCCCTTCAGGACCATGATCTGTATACTTAAAAGTCAGGCCGGCTCGTGCAATGTGGTCTATCCAGGCTTTAAGCGTCGAAGACACATTAAAGTTGTACATGGGAGCGCCTATAATAATGGTGTCCGCGCTCAAAAGTTCGGCAATGGCCTGGTTAGAATGACTGATGGCTGCTTTGTTAGAGTCGGTATGAAGCTCTGCAGGCGTATGAAACGCTGTTAGATGCGCTTCTTCCAGATGCGGAAAAGGTGATTTGGTGAGGTCTTTTACCGTTACTACCGCACCGGGATCTTTACTTTTTAAACGGTCTATAATCGCATTGGCCAATTTAATGCTATTAGATGATTCACCGCGTGGGCTGGAAATGATGTGAAGAATTTTTGACATGATGTTATTGTTTTAGTTTATATCGTACTGTTATTGTACAGCGCTACTACAGCTCTGTTGCACCGCTAAATTAGGAGGGATGGTATAGCTGCTGTATGACAGATTACTGCTAAGAGTTATCAGAATTGTGTTAATTCAGCGCTTTGCATAACACCTATCTTCGAATCGTTGAGATGATTTACTCTACCCCGGACCATCCTCCTTCAGGCTATATCAAACTAATACTTAAATAATATGCTGAACAACAACAAAGAATTCAACACTTTCCACATGCCCTGGGAAGATGACTATGGCTACGTGCAAGCTGTAAAAAATGGTGCCCACGTATATGTGTCCGGACAGTTGGGCCATGATGAGCATGGCGTTTTGACGGACGGAATGGAGCGTCAAATGTTATATGCTTATATTAATATCAGAAAGTTACTGCAAGGCTTCGGATACAGTGAAGACGATATTGTTGAAGAAGTAATTTATGTTACTGATATGCAGACAGGCTTTCAGTCCCGGAAACAGGTTGGTGTTCAATTCTACCCGGACCCTAAACGTGTTGCAAGTTCCATCATCGGCATAAAAGAACTGGCAATACCCGGTCAGTTGGTTGAAATAAAAGTTGTAGCCATTAAATAGATACGCTGTATGATGAGTCGCAAAACACTGCTTATTATTCTCCTGGCCGGCCATGTGACACCAGGCCTTTGTCAGCACAAATCCCGCTATTTTCCGGATAGTGTGCATGTTGCTGTGCATCCTGAATATGACAGTGTAAGCAAAACGCACCGATGGTTGTTCGGAACCAATTATCGCAAGGAATGGGCCACACCTGTTAAACTTCCCATAATTAAATTATCCACGGTATATGGCGGTCTAATGCCGGTTAAAGAGGGTGGCGGCATGCAGTCGAAATCACTGCGATTGGTAGATAAATCCGGGAAGGAATGGGTAATGAGGAGCGTTGAGAAAACACCTGAGCGCATACTTCCTCCGGAATTGGCTGGCACCTTCGCCGTTGACTGGATTGATGACGCGCTGAGCAGTCAGCATCCTTTTTCTGCTTTAGTGGTGCCTCCCCTGGCCGATGCCGTTAATATTGCACATACCAATCCAGTCATAGGTGTTGTAGAGCCAGAGGCTATCCTTGGAGAATACAGTAAGGTATTTGCCAACCTTGTTGTATTACTTGAAGAAAGGGAGCCGTACGGGAAATCCGATAATACATTAAAAATGCTTGGCGAACTGAAGGAGGACCCCGCAAACAGTTTTAATGCTGAACAATTTTTACTGGCACGTATGCTGGACTTACTGTTAGGAGATTGGGACCGGCATGAAGATCAATGGCGCTGGGCCTATGATATTAAAGGGAAAGGGAAACAATATTTTGCCGTCCCAAGGGACCGGGATCAGGTCTTCCATTTAAATGAGGGCATTGGCCCATCTGTGGCTTCGCTATCCTGGATCAACCCTGCGCTGGATCATTTTGACGGAACCATACCAAGAGTAAAATACTCGCTGTATAAAACTCGTTTTATACAGTCCTACCCTGATTCGCAATTGAGTTTATCGGACTGGATGCGCATAGTAAACAAATTTGTGGAGTCCCAAAGTGACGACGTTCTGGAAGCGGCATTAAAGTTATTGCCTAAGGAAGTATATGCGATGCGCCGCGATGAACTTCTTGCCAAACTTTTAACCAGACGGAACAACATTCCTGCTGCAATGGAAAAATACTACCGCTTCATTAATAAAACAGTTGATTTACGTTTTACAGAAAAGAATGAACAATTACTAATAGACGAAACTGAAGAAAAGGGTCTGCGGATAAGGGTGAATACTTTCGGCAGAAATAGCGATTTGAAAGACCAATCGCGGTTTGATATGATCTACTATCCTGATATTACTAGGACTATTAATATTTATCTGGAAGACGGCAATGATAATGTTGTCGTAAACAACGGTTCATCACCCATCATTATTCGCATCATTGGTAATAAAGGCATTAAAAGTTATCATGTCGAGCGGGCGAGCATTATGGCTAGTATTTACGGCCGTAAAGACAGCGTTATCATAACAGGTGGCGGAAAAACAAGAAAGCATTTAAGTAATGACTTGTCAAATACCCGATTCATTCAAAACAATCCTTATAACATTTGGATGCCATTGGCAAATATTGCCATCAATGCAGATGATGGATTATTACTGGGGGCAGGATTTAAATATACCAGAAAAGAGGGATTTCGTAAACTACCTTATGCGACTACTCAGCAATTGATCATCTCCCATGCATTTGCCACCAAAGCATTCCGTATTCATTACAGCGGAGAGTGGGTAGATGCCATCGGACAAGCGGATTTTACCCTGAAAGCATTAATACAGGCACCGAACAATACACTTAATTTCTTTGGACAAAGCAACAACAATGCGTTAGTAAAATTTGAGGGCTACCGCCGGTATTATCGCACACGATTTAATATATACCAGATAGAACCTGCATTGCGCTGGAAATTAGACGCAAAAACAAGTGTTAGCGCGGGATTTTCCTTTCAGTATTATCAACTCAGCAAAGAGGATAATGCCGGCCGTTTCATCAATAGTGGAAAAGGAATTACCTCTTACGATAGCCTTACGCTTGATCGGGGAAAGGCACACATGGGCTTTAAGTTAGTCTTTAACAGCGACACAAGAGATAATCCTGTACTTCCGGGCACGGGTTACCTGACCAATGTGATGATGGATGTCAACCGGGGAATCAGTCAGTTCGCCAAACCCTATGCACAAATACGATCTGATTTTACGTACTATCTAAGCCTGAATAGCAGCCATACTTTTGTGCTTACTAACCGTGTTGGAGGTGGAGTGAGTTTTGGCCAGCCAGCATTTTATCAATCCATGTTTCTTGGGGGACAGAGTGGTAACCTTTTAGGCTACCTTGGCAACCGTTTTGCAGGAGACCATATGTTGTACGATAACTTTCAAGCGCGGGTCAAGCTATTAAACATTCCAGGCTATCTGTTGCCCGGGCAACTCGGCATTACGGGATTTTATGACACCGGGAGGGTATGGGTACCTGGTGAATCATCTGATCAGTGGCATACGGGCAATGGAGGCGGGTTATATTTTGCACCGGCAACATTAGCTGTTATACAAGTTTTGGCCGGTCATTCAAAAGAAGGCTGGTATCCCTACGTCTCGCTAAATTTAAGACTGTAATTGCGGAAAAAGTCAAAACAGCTTATATAATAGCGTAACATGATTTAACGCTACAGGCGAAATCATGTTATAGTAAACGCCCGGAACAATTTCATCGCAGCACTATTAAACGCCTGTGTCCAGGTCGCCACGCAGGCGTTTTACTTCTTCCTCCAGTTCACTAACATATTTATTTCGCTCCTCAAAAGCAGAGCTAATCTCGTCAAGCGTATAACGTGGAGTTATGTGCTGCGGGCAGTTCCAATTATAACCCATTACAGTAAAAAGCAGTATGCGTTCAGCATGATATTTATAATTTGCCGGAGCCAGTTGCCTAAACAATTCCGGATCTTCATCTATACCCACAATTTTTAACTCCGCGAATAGCTTAAGCCTGGCTTTTCGAGGGTAGTCCATCAGAATGATGGCCACTTTATTGTTTGTCATTGCATTACCCACAGTTATATATTGCCTGTTCCCACTAAAATCTACCATACCAAGTGTCCTTTCATCGACAACATTTATAAAGCCTTGCGGTCCTCCCCGGTGCTGTATGTAGGGGTATCCGCTTTCACTTGTACTGGCCAGGTAGCAGGTATCCCTGGAACTGATAAAGTTAATTTCTGCATCCGTGAGTCCATCTTCTTCACTAACGACTTCTTTACGGGCATAAGCAACCCTACTCCCATGTATTTCCTGCAGTTTCTTAACTGCATTAGTAAAAGCAATTTTTTCGTAGTTCATAATAAAAGAGCTAAATTAACGACTTCAAAGTTTTCGGTCACTCACATCAATTGCTAAATCATTGATGCTTGCATAGCGCTTTCTCATCAGACCATTCTCATCAAATTCCCATAATTCATTGCCATAGCTTCTAAACCATTGCAAGGTTTCATCATGCCATTCATATTCAAACCGAACAGCTATCCTGTTATCCCGAAAGTCCCAGAGTTCTTTTTTGAGTTTATAGTTAAATTCCTTCTGCCATTTGCGTGTTAGAAATGCCTTAACTTCCTGTCGGCCATTGATAAATTCCGCGCGATTAAGCCATTCGGTGTCAATTGTATAGGCAAGGCAAACACGGTCGGGGTCGCGACTGTTCCAGGCATCTTCAGCTAATTGTACTTTTTGTAATGCCGAAGGCAAATCAAATGGCGGAAGAGGTAATTTTTGTTCCATGATATTTAAGAAGAATGTTTTAAAAAAAATGAATATAATAAAGAATGTTGCAGTCGGATCACATTGTGATCGACGAATTACTTTTTACGCGTTTCAATCCTGCCATGAATCCGTCCTAACAAAATAACTATTAACGCCGGAAAACAAACCGCAGCTATTCCTGAAACTTTTGCTCCGAGGGTGCCAAAAAGAGCTCCGGCCAGAAATCCAACCACCGATACTGCGCTTTGCGCCAGGCGCTGAACCACAGCCTTATCAATTGACCTCTCGAAGAGAAAGTCAGCGAGTTCAAGAGAAAACTGGGTAACATTGCCCGTCATAACTGTTGTTGATCCATGCAAACTACCTCCGAACACCTTCCCAAAGGCATTTTGCAGCCCCATGGCAAATACGACACCCAGGGCCAACCAATAGTCCGTATGATATATACCACCCCCAAATATATTGTTTACCAAATCAACGGTGCCGCAAAGCAGCAATAATCCACCTTCCGCCAATAACACCACAAGAGGGTTAGCTAAAAGTCTGAGCATCCTCCCTCCTGTCATGACTGCAACAATGAAAACCGGGAAGACCACTAGTTTAGCATAATGATCAAAATCTGCTCCTATAACCAGATCTTTCGCAAATTCGATAAAGTTTCCCGTTACGTGAGCCGAGAACATTCCGGTGATGACTACAAATGTGACAGCATCACAAAATCCGCCGGAAAAAGCCAGGCTAAATGTTGCTGTAACCGTATTGTTGGGACGTTTCATAATAAGAATTAGCAGAAAGCCAATAAAGCTTCCTGCCTACCATCGAATTGTCAGGGTTCAGGATGCTATTGTAATCAGCACTGCTGTGTTTAACGTTTAATTTTACGGTCAAGAAAATCCCTGATTGTAGCTCCAATACAAATGCTATGACTTTCAAGCGCGAAGTGGCCGGCATCATATAGATGAAATTCAAGATTTTTAACATCTTTCTTGTAGGCTTCTGCACCAGATGCCGGAAAGATATAGTCATTCTTACCATAAACAATCAGCATCTCGGGGTTATAGTCACGAAAGTATTGCTGCCATTCAGGATAGTGGGGAGGATTGGTTCCATAATCATAGAACAAGTTAAGTTGAATCTGATCGTTTTCCGGCCTTTCCAAGTGGCGAAGGTCCATCTCCCAGTTGTCAGGCGTTATCAGTGCAGAATCTAACATACCGTGTGTATATTGCCATTTTAAACCATCAGGATTATGAAAGGTCCGTAGCGTGTCCTCCGCTTCTTTATTATTTCGATCCGCCCAATATGCTTTAATAGGGTCCCAAAAAGTTTCCAGTCCTTCTTCATAGGCACAACCATTCTGAACAATAAGGGTATCAATACGCTCAGGATATTTCGCCGCTATTCTCCAACCTACCGGTGCGCCATAATCCATAAGATAAAGACTGTACTTTGAAATTTTCAGGCGATCTATTAGTCCTTCAATAATAGCGGAGTAATTGTCAAAAGTATAAGCAAATTCTGCAATAGGTGGTTGCTCGCTTCTGCCATAACCGGGATAATCCGGGGCAATAAGGTGATAACGGTCAGAAAGATCTTTGATCAGGTTCCTGAACATGAATGACGAAGCAGGATACCCATGCAGCAATAGTAATGTTGGTGCATCCTTGGGACCGGCTTCCCGGTAGAAAATATTGACACCTGCAATGTCAATATAATTGTAAGTTGTTTGATTTTGCATCTGATAAAAATTGAACTGGTTATTGTAATGTGATAATTGCCAAGGCATCTGTTATGCGCTGTCAGGTAGATTTGCTTATTTTATACATCAAGCATAAGGCCGGTTGTTTTTTGTTATCCACCTATCAAATTTATGTGTGCCGGGTTATCTTAGTCTATCATCAAAATGATAACACTTATCGGAATTATGTTAACCGTTGTTCGCCACCGCAAACATGCCGCTGCGGTTAGGTGTGCCGGATCGTTGCCGCTGTTTTCCCATGAACTACAGTAAACCGCTGCTCCCTACCGCAAGTACAGAAAGGGGTGCGTAAGCAATAATCTACTTAAGCCAATGCATGACATTTCTATGGAGTCTGACAAAACGTTTTGTTATCATTTATCTAATGACATTTATAAGATTAATGATCATCCTTTACTACTGATGTATTATTTCGCGGGCATACCTTTGACTACCCTTCCAATGCACGAAGCGGAACTTGAATCCCAAAACTATGAAAACACTAAATAATGCGGCGGGCCGTATTAGCTACAGAACCGCAGATCTTGGCGAGGTAAGCATTTTTTACAGAGAAACAAACGCCCACGAAAAACCAACGTTATTGCTTTTACACGGATTTCCATCATCTTCTCACATGTTCAGGCATTTGCTGGGGCAACTCGGTAAAGATTTCCATCTGATTGCGCCAGATTATCCAGGCTTCGGTTATAGCACAAGCCCTACTCCCGATCAATTTGAATATACCTTCGATCATATGGCGGAGCTGATGGAGCAGTTTATCGACCACCTTGGCCTCAAAAACATTTTTCTTTATATGCAGGATTATGGTGGCCCAATAGGTTTCAGAATAGCGACCAAAAGACCGGAGCTGATCAAAGGACTGATCATCCAAAACGCTAATGCCTACATGCAGGGACTTGGCCCTGCTGTACAAGAAATCGGCGCACTTACTCAAGCCAATGACACTGAGGCATTGGAGGCTGCGGTAAATTTCATGATGTCTTATGATGGAATTAAAGACCAATATGTTTATGGAGCGCCGTCATTGGAAACGATAAGCCCGGATAGTTATACGCATGATCATTTCATGATGGAGCAGCCAGGGAGAAAAGCCATACAAAAAATTCTATTTGACAACTACTCCAGCAACTTCCCAAAATATCCGCAATGGCAGGAATATCTTCGCGATAACCTTCCGCCGACTTTAATCGCCTGGGGGAAAAATGACGTAATTTTCCCGGGAGCTGGTGCACTAGCCTACAAAGAAGATTTGCCTGAAGCAGAAATCCACCTTTTTAACGGCGGACATTTCCTGCTCGAAGAATATGGGATTGAGATAGGTAAGCTGATCAGCGCCTTCATTGATAAAAACAGTGTTCAATAATTTTCGAAAAATGGGTTATCTTCTTACTGACGAGCAATTTTCAATTAAATAGTTAACCAATTACGTACTGTCATGAAACGCAATTGCTTTTTGTGCGTAAGCGGCACTGCAAGCCGGAACATACTGCTGGTTTTAGTATTTTTATGTACCGTTGGTACAAATATCCTATCAGCGCAACCAAAGCTGTTAAGGTTTGAGGACGACCCGCCTGCAATTAAAGATTCAATAAATAACTTATACAGGCGCATTAAATTCATACCGGTTGACGTCATCCCTAACGCCTATGTTAGTGTGGGCGGAGAGCTAAGAGCAGAATATGGTGGAAAAGTAAATGAAGACTGGATAGCTAATCAAGGGTACAATCACACCCTCTTACAGCGTTTTTCATTACATGCTGATTTTCACGCGGGGACAAAAATCCGGCTTTTTCTGCAATTAAACAGCGCCGTAGAAAATGGCAGTAAGTACGGCCCCGCACCTGTTGACGAAGATCAGCTTAATGTACAGAATTTTTTCGCCGACTATCTTTTCCTTCAGCATGCCGGGCGATCATTAACTGCCAGAATAGGCAGGCAGGAAATGAATTATGGTTCCGGGCGAATAATCTCCGTTCGTGACGGAACAAATACCCGGCAATACTTTACAGGCATTAAGCTAAAGTATGCAAGCCCGACGTTTTCTGCAGACGCGTTTGTATTGGCAGCAGACAAAATCAAACCTGGCATTTTTGACAATATCCTGTATGGAACCGCTAATCTGTGGGGTATCTACACAACACGGAAAATACAAAGTGCTGGAAGTCTGGATGTATACTATTTAGGCAGCAGAAAATATGGGGCAGTATACGAAGAGGGAAAAGCTAATGACATGAGGCATACTTTAGCCTCCCGTTACTGGAACAATAACGGCGCATTAACCTACAATTTCGAAGGAGCCTATCAGTTTGGCACCTTTGGCAAAGGTAATATCAGCGCATGGACCCTTGCTATAGAAATGGGCTATAGATGGCGCGACAGTAAAAAGAACCCTTATATTGGCCTCCGGAACGATTACATATCTGGTGATAAAAGCGCAGGCGACGGAAGTTTACAAACCTTTAATCCACTATACCCTAAAGGCGGTTACTTTGGGTTTAATCCACTTATCGGTCCTGCGAATCTTATTGACATCCATCCTTATTTTACCCTTTCGCCGAAGCGATGGTTATCTCTCCAGGGCGATATTGTTTTTAACTGGAGGTATTCACTTAACGATGGCATCTACCTACCCAGCGGAAACCTTCATTATCAAGCATCGGCTTCGCAACACAGGTTTATCGGCACCACCTATCTACTTGAGATTGACTTTACCATCAGCAACTATGTATTCTTTAGCGTTGGCGGTCAATACTTCAGAGTCGGAAATGTTATCAAGGACATTATTCCCGATTGGGGGAACTCAAAGTATTTCAACATGCAGTTATCCTGCAAATTCTGAACGGCAACTACAATGTACTTCTGACTGCAGCGCAATCAATATAACAGGCATGAACACACTATGACTGTAAGACACCTATCATTTATCTGATAAGATATACAAATCTGATGATATGCCATCAATATTACAGGCATATACCTTTGAGTATATCAGAGGGGCATTACAAATGCAATTCAACTTACATACCCCCTTTGAGATGTAAGGAGCAGTCCTGCTAATAAACAATTTTTATAACATAAATCAATTTAAAATGAAAAAGTTAATCTTATCAATCATTGCTTTGCTGACAGTTATTACCGCTTTCGCGCAAAAGCCAAGTCCATCTTTATTAACGCCATCAAATCATACACTTGTTATGATAGACTACCAGAGCCAAATGGCTTTCCCGGTAGGTACAATACGTATTGAACAGCTTCGCAATAATACCGCAATGGTAGCAGGAGCGTCTAAGATATTTAATGTACCAACAGTGGTGACCACTGTTGCTGCCAAATCGTTCAGCGGACCTGTATTTCCGGAGGTGAGCGAATTTTATCCTCAGGCAACATCGAACTATTTAGATCGTACGACAATGAATTGCTGGGAGGATGCCAACGCTTACAAAGCCATAGTGGGCAAGGGTAAAAAAACTTTGGTACTTGGCGGCCTTTGGACAAGTGTTTGTATTGTTGGCCCGGCGCTATCGGCCATTAGTGAAGGGTATACCGTATATGTAATTACTGATGCCTGCGGAGATGTTTCGCCGGAAGCGCATAACGAAGCTATTACACGCATGGTGCAGGCAGGTGCTCACCCTATTACCTCTCTTCAATACCTGTTAGAGTTGCAGCGCGATTGGGCCAGATCTGAAACGTACAAATCAACAACTGATCTTATTAAGAAGTATGGTGGCGCATATGGTATAGGAATTCAGTATTCTCAAGATATGATTAAACACTAAACATCCTCCGGGGCATTACAACTGTCATGCCCCTTTATAAAAACCAATGTGATGAAACGAATACAGCTAATTGCCCTGATTTTCTTGTTTACCTCAGCTAAGGTAGTGTACGCACAACAAAAGGCTGATCTGATTATTACTAACGGTAAAGTCATTACGATAGATGAAAACATGCCTTTTGCAGAAGCCATTGCTATAGCAGGTAATAAGATCATTATGGTAGGCAGCAGCAAGGAGGTGCTTAAACTGAAAACGTCTAAAACCAGGGTTGTAGATGCAAAGAAAAGAACCGTTACTTCCGGAATTTACGATTCGCATCTGCATGTTATAAGAGGAGGAAGATTTTATAATACGGAGTTAAGATGGGACGGTGTAAAAACTTTAAGAAGGGCTCTGACAATGCTCTCCGAGCAGGCAAAACGCACGCCGGAAGGACAATGGGTACGCGTGGTTGGTGGCTGGAGTGAGTATCAGTTTGAGGAAAAACGATTGCCGACAATGGACGAAATTAATGAAGCAACAGGAGCTACACCGGCTTTTATACTCCACTTATACGGCCAGGCAATGTTGAACAAAGCCGGCATTGAGAGACTGGGAATCACCGGCGACACACCCAACCCAACGGGCGGGCTATTCCAAAAAGACGCTAACGGCAAACCAACCGGCCTACTTGTTGCAGAGCCAAATGCACTTATCCTTTATTCAACATTAGCAAAACTCCCGGAATTAACGCACGAAGAGCAGGTCAACTCTACTCAGCAGTTTATTTCTGAGTTGAATTCGCTCGGAGTAACCAGTGTAATGGATGCCGGAGGAGGGTTCCAGAACTTCCCGGACGACTATGCTATTACCAATGAACTTGCGGTAAAAAACCAGTTAAACATAAGATTACCCTATTACCTTTTCGCACAAAAGCCCGGTTCCGAACTAAAAGACTTTTTAAGCTGGATGAACATGGTTGATATCGTGGAACATTCAGGCGACCACGACGCGGGCATAAAGGTGGATTACTTTGTACAGGGGGGAGGGGAAAATCTAGTTTCCTCCGCAGGTGATTTTGAGAACTTCACCAAGCCCCGGCCTGAGCTTTCTGCATTGATGGAACCCCAGTTAAAGGCGGTTATTATGCAGTTTGTGAAAAAGCGCTGGCCATTCAGGCTCCATGCAACCTATAATGAAAGCATTGATCGCTTTTTGAGTGTAATAGAAGAGGTGAATAAAGAGGTGCCTCTGAACGGACTTACTTGGTTTTTTGACCACGCAGAAACAATCAGTGAACTGAATATGGATCGCGTCAAAGCGTTAGGGGGCGGTATTTCCGTACAGGACAGGATGGCTTTTCAGGCTGAAACTTTTATTGCGAGGTATGGCAAAGCCTCTGCTCAGAACACGCCACCGATAAAAAAAATGCTTGCGAAAGGCTTGCGGGTTGGGGGCGGAACAGACGGAACGCGCGTTGCCAGTTATAACCCCTGGATCGGTATTTATCAGTTCGTTACAGGTCGATCAGTTGGCGGAACTTTGTTCTCCGGCGAAGAGAATCTGCTGGACAGAATCTCGGCGCTCCGCCTTTACACCACCGGTAGTGCATCACTGATTCATCAGGAAACGACCCGAGGAATGCTTAAAAAAGGCTACCTGGCGGATATAATTATTTTATCGGACGACTATCTGAATATACCAGCGGATCAAATTAAGGAGCTGCACGCCTTGCTGACCATAGTCAATGGTGATGTTGTTTACGGGTCCGGCGAATATGAAACCTATCAGCCGGCGCGGGCCAGCGCTATACCTGCCTGGAGCCCGGTAAATTTTTATGGCGGTTACCAAAAGCTATAGTATCATGCATTCCCCAATATTACAACATAAACAAATCCATCAATTTACGTTAGCGGTATCCTGCATGTTACTAATGGTAC
>Ga0247817_10000346_pt1 | contig 27234 bp, 20 predicted proteins | sample UWRJL212509R1_FD_178010 | JGI IMG/M metagenome (GOLD analysis project Ga0247817, IMG submission 178010) | Plant litter microbial communities from Arlington Agricultural Research Station in Wisconsin, United States - UWRJ-L212-509R-1 | ecosystem: Environmental > Terrestrial > Plant litter >...
CTTTACTGTATCTGCTGCGGTTGAGTTAAACCCCTTTAACACAAACACATGTCCGAATTAATAATGTATATTATTGCCGCATCGGTTGTATCAATCGGTTTAGGCATTATGGCCGGGAAGTCGATCTTCCAAAAAGATTTTTCGAAACAGGAAGCTGACGCCAGAGAAAAAGCAAATCTGATTCTTAAAGAAGCTGAACTTAAAGCTGAAACTGTAAAGAGAGATAAGCAATTAGAAGCAAAAGAAAATTTCTTAAAGCTTAAAACTGAGTTTGAAGAAGATTCCAACAAAAAGAAAAACATCATTCTTCAGAACGAACAAAAGATCAAGCAACGCGAACAAACCATTTCAAAGCAAATTGAAACGAATACAAGACGCGAAGCTGAATTGGATTCTTTAAGGGAAAATCTTTCTTCTCAATTGGAGATTCTTAACAAACGTAAAGAAGAATTAGAAAAACTGAGACAATCTCAAATTGACAAATTAGAGAAAATTGCCGGTCTTACTGGCGAAGAAGCAAAGGCTCAATTGATGGATACCATCAAAGAAGAAGCACGCTCTGAAGCATCTTCGTATATCAAACGTATTACTGACGAAGCAAAAATGACGGCAACGAAGGATGCGAAGAAAATTGTTATTGAAACGCTACAACGTACTGCTACTGAAAACGCGGTTGAAAACTGTGTATCGATCTTCAATATCGAAAGTGATGATATTAAAGGTAAGATCATTGGCCGTGAAGGTAGAAACATCCGTGCGCTTGAAGCTGCTACAGGTGTAGAGATCATTGTGGATGATACTCCTGAAGCGATCATCATTTCAGGTTTCGATCCCGTACGCAGAGAGGTTGCTCGTTTATCCCTGCACCGTTTGGTACAGGATGGCCGTATTCACCCTGCCCGTATTGAAGAAGTTGTTGCGAAAACAGCGAAACATTTAGACGAAGAAATTATTGAGATCGGTGAGCGTACTGCGATCGATTTAGGTATACATGGTTTACACCCGGAACTGATCCGTCTGGTAGGCCGTATGCGTTTCCGTTCTTCTTACGGACAGAACTTATTACAACACTCAAGAGAGGTTGCTAAATTATGTGCAACGATGGCTTCTGAACTTGGCTTGAATGCGAAGGTTGCTAAGCGTGCCGGCCTGTTACACGATATTGGTAAAGTATATCCGGATGAACCTGAATTGCCTCACGCAATCTTGGGTATGGAGTTGGCTAAGAAATACAAAGAGTCTCCTGAGATCTGTAATGCGATCGGTGCTCACCACGATGAAATTGAAATGACGGGTCTTATCTCCCCGATCGTTCAGATCTGTGATTCAATCAGCGGTGCGCGCCCAGGTGCCCGTCGCGAGGTGATGGAACAATACATCAAACGTTTGAAAGATCTTGAATTATTAGCACTGTCTTTTGATGGCGTATTGAAATGCTACGCTATACAGGCCGGTAGAGAGCTGCGTATCATGGTTGATGCAGAGAATGTATCGGATGATAAAGCAGGTATCTTATCGTTTGATATCGCGCAGAAAATTGAAAAAGAAATGCAGTATCCAGGACAGATCAAAGTAACGGTAATCCGTGAAATGCGTGCTGTGAACTTCGCTAAATAAAATATAGCTATACTTCCCGTATTGCTTAATGAAGAGAGTCCCGGTGGAAGCCGGGACTTTTCTTTTTTGGGGGTGTCTGCAAAAAAACGAGTCGAAGACTCTATTTCATTGGTAAATCCTTAGAGCGCTGTGCTAACTCTAAGAATAGAAAGGGTAGTCAAAGACTACGGAATGATAGACACCAGTCACCGCTACGCTAAGACTGGCGCCAGAGAAATGGATTCCCCTCGCCCTTCCGCCATTGTCGGTGTTTAGCAGCATACAATTTAATAGTTTATAGTACAATACTTCCCACCGAGTCACCGACAAGAGTTGGCCTTCAATAACTTAAAAAAATAACCGATGAACATTCTTTTTGTTTGCAGCAGAAATAAAAGACGAAGTCTTACTGCTGAAAGAATTTATAAAAATAATTCAGAATTTAATGTTCGATCTGCTGGAACAGAACCATCTGCAAGAATTAAATTAACGGCGAAACTAATCGATTGGTCGGATGTGATCTTTGTTATGGAAAAGAATCATAAACAACGTATAACAGAAAATTTCAGAGAGTTATCCAACGAAAAAAATATAGTCATCCTGGATATTCCTGATGAATATGAATACATGGATGAAGAACTTATTGAGATGATTAAAATTTCAGTAGACAATTATTTGAATGAGTAATGCATTCAGCCACTATCAGTCGTGATAGACATTTTACAAATTAATTTCTTTTATAAAAAAATCATTTATTGTTACTTTATATTTTGATTTAGAATAATGAACAATTTCATCTCTCTTGAGCTGAAAATCTTCTATCTCTTTTCTGAAAGCATCTGTTTGGTCATATATTTCAGGATACTTCTGTTTTGCAAGTTCTGTTAGTTTATTAATATCGTTTACTTTTAAATATACAATTTCAACTAGCTTGTAATTTTTGGATTCTATATATTTTTCAAATTCTTGGAATTGACCTACGCTTCCATTCATATAAATCAAGACATTTATACTATCTTCTATTATCTTTGATGTCCAAGAGGCACACCAAAATTCAGGAGGAACTATATTGCCTTCATTGATATAAAACCTAATTTTAGTAGCAAGTTCATTTTCGCGTTTTTCAATTTCCTTTCTAAATCCCTCAAATGAAATTAAATTTAAATCTGCATTACTTACAATTAACGTATCTACAGAAGGATAGACAACTTCTGAAATATAATAACGAAATATTAATTTTATATCTATCATTTTAGTTTTTATTTTGTAGAATCTACTTACATGTCCATTCCATTTTATAGCCAGCATATTCGTTTAGGGTGGACGGCTTCTAAGCTAAGACTTAGCAAAAATAATATTCAAATTCCCAAAATATCCGCTACTCCTTTTATCACGATTGCAACACCTCCTATTGCTAAGCCACTCATGAAAAAAGTCATATACATTACATAAGATCCTGTAAATTTTGCATGAGAAGAAACAAATGTAATAATCAACGCAGCTCCAATAAAAGAAACGCCCCAAAGGATTCGTTTCCTTCCCTGATCTTCTCTGATCGCTTTTCTTAGTTTATTAATATCTACAATTATTTCATCTATAGTACGATCGTCAATATTTCTCTCTGCAAATTGAAATTCAATGTATTTATTATCATGCCCGGAAACATACATACCTTTCGCTTCATTTAATAAACTATCGTAGTCCTGGTTCTCTGCCATATACATTATTGTTTGTGAGTTTACTTAATTGGCTCTGCTACTATCCTGAAACCAATTAATACATCAGGATTCTCATATTCAAAAACATAATCATACTTCAATTCCGTAAACTCACTATTCCAATTACCTCCCATCGAACATCCCTTCTCTATAACCATTTCACTTACATTTCCTGCTAAATCAAATAAACCATTTTTATCGGCAGGGTAAATGCTTTTATCAGAAATGAAAACAGTTTTATAATCAACAGTGTCATTTTCTTCAAACCCATCAAGACCTTTATCCTCCTTCATTGCTCTGCTAGGGCTTGTATACATATATCCGTCATTATAGTAGTTTGATACTGTATTAAATATGGGTTTTACTTTAGTAAAGGAATTCGTTTCTTCAATATAAAAAGTAAGACTGTCTTCAATTTTATATGAATACAATTTTCCATATGTTCCGATGTATAAAATTCCATTGTAATAATTTTCTACATGGTATGTATATGGTTTTATCCCTTCATTATAATGGCTTTTTTCTGTTGTATCATTATAGACACGCATAAAGGTACTGTTTTTAGGATTATAGAAAACTTTACTTATGGAATCATCTAGATTAGTAATATTAGGCTTATAATTAATCGTGTACCTCCTCTGATTAATTATAGGACTTTCAATACCTCCGGCAATATTGAATGGCCTTACATAAGCGTATTGAATAAATTCTTTTTTTGCAGGTAACCTGAATGTGTATTTTCCGTTTCCATATTTTTCAGTGAGCCATTCACAATATTTTATTGCACTTTCATACTTTACTCCTACCACAGGATAACCATCAAATCCAGGAAACCATCGATAATATTTATTCATAGGATCTCCCATATGATGTTGAAATTGGTTTATCCAAACCATTGTATCCGGAAAGAACGTATCAACAACAATCTTGCGACTTATACTATCCTGTGTAGCCGCGATGAGTTCATCTGTAAATTTTCGAAATTCAATATTTGTCACTTCGTATTTGCACACATATAAATTTGCATTAGGAATCCAAACCATGTCTTTTTTAAAATCAAAAACAGATTGGGCATTGCTCATTCTAACAGTGCTTAGTAGTAGTAACATTAAAAAGAATTTATTCATTTTATCTAAATTTGTGAATTCGCTGTTGTTCTAACATTGGCCAACAAGCAAATACTCTATGACGTTGTTTATACTTATTATTCCAAGACTGTTTGGTTGAAAGTAAAACGTCAATAACCTTTTAATATCTCTTATTTATCGAATCCTATTATCCTCAATTTTTCGATCTTTAAATCAAGATAGCAATGCGATTGTGTTCTGACATAGGGATCTTGGCCCTCTGTTAAAAACACCTTATCCCTTCAACTTTTCTGATTCTATATTTTTCGTCAATAATTAAATCTATTGTTGAATGACTTCTTCATCAATAGAAAATTTAAAGATTTTGCATCTAATATTTAATGCTCATTCTTATTACATCGATTCAAAGACTCTTGCTGATTAACCATCCGTAGAGCGCTGCGCTAACTCTACGGATAGAGAAAATGCTACCTATTGTTACCAACTTTTTATTCGTTTTCAATATGCTTCATCCCTAATTTTGAATCAAGTTTCGAGATGAAGTTTTTTTCAAAATATTCAGTTAATTTAGTCTTTACTCCAAATTTGTACCATTCAACACCGCCACCACCTTCGCTACCACCATTCCCTTCATTGTCATGAGCGTAGCAAATAAATATTTCTGATTTATTGGGACTACTTAGCCAATGTTCTTCACCCCCATAAAATCGAAAAGTATAATTGTATTTTTCAGGAGCACTAATAGAAATTGTAATGTAACCACCCGTATTATAATAATCTTTTTCAGAAGTAGTATCTGGACGATTAATTTCAGGATTTTCATTTATAACCTCATTGATTGCATTTTCAAGATTCCCCTTAGATGTTGGATATTCATATCCTTTTATAGACCCATGAGTTCCTGCAGTTGAACAAAACGCAATAAATGCTACTAGACCAACAAAATTAACACCGAATCTTTGGTGAGGTAAATTGAGCTGTTTAGGTTTATGAAAATAACTTAAGGGAAGAACAATTAGCGCAAAATAATCTGTGTAATCAATAACTCTATTTATGTTAAAAACAGAAAATTTATTCCAGTAGTTAATGAATAAATCTGCAATTGGTAATTTCCATAAAACAAACCCTATAAATGTAAAAATATAGATAATCTTTTTTTTAGTTGGCAATAGATAGGTCAAAAGCATTGGAAAAATAAAGAGTCCGGTAAAATCACTTAGTTTACCTGTAAGTAAATTGGAATAATATTGTTTTAAAAAGAAGTCATTTAAAATCAGAATAACAAGTCCAATTATAAATGGAATATTTAATAATATGCTCGAATCTCTCTTTATCATAAACTGGTGGAACTAGTGAATACAAGCACCTACTTGCATGTATATTTCAAATGCTGCTAGCTTAACTGTCTCATTAAACGGATACCGAATTTCGAATTTCAAAAATCTAATGTGTATTTATGCGTTCAAAATCAGCTAGCGCTTAAATATGGGTTCTTTCAGGAATAAAAACAAGTAACACATGTCTTAACTGTGATTTATATGAGCATCGAGTCAAAGACTCTTGCTGATTAACCATCCGTAGAGCGCTGAGCTAACTCTACGGATAGAGAAGGAATGACAAATGGCCGGGAACGCTGGGTGATTCATCCTTCTGATATATATACAATCTCGCTAAAAATCGACCATGGCGAGGACAATTTTGTTTATCTTTTAATCCTGTAAATCCTGATTCAGACAAATGCGGTTCAGACAAATGGTCGGTGACGCTCAGTCAATTAATCCATCTTTAATAAACACACTCTCGCTAAACTCGAACCATGGCGAAGTGAGGATCACTTTTTTAACTTAGACACCAGAACAAATCTACCATTTTCAATTTTGAAAATCTGCTTGCCAATAGTTACTTTTTCTCCTTCATTCAGTTTCATCAATTCCGTCAAGTCTGCTTCCATCGTATGAACCGAACCGCCAGTAGCTCTTGCAAGGTCGAGGTATTGGGTATTGATTCCATAATCAGCTCCGCACAAAATAATTTTTATTGGCTTTTTAACATGCGGCATTAACGTAATATCTTTAATAGGTGCCCAATTGTCCGCTATCAAGATAACATTGTCGCACTCAGGACAAAGTGCAATGGCCTTTTCAAGTGATTCAATATCATTTTCAGGCGCATCACCTCCACTGCCATTTCTCATTGTTGTATAGGCAAGCTTTTCAACGTCTTCATATTTTGAAGAGCGTGTATGATATATTCCACCTGTGTGTCCTATAACTTTTCTATTATCTGGTGTCGTGTTCCCATCATTAAAGAATACGAATAGTTTTACATTACTATCCATTGTATTTAGTCTAAGCCAAATTAAAAATTGTGTGGTATACGGCGACATACTTCCTGTAACATCTGCTGTAACAACCATATTTTTCCAGTTATTTCTTTTCAACGTAGCAATAACAGCAGAGTCTTCAAATTTTGCATAGGTGACACCTTCTTCAAAACTAACTGAATCTGTTACAATCACCCCTTCCGACGTAACTCTTTTGGTAGTAATTGCAGCTATACGGCTTTCGCTTAAAAGCTCAGGCTCTATAAAACTGCTATATTCAGCAATATCCGAAGTTTTGGTTTTTTCAGATAAAATATCCTTCATATAACTTATCTCTTTTACAACTTCAGCACTTGTTTGTTTAGGCCGGTATGTAATTATAATTCCGTGAAATAATTTTTCAGCAGAAGATCTATCTGTACAATTAGTCTGCCTGATAAATCTCCATTCAATATCTGTATGATCAAACAATGCCGGATTTATTTTTTTCAAATTCTTAATGCGACTTCTCATCAAATCAGAATATTGTTCACCTTGCGGATGATCGGAATACACAATATCAACACCTGCAACTTTTGCACCATCAAGTTTTTTTACTTCCAACGAATTTAAAATAACAGAACTACCGTAATTCATTTTTAAATAAAGCTGTCTTCCACTTAAAATATCCGGCTCATAAATCGAAACTTTTTCTTCTTTAATTAATAAAATTTTATCAATTGTCATTTCTTGTCCATACGATGGAAGTATCATAAAAAGAAATGCCATGAGCATTATATTATTTTTCATAGGTATCAATTAAATGGGTATTAAGAATTTATTATATAGTTTATATCGTAAACTTCTGATTTACTAACTCAACTCCTTCGCACGTATAAATAATAAAGTAATTTCCGCCTTTCCAACCTCTGACTTTCAAATTGAAATCAAACACAATATCTCCTGCAGGCAATGTCGTTTTGTATGGATATTTCCACACCACTTCTCCTGCTTCGTTTTTCACAACACTCAGCAATTCCATTGGTTTGATTGCTTTGATATCCATCTTACCATTCACTTCAAAAGCAGTGTTTACAATACTATGATCAGGTGCTACCTCCGGTACTCTTTTGGTGCTATACCATGTATCCGTTTGTCCGGCTTGTTTAAAGAGAAACGCTCTTAATGTTTTTGAATTGATTGCATCATCTATGGGCAGATTCGAAGGACTCTCCGCATCTGTCACACACCAAACGGATTGCTGGACAAGACTTTCATCCAGATTTTTTAACGGCGCCATACATTCGATCAGATCCAATAAAGGCTGGCTGGAAGTTTTAGAAATTGTAAACGTAGAGCTCGTCTGCGGACAGCGATCTCTCAACTCGGTGCAATAACCGCTAACCATCACTGGTTTTGATTCAGCAGGCTGCAGTACAATTACATTTTTCTGCGGAATAAGTATAGTTTGTTCGCCTTCATCTCCCGGAATAAAAATTGTGCCTGCTGCTATTACAAATGTACATGGAGCATTGGTTAAATTTTTAACTTTCAATGCTATACACTTACCGGAATAATTACCTGTAGATGCTACCGACACATGTATTTTTTTATCCTGAATAGCTTGTATGAGGTCAGTAGGCGAACTCGTATAGCAATAGGATGATATCAAAACAGTAAGGATTGTCAGGGCCAGGATACATATTCGCTTTTCCATAGTACTTTTTTTAAAGTATAATGGAATATTGGTGAAAAAGATACAGAGGAGAGGTTATTTTTTCAGGTTCTATCTTTAGTCCGTTGCGGTGGATATACAATCTATCCTTAAAGTTAGCGAAGCGCTCTAAAGATAGATAAATGAAAAAAAGTCTCTGACTGGTTTTTAATATCAGCTAATATACACATCGGCTCAAAGACGCGCTTCTATTAAACATCCGTAGAGCGCTTCCCTAACTCTACGAATAGTAAAAAGCCTATGTAAGACAAATTGGTCGGTGACGCTCAAGTAATCTATCTTCTATTCTTATGCAATCTCGCTAAACACGTTCAAGGCGACGGATCTGACACAGGAATTTGAAGTATAAATTTAATTTATTTTATGCTCAGTCCTCGATTGCTTCAATACCAAGTTGTTTAAGTTTTTCAAGGTTATCTTTCATAGCTTTAAGTACTTCCGGCGAATGTCCTTGCCAATCGGCAACTTCACCTACAATACGAAGTGGATCCATCGTTCGATATGATTTTGTTGGATTGCCCGGAAATTTTTTGTCTGTTAAATTCGGATCGTCTTCTATCTGGCCAGTCGGCTCAACTATGTAGATTCTACCGCGGCCTTCACCCAAGGCAAGCTCAGCTCCCCAGACTGCTGCATCTAAAGTCGCAGTCAGGTATACATAAGATGCTTTCTTTCCCTTACCATAGTTTGAATTGAAACCTGATTCGATCAGATCTCCCTGATTCAGATCAGCTTTGGTGCCATGATAGAATTGCTCTGAAGTTTTGTTTGTTTCCATTGTATATATAAGTAAGCCAGCCTTTAAATATGCTTTGATTTTCGGAAAAAACCAATACTCATTTGCTTTATTGAAACAATTAATTCTTATCGCATTTGATCAAAAGACTCCTTATCTTGTCCATTAATTATTTTTATCTTAATTGAAATCATAAATTATATATGAATCTATTCTTAAGCATACTGGTTACGTTTATTTGCATGCCCTGGCCGGCTCTGATCATGATGTCGCCGATGATGATTGCGGCTCCTGGTTTTGCAAATAAAAAATCGTCTATCCTAGTTGCAATGTTATTTTTCATTTACCCTGCCTTTGTATTTAATCTTCTGCATGTATCCGGCTATTCCTTTTATGGATCTAATGCGCTTTGGTGGGCAGCCATAGCAGTTGCATTGGGGGCTTTGGTATCCATTGTATATGGTTTGCCACGACAGCTTATTAATGTATTCAGAGGAATTGCCAATTACGACTATTTCATTAAAGACCAGAACGTATATCTTAATGGAAAAAAGATAAAAGGTGCAGATGCAAGCACATTTACACATTTCAATAACAGAGGCTATTACAGCAAAGATGCTACACATGTTTATTACAATGAATCAAAAGTAGAACAGGCAGATGCTGAAACATTCCAACCACTGCTCAACGACGATACAAAACATTTCTGGCACGACAAGAAGAATGTATATTATGCATGGAAAGGTCTTACAAAAGCCGATGGGGCAAGCATCGTATACGCGGGCAACGGATACGTATTCGACAAAAATCATGTGTATTTCGAAGACCTATTGATTGAAGAAGCGGATAGAAATACATTTACTGTTTTATTCGGACACTGTGGCCGCGATTCAAAAAATGTGTTTGTGCGTACCACACGTGCAACGAATGTAAAAGATCCTAAAACTTTTGAAATGGTGTTCATACAGGATGAGCAATTCGGAAAAGACAAAGATCAGATCTATGTATTGCGACACACACCTCCGCATCCGCTGGAGCCTTTTCCGGAAGCTGATCTTGAAACATTTGAGGTTGTTGGTGACTATTATGCAAAAGACAAAAATAAGGTATACTATTATAGTTATCACACGAATCAGATCCTGATTGTAGAATTGGCGAATTCAGCAACTTTTGTGCTTTATTTCGATGCCACACGAAACACAGATGCGACCGACGGTAAACATTACTACAAGTCAGGTATACTGCATACAGAACAAAAAAATAAATAGAACTTCCTATGTATGCCAGAATATTGAATATTTTTCTTTCAGTTATTTAAATTAAAAGCTATTTCAATCGCTGGCAAATAGTTCATAAGAAACAACTTCTTCATGTGCTCACAATCATTCTGATCCCTGCAATCCAATAAAACAGTATTATCCTCTTTTAGGATCAGATTATAATACTTAATATCACTACTAAAATCCTGAACGACGATGGTATTGTAATCAGATACTTCGCTTGAAAGTTTGTCTGCAGACCAATTGGTAAACTGACTGATTGGATTCAGATACACATCAAAGCTGTCAACTTTGTAGTGCGGATTGTTGTTGTATCTATTGCAATAAAATGTACGATCGCCTTCTGTCAGAATTACAGATGCAATCGTTTTAAATTTTCAACCGAAAGATCTTTTGTTATATCAATATAGGCTTTATCCATTTTTGATTTTTTTCTATACAACACGCATTAATTAGTACTATAAAGCAGAGAAAGCATGCAACTTTATTCATCCTTCAAACATTGCATAATTTTAATGTATTCGGTATAAGTTAACTATCGATGGCATCGGCACGAAACATAGTGACATGCAACAAACTAACAATCATGATACTCCTCACCAAACGTTAGTTCCTTCTTAAGCAACTGTTTTAATCTATCGGCATACCTATCAAAATAATGACACTTTTCTGAAAATATTTCATAGTGATTTTTATCCAGCTCCAGTATCAATTCCAAATTACTGCTTCCACTTCCTCTTGCAGGCAGCACGTTTTGAATCTGTAGTGATTTTATTTGATCCTGATCGTAAACCTGCGAAAACGCACCGCAGGAAAAACCGATCTTATGATTTACATCGTCTCTCCAGATAATCGTTTTATCTTTAAATTGTTCTGTTATTTTTTCTTGTCTGCGTTTTACTTTTGAATTGCTTTTGTAATCACTTCGCATACGTATCTTTCCTGGAAGAATTAAAAAATCACTCACTACCAATTCAGATTCATAGACTTCATCTATCAGCAAGGCCTCATATTCTCTCGTATTTTTTATATGGAAAGAAGTATAACCACCATCAAACTGCCATGTACTGTTGTATGTATAGCAGATGGATAAACGTATTCCTTTTGAATTAAAATACATATTCTTTTGATCGGCACGTTCATAGCCAATTGAATCGGGCGCACCCCCTAAGTCATGCGTCAAAACCTGCTTCAATTCTATATAACTTTTATCTGTACCTGCAGCATCAAAACAGTCTACATAATATTCCGATACAGGTGCATCTTTACGCACATTGTCAAAATATGTAAAGAAATTTACAATTTGAATATTACCTATGCGAATCGGAAACTTAAACTTCAACAACATTTGTCCGTATGGCGAACGATCGAAATAAACAGCGCTATTGTTTTCTAAGGATTGATAGGTTGTTTCCCACAAAACAAATTGAGGCTGGGGAGATTGGATTTCAAATCCTTCCTCATAATCGCTCAAATCGCCTGCAAGTATAGCATAGTTTGGCACGTATGTTCTTCTCCAGATTTCTTTTTTTAGTATTTCCTTTTTATGGATGCTTTCAAAAAAGAGTTGATCATTGAATGAAAATTTTTCCGTAAGAGCTTGATATACATTTTTAAAACCGGTAAAATTTACCGGAATATAATGCTGATGATGATCGAATAGAAATAAAAAAACTTGATTATTATTATTTACAGTAACGTAAGCATACTGAAGATCATCGATAGAAACGTCACCACTACCCATTTGATTCTTACCTTCACAACGTATTTTATTTCCAACAAGCGTAACAACCCCGTCACTACTCTCTTCTGGAAATATATGGGTATTCATTTGCATGTTTAATTACTATTCTATAAGTTAACAAATCAGTCATTTATACAAATCATAATAGATAATACAATGTCGTTTACTTAAGGACTAGGTCAAATTCTTCATTCTAAAACCTCATCCCCAGCCCTTCTCCTGAAAGAGAAGGTAGCATGTGTACACCAATACCATTGGTATAATTATTTAACAACTTTTCCTTAAGTAAACGACATTGATAGATAATATATCAATGAACGTATAAAATCACTCACTTTATTTATAATAATAAAACCAATTACTTTCAAAATTCATATCAAAATTCTTTTTACTATCTAAGCGTAAAGAAATTTATTTGCCGCATATTCTCATGTAAGAAACCTAATTCACTCTGCAAAATAAGTAATGTGATTGAATTCTCTATTTTAACAATTTTTTCAAATCATTAATCAAGTCAAGAATAGCTTAACATTAACCTACCGTTCAAATGCCAAAAGCTACCGTTAAATAAATAGGCCTACTTAAAAAAGAAGTTTTGATTAATTTAATAACGATAAAAGTAAGCATAAATAGCTCTATGAATTTTATTTGAAAACATATCAATAAATCACAGGCTAACACGCACTTGCATAACCGAACAACATTTTCAATACTTTAATTAACCTATAACAAACAAATCACAATGGGACTAGCAGAAAAAAGATTAGCCGAAGAAATTAAAACAGATAAACTTCCGGCATTTGAATCAAAATTAAATGAAAAAGCGGGCTACCCGATTAAAGTTAATATCGATTGGGCTTCATTTACTGCATACGATCAATATCCACTTTCAAGATTGGATATCGTATTTGACGACATTGAAGGTTTTGTAAAAAAAATCTGTCAGGACGATATGGGCAAAGAAGCATTGAAAGATAAACTGTCAACAATACAGTTAACAAATATTGAACAAAGAGAAAATGTTAAAATGGAATTGAAAGACAATACATTGTCTCTTGACTTCCAACTGGCTGGTGATACATTCAGTTCATATACAGATTCGCAAATTGCTGATTACGTAGAAAAACAACTGTAATACTGTGATTGAATCGTATCAAAAAGATTTATTAAAAAATATTTTTTCCTGGTTTGAAATTCTGGAAGAACTATCCAAAAACACAACAGACACTTCCAGTTTACCCAAGCTGGAAGTGTCTGTGCGTTCAGGCAGAATGTTTGCAGGGAGTGTGATTGGTCTAAAAACTTCCATCGAAGGAAATGTATTGATGTTATTGGAGCAGGCCGATGTGTTTTACAACTCACGAATACACCTTATTCAATGCGAAGAAATCACATCCGTTTCATTCATTGACCCAACTACCTATCTGTCTATTTTCTCCAAAGAGAAATCCATTATTTCAGAACTTGAATTAAAACGGAAAACAAAAACCGTAGAAGACGAGCTTGAACAGATCGCTTCAAAACGTATTTCTATTTCCTTACATACAGAATCGATAAGCGAAACAGATAGAAGTTATGCATTAAAGCTGATTGAAAACTTGCCAAAAATAATTGCGCAGTTACAAAAAGATGCTTTAGGAAAACAATTGGTAACGCAACGGATTGATGGCATTGAGATTCAGATGGGCAAAACTGCTGAAACACGTTTGAATGACAAACTACTTATATGCGTTTTTGAAAAAGACACGGAGTTGTTTTTATCTAAACAAAAAGAAGCATTGTTGGAATCGATCGAAAAGGTTTTATAATAAGTATGAATTATAAGTTATGAACTGGTTCAGAGCAAATTGTGTAGCACTTGAAGCAGCTAGAGAAAGGTGTGAATTAAAATAAATGTTCTAATCAATAAAATTCATAACTCATTCCATTAAATCATAATTTATCTGCAGTGTCGGATTAAAGACTGGCGTGTAAAAAAATAAAATTAATAACTTTTAATTTAATATGGTTTAGTTAAGCTTTAAGAATAAACACTCTTCCTAACTTAACTCTATCGATGTTCCTTTTTGATTCTTCTGTTCTTTTGTCTTAATACAAAAGAACCAAAAAATCAAGGCTTATTTCAAATAGGCTAAAATTTTGGTTCACTCCGCTAACGCTACAAAATCGTCTTAAAAAAAGACTAGTTGTAGCGTTCAAAAAGCTCCATGAACTAAAATTTCTTAACGCAATTTGAAATGAGGCCGTTTGAGAGCTATTAAATCATACAAGAATATTATCGAATATATTTTAAATTTTAAAACAACATTGATTCATAATTTTAAACATGACTCTTGATATTCAATCCAACATTGAAAACGAATTAATCCGGATTATCCGTGAAGCAATCGATTGCAGAAAGATTGATACAGAATCTATACGTATGATTGTGTTGTGTGCAGATGAATCGTTTCAAAAATTAGAGGTGCGTATTAAAAACGATTGGGATACGTATTTTGAAAAAGAATATGCAGCGTTAATCGGAGAAATAAATATTTCACAGTGGCTCGATGTCGCAGATCATGCACTGGAAAACATATTGGAGATAAACGCTTCTTACATAGAACGCGCAAAAGAAATTGAAAATAAATATAGTCTAACTGCGCCGGCCATTAACTTCGACCATCTGGCAGCTCTTCCCCCTTCTTATATTGCCTTTTTAGTTTGCCTGAGAGAAGAATTGATTGAACAAGTGAACGCTGGGATTTGCAACGCTGCAATTTCGTTTTCACAAACAGACTTCAAACAAATCGTTAGTTTTTTCACGCACAAGTTAACGTATGATCTGGATGATACTATGTTACTTCATGCTTTCAGTCATCCGGAAGGTACAGGACCTTTTTATAAAGTAGAACTCACACAGCCGGATTATATAAGATCCGATCGCTATCTTCGATTTTATGACAGGGGATTTCATATGTTTCGTGTGGCAGTTTCTCTATTAGACGACGAATCTGAGAATGAAACAGAAGTTATTTCGTATGATATTTCTGAAATTGCTTTTATGTTTCTTCGGGATAAAGATTTTTTTTTCAGACCCAATACAGCATTTAAAAACTGGTATGTCGAAGCCGACAGACCTAATATCGAAAAAGGCGAATATTCTGAAAGGGAATTTTTAAAAAACGTTGAAGATTTTTTTAATCAATTCCCTGAAAAAGTTTTCAATCCCATAAACATTCCCGACCCTATAAATCAAAAAGAAGCTTTTGATCATTGGTTCAACATTGTTATAGAATATAATATTCCGATTGTATCTGTCCATCTGAAAATCATTTTCAGTTACGGTGAGGATGCATTTAGGTATTACCTGCAATCGATTCCAAAAGCACATTCGCAAGAAGAAACAGCCCTAAGCTTTTTAGCCTCAAGACTCTTTTATCAAAACAGATTTGAGGAAGCGCTGGAAGCATATGACAGCATCAAATCACTCACTGAATATGATCAAATTGAATATTTGTGCGCGCTTTACTTATTAAATCTAAAAGAGCGTTATGAAACGTACCAATCAACAACCAAGGTTGAAAAACTAACGCTGGAATTACTAGATACTCTATGGATGCTTCGTGTTCCGCATAACAACGTAGCATTAAATTCCATTGAAGAAAAATTTGTTGCGTTAGTGCCGATCTATAAGAATAGTCAAACAATTCGCCTGCTATCTCTTGTTCTTGTTAAAATCTGCATACGAACACATAATAAGGAGCAGGCGCTATTACATCTGCAATCCATACCGGCAGATGAAACCATTGAGCAGTTACTTGCCCTGCATGAGTTCAGGTCTGTAGACTATATACATGATGCCTATCATCTACATATTCAAAAATGGCAGAAACGGGTTGATTTTGATAAACAGGCAGAATCCAATTCGCTTAAGACAGCAGATAAAAAGAAAACGAATCTTACTAAAACTTCTTACGACTACAGTTATTATTTCAAAACCAGGATCCGTGTATCCGATTACAAATGGGCATATCCGATTGATGCGGAAACATATATCGCTATCAGCGAAAATAAAGAATACGAACTCATTTTAGTAAAAATCATATCCGGAGAATCAATTGAAATACGTCAGCAACTAAGCATCCCTGCTTCCCGGAGAGCACGTTCATGTGTATATCTGGATGGCATTGTATACATAGCAGATAAAGAAGAAGGAATCGTTACATATAAGGTAACTGAAACATCTATTGAACAAACACCTATTATTTATAAAAACAAACTAAAGAAAGCAAAATACGAAACCATTACCATTGCCGGTGATTATTTATTTGCCAGCAATAATAGTTACCTGGAAATATATAATCTGAATGAACCGGAAGCAGATGTGTTATGCGATTCGTTTTATATCGGTAGCGGCTATCATTTATTTGTACATAATAACCTGCTTGTAATTGGTGCCGGTGGCGGCCTGCTGATTCTGGCAGACATTTCCGATAAAAAAAATCCGGTATGTTTGTCAACGATACAGGAAGACACTACACCAAACGACATGTATGTTGTGTTCATTGACAATTACATAGTCAGCCGTTCGGTGTACAACATCAGCAATCCTGAGAAACCAGAATGGATACAATATATTGGTGAAGAACTGTCGCCAATATATTATTTTTCATCAAAGCCTGAAGTACCGATCATCAGTACCCGAGAAGATTTCCTATTTACAACACTCGTATTAAAAGATAATAAACCACTTTACACCAACTGGCGGGAAAGTCTCGATAATCAACATACCAGCGAACGCGCAGTGTATAATTTAGCAACAGGGTATTTTGAAGAAACGGTTATCACCTATTCCAGATACGAAATTAAGTTATGGAAAAAAGGATTGAGTCCAGTCGTTGAGCAGATAAACATTCACAACGAAGTTGAAAGAATGGTAAACACTTGTTTTGATTTTATCGAAGATGAACACCATACCTTCCGCATCGGTAAAGCTATTCTCCAATACGATCCCCTATACCAGCATATTGATATTTCCTTCCATCAAAGTTCAAGCCTGGCAGTTTTAACCAACAGCAATAAGACACACAGCGTTCCGATCATTTCAAGCACGCTGCTGTTATACACCTATTGCGAAGAGCTTTTGCAAAAACACTATAATCCTGCAACAACACACTTTGTATACGATGGCGATGCTATCATGGAAAAAATGATATGCGACCCAAGATTTGAAGACTTGTGTGCACGTCATGTACTGATCCTGTCAGGCAACAACGGTTCTTATAAACAGTATGCAACGAAATCGTGGCAGTCTTTCCGTATCGGAACAGCTGCTGAAGCAAAAGAAGAAACCATTACCGACATCATCTTAAGCAGGAACGACGCCTTCATTGATCAACTGATCCATAAAATTGCAGACAATGCAACATTATTAGATGAACTGTTGGATATTTTGAATAAGAAGATATTTGTTCCGCAAATTACCTCTTCTCTATCCAGCAATAAAATAAATACTGAAGAGGCGGCAGAGATCATTGCCGAACTGCATGCACTTACGGATTCAGAAACGGACACGGATTCCGGAGATGATGATGAAATATATTGTTCGCCTGCATACATTGTAGATCCTTACTATACACCGGAAAAAGAAAAAAAACAGAACGAGACTGTACCTTCGAAATTTTTACCGAATACAATGGAAACGTTCGATTTACAAAACAAAGCATTTGAAATTCTTTGCAGACTACGTGACAGAGAACTTGTACGTACAATTCTTTTCAATGGCATGCAATATGGATACATGCACTACAATGTAAAATATATGCCTGCTGATTACGGCATGAATGAAAAGTTAATAACAGAATTTGTCCGTAACAATCACGGAACATGGAATGAATTTGGAACCGATACCGACATCCGATACTTTTTAATGTCGAATATCAATGCATTTCATGATACGCAATTACAAATACGTATCGCTTACAAATGCGGCCATTTGAGTCATCCATTGATTTCAGAATACATTCAAAATATAATAGAGGGAGGAATGTCTTATGAAGCATTAAGAGGAGAAATGACAGACATTGACCTTTCAACTTTTCCGGAAGAAGTTATCAGACCGTTTGAATCGCTGCTGCTTGAAAAATCAATAGCATTTGAAAATACAACAGATACCCTGCTGCTGATCGATGCAGAACAGCAGGCACCTTATTTATATGCGTTGTTATATAAACTCGGACATGAACATATGCCTGAGATTGTACGCAAAAAAATAGAACAAGCTGTTAAAGAACAGGAACAATATGGCAATCTGACCTTCGATGATGATGAATACGAATTCGATAACGCTTTCCTTGTAAAGCTTTACAGAGAAATAAAAGTAAGACGTTTACTCCATTATTATAAAAACACCAGCGATGTCTTATGGCCACTGGCAGAACCGACGGAACGCTATCAGGAATCCTGGAAGAACACCATAGAAGTGCTTTTTGAACAAGGAAGTGAAGCTTTCGGTGATGCATTCAAAATAAATTACATAGAACGTCTTGCGAAAAATATTGCGTTGAATGAAACGTATGCAAACGACCGTACACTTTCGTATGAGCTGGTACAATATGCATACAAAAACATTCAGAAGAAACCACAACTGGCTTCACTCATAGAACCTTTGGTACTGGCAATTGATGCAAACAAAGATGTATTCCCTGCAGATCTTAACGTAGCAGCATTAAAGGATAAAAACAAATACACATTATTGCAGTCCGCATGGAATGATCTGAAAGATCAGCAGCTGGATCTGGCCGAGCAAAAGGCGGACGCAGTACTGATCATGGATCCGAATATGGGTCAGGTTTATTTTCTAAAAGCACGACTCCTGTGGCTTCGTGAAGGTTTAACGGCTTACCTGCAACAGCAGGAATATTTTATAGAAAAAGCTAAAGGCGACAGTACAGTACTGGCGCGATTATATAATTTAACCGGCTGTGCATTGGATATAGAAAAACGCTACGAAGAGGCTCTGCACTATTTCAAAAAGGCTGCTAATTCTGCGCCAAACGACCCTATGTATATTGCCAATGTAGCAGAGATTTATTACAAGTCAGGAAAATCAAAAGATGCGCTGCAACATGCTAAATCTGCGCGTGCCAATGGAAGCGAAGCTGTTATATTAAAAGAAATTATTGAAAATAAAGGTGTGCTGTCAGAAACTTAATATGTGTTTCATCCCATCGTTTATATATATTCCTATTAAAATGCAGACCGGTATCAAATACCAGAATATCATTTACAACATGACCGACCTTAAATTATTAGATGTACATAATCCTGCTGATAAAACAGAAATCAGACAGGCCTTGCTGAATAAAATTTCGAATCTGGATTTTGAGATTGATATTGAACGCATCTTTAGTTACATATTATGTGCCAAAAGACAGAGCCAGCAACTAGATGCGAACGATGCAGAATTAATCATGTCGGATACGGAAAAGCAGGTGCAGTCTGGTACGCAAGTCCTTTGCGATTCACCGGAAAAGCTGATTGAATATTTCACCACACTCTACGACAATGCTGCAACGCGTTTCAATAAATCACTCTGGAAAGCAGCCGTGGATTGTGTAAAGGAAAACGACAGTGAGAACCTGGAGAGTTACTGCAAACATGTTGCAGATTTTCTAACAGAAAAACCGTTCTTAAAATCCGAAACTCTTAGACTTTTAGCAAATGCTTTTCCATTTACTACATTCTTCCCCGATCCAAACGCAAAAGAGAACAATGGTTTTTGGCAGCAGTACGGATACATCTATAATTTACTGCGCAAAGGGAATGCTGAACTTGATCTGCTGGCGCATACGGTAAATCCGGAGCATTACACAGCTGTCCAATTGGATGATATCTACAACAGGCTTTTATATTCTGCGCGCTACTACCGTGAAAAGAAATACGCACAGGCATTCAATACATTATCAGAAGGCATACCCGCTGATGTTAAACCATTAATCGTGTGGCAACGGGAACTGAATATTTTATACAAAGCAGCATTCATTGAACAGGAAGAAAAAGTAGCTGACATTTTAAAAGAAACACTTCATACAGCGTTATCTTATTTTCCCGTTGATGAACAATTACTGTACATACAGGCAAAATACATATTACAAACACAAGGAACTGAAAAAGCAAAAGGCACAATTGTTGAGATCGTAAAGATCATTCCGCACCATGCAAAATGCCTGTTCCTGTTGGGTACCTGTTACCTACAGCTGGGTATTTCAAGAGCAGCCATGATCATATTTAAGAATCTTGAAAAACTAGATCCGCTAAATCTGCAATACACCATTGCAGGTGCAAAAGCCAAACGTGCCTACATTGATTTCTGTATTGCAGAACATGATCCGAAAGAAAATAACAAGCAGTACTACATCTCTATGGTCAGCGAACTGATTGAACATACCATGTTTGATGAAGCAGTTGCTTTTTCAGCACAGGCACCTACAGGTGATGCAGACCTTACTGCTCTTTTACTGTATACAAACGATATAAAAAACTACGATCAAAAAGGAATAAAAAACAAAGAGGTGCTTTTCGATGCATTACTATCTGCCAATGATAAAGAGATCCGAAGAAAAATAAAAGAACATTATTTAAAAGATATTCCAACATGGTCTGAAATACAAACCGAAAAGAAGTTCATACAAACGTTCTTTGAAGAAAACCCAAGCGATGCTATGGCCAATTATCATATGGGTATGTATTTCTTTTCAACCACAGATTACAAACAAGCGTATGATTATTTTTTGAAAGCAAAAGAGATAAATCCGTCTGATCCTGTTATGTATTACAATCTGGCGCGTGCAGCAGCGTTAATTGAAGACTTTGAAGAAGCTATACAATACATGAGTGTGTATCTGATGTATAATAAATATGCGCTACTGGCGAATGAAAATTACTGCGCGTGGAACTTTACATTAAATGAACATAAAAAAGCACATTTCTCTGCGAAATGGATTTTAAGCATTTGCAGAACGGATGAATTCAAGCCGGTATATTTCTTCTATTTTACTGCAGGTTTAAAATTACACCTGAATACTGTGTCTAAAGAATATCATAACCCGGTATACATGTATGAAGCATTGGAACTGTACGATCAATATCCAAAACCGGATGTTTTCTGGTCGGATGAAGACGGACTAAAATCAGTGTGTTGGGCTGCCAAGATCTGTTATGATTTAGATGATCACGAAAAATGTATTGATTATATCAAACAAACGTTACAGCACATTACGGATGACAATACACCTTCCGCTAAAATGGGGCTATTTGAATTGCTTCCTCAGAGCTTATACAAACTGGAACGGTATGAAGAATTAATAGAGCTTGTATCCGGACGCGCTCAGGATCTGCTGAATGATAAGGGATATCAACACGACATGGCTCCAGCTGCGTTCTACTTATCGTTAGCCTACGGTGCACTTGAGCAATATGAGATGCAGATGGAATGGTCGGTGATCTGTGCGAATAGCTACATGCTAAAAGAAACTCCCCCGATTGACTGGATCGACACGTACCTGACAGATAAGTTTGGTGTGTGTGTGGATCATGATGTTGATTCGTATATCATACCCATCGGTGCTGCATATCTTGAGATGATCAAAACAACCAATCTGAATCACATCTGGATGGCGCACAATATGGCAAACGTATATGCAGCTTTCGAACAGGAAGAAGAAGCGCTGGAATACCACAAAAAGTGTCTTACATTTTGTGAGGAATTTCCAGGCGAATGTGAAGAAGAACGAATCGGTTCTCAGGCTTTCATCAATGCGTATATGACTTCCACAAAGTAAAAGAACAATCATGAGCACTACACATAAATATCATACATTTTCAAATCCAACAAACCTAAGCAAAGCACAATTGTGGCTGATTGCAACATCTGCGATGCTTACAGAACTGAATAACGAGTTTCACGATACACTTTTACCGCATCACATCTACGGAACAGAGGAACTGATCAAAGACAGTAAACGATGTCTGCTTCGCGACTGGGATATAAAAGATCTGGAGGGATTGAGTGACACATTAAATTACCTGCATACGGAGCAGACCTTCGCTCCAATACAGGAAAGCTGGGAACTGCTCAGCGATAACGAATTCAATCAGACACATAAAGCTCCCATCGGTGTAGAGTTCAGAAATTTATTAAACATGGTATATGATTACCAATACGATTTAAAACAAAGCGATTATGCATGGCACTACGGGCGCTGTGCCTGGATTATCAGACATTGTTTATTCGACGGCTTTATAACCGAAGCTGAAGCATGGAATCTGCTGGAAGAAAACGGCAAACGAATTAAAGACATGTTTGATTCCTGGGAAAATTTTGGACTATCGTATCTGGTTGGAGCGCAATACTGGAAAAGAAAAGAATACACTGAAATAAGTATTAAAGATCACAAAAATATCATTACGTATTTATTGACAAATAAAAATTCGCCTTGGCTGAATGTGGGCTGGGATGATTTTGAATAAAAAACATTAATTATACGAATGATATCAAACGAGCATCATGTTATTCATTCATGTAAATTTCAAAATATATCTTTAAAATTTACATGAATGAATTATAATGAAACAAATATGACAACAGCATGAAAATTACAAATTTTAAATATCTCAAAGCGCAACTTGATCAAACTCCATTTGAACATAACAGTAAACGTAATTGCTCTATTTGTGGAAAGCAAGACTCCCCACAGTTAGAATTGGATGAATCGTATACGATTATAACACAACATCCAGAACCTATAGAATCAGCATGTCTCAACTGTCTTATCGAAAAAAAGTATGCATTTGAACACCAAGTCGAAGGTGGATTTTTAACGGAAGAAGGTATATTGCTTGAATCTGAAAAATTCCCATACTTAAAAGATAGCAGCGATTATTCAGAAAATTTATTACCAAAAGAAACACGATTAGTTGCTATTGAAACATCCAATGTACAAGTTTTGATGTCTACTCCTCCATTCTCTGCCTATCAAGAAGCAGTATGGCTAACACATTGCAATGATTTCATGAGTTTTGTTGGCAATTGGGAACACGATGACTTTGTTGTCAAATCACCTGATGGAAATGCTCAACACTATTTTGACGAGATACTAGCGAATTATAACGGGGATGATTTTTATGAAAAACAATTCAGCCCTACTAAATCTGAATATGCACAAAGTATATTTTATGCATTTGAATGTTCAACATGTAAAATACATAGAGGTTATGTGGAATAACTGTTTAAGTTAAATGCGTTAACAGAATTTGGTCTTAACGAACCAATGTCGTTTCGTTAAGCAGCTTTAATTGTCAATTGTCGGTGTTTCTGCCTGAACACATGTTATGGTAGAGGAAGCTCATTTGCGCAAACCACCAACAATGCGCGCTGATAAAATTTGAGAGTAGTAGGTTGTTGGTGCTCCGCACAGTTAACTGCTCATTATACTAAGATTCGAGCTTGCGGAAACACCAACAACAGCTAAATTCTCAGCGGTTGAATGTGGACTGGGATGATTTTGAGTAGCACATACAATTCAATATCGTAGAGTTAAGGTTTATATATTTTCTTATATGTCATTACTTCAACTCAACGGCCTCATTTAAAATTACGTTAAGAAAATGTAGACAGAAATGTATAGTGAAGGGTAAAAGTCCCTATTCATAAGCAATACATATCGCAGGATAAAAGTATTGCAGATAAGCAAAAACACAAATAAACACCTAATTAAAGTAACTATTTAACAACATCATGCGAGACTTTCAAGAATTAGGATTTATATTATTGATTATTGTAGCGGTTATTGCCGGCGTACAATGGTTCTTACTGCAATTTGCACATTGGTCTGTAGCTCTTATTGCAACAGGCTTTATAGCCTTATTTATATCCGGCATATATGTATCTTTAAAATTTGCCAGACCCAATGGAGGCAGCAACGGACCTGACAGTTCAGAATTCATTACTCCTGCACTTATCGTTTTCGCATCATTGCTTTTGGGTTTATGGCTGGTTAGTTATTTAAGCAAAAACCCAATTCCGAAAATTGTATTTATAGTATCCCTTTGTCTGGTTATCGTTTTTGCTATTGGGCGAAATGTATATGAATATGTACATGGTATGAGTTTTTATTTTAAAAATTTCAGTGATTGTGAAATAGAACTATTAGATGAAACAGCAGGCAAGTCCAACGTGTTTTCTATTTCATTCCAAAATTCGTCTAGTGGTTTCAGTTCCGACATTCATCCTGACTGGAAGGAAAAGCCTTATCCACAGATCATACGATTTGCAGATACGATCAACTTCCGTTATTACTCTAACCAAACAAAAAAAGATTATCTTCAAAAATTTCCATTTGATTACAATTTATGTAAGGAAAAGGCAGGGCCAATAGAGTATGTCTTCTGGCTTAGATCGCACCATACATTACCCATGAAAGTAATTTTATTGCCGGATAATAAAGTAGATCTCTATCTGGGTGGTAGTTTAGTTAAACAATACCAATTAAAAGAAACGAATGCATCTGTAATAAATCAAAGTAATTGATGATGTCATACAAAGACTACTGAAAAGAAATCAATGCGCATTGAAACGTTACGATTCTCTGTAATGTATGTATTCTCAACAAACTGCATACTCAAAGAATAAATCATCGGATCAACAATTCTACCATATATAAAGTATAACAAACAATTTTAATAAAGCAAAGTCATTGGTATATGAAATCTTCAGGCGAATTACTTTTAAAAGAAAACGAAGAATTTATTCAGTTGGCGCTTGCATTAGTAAATGAACGTCACCCATTTATTGACTTACATACCGAGGAATACGATTGTAAAGTGTGGCGGGGAATAAATGGCATTGCGGTAGATTTTACACGCATCATACGCTATGTTCCTATAGGCAAAAATAAGCAAGAGTTCGAATATGACATTATTGTAAATCTTACTAAAAAAGTCATAATGCCGTTTGAAAAGCCAATTTTAAACAGAAAATTTTACATACCTTCTGAAGAAGATCTAAAATCCATCGCATTTATAAAAAAACATTTTGGTGTGTTTTCTCCTCAATTCACAAACATCATTATTGAAGAAACTGAAGAATATAAAATCAGTTGCACAAACGATGCATCTTATGGATACTATACGTTAAACAAAAAAACGGGCAAACAAGGTGGCGCAATGCAAGGGTCTTATTTACCTATGCAAAAACCGAACGATACCGATTTAATCTTTGATACATGATCTGTAAAAACACCCTTATAACCTTATGACGCGAACGTATTCTTTAAACTAATAAGTTAAAATCGAACAAAAAGTATAACCACAAAGCATTAATTGGCAATAAAGCTGCAATCAAGATATACTTCTCAATGAAAAAATATACATTTATTAAAATATAAAACTAGTATGGCATATTACATCATGCGTCAAGACACATTGATTGAAGGCGCACGTTCTATTGATGGCTTTCCTGAAAATATTGATGTAGAAGAATGGATACAAGGAAAGCCAGTACCACATCCTGGTGAAAATATAGTTTTTGATTTGTCATTAGAAAGTGGTGAATACCGAGGCGATATTATGGATGGTTTTTTGACTTTCTATTCAGATGAATTGAAAGAAGCTCTTGAAAGACAAGGTGCAACTAATGTAGAATACTATTCAATCAGATTACGGGATCAAGAAACCAATACTACAGAAGGTGGTTATTGGTTGGTCAATATTATTGGTCGTTATGATTGCATTGATCTGGATAAAAGTGAAATAGAACGAGATGAATCAGATATAGACGAAACTGATTTTGAAATTCTATCATTAGTGATCGACAAGAACAAAACAAACGGAGCAAAAATATTCCGCCTGCACAGCGATCCAACATTGGTAATTATCAACCAGGAATTAAAAGATTATTTTGACAAAACAGATATGCTTGTTGGAGTTGAACTGATCCAGACTGAGATGTATAGTGAATGGTAACAATCAATCTTTAATATAATAAATATACAGTGAATAAAATGATGAGTTTTTACATACTTATACCGGCTTTGGTTCTAAGTCTCTCGCTGGTAAGCCTTGCGCAAAATCCATCGAAGTATACATACCTATTTCGGAATGTAATACTGAGCAAATCAAAAAAGTATGAGCTAGCGCCGGTCCTTCGCGGACGCATCTATTATCCGCACTACTTTTACCTGACTATGACAAAACAGTATATCGTTTATTCGGACGTAGATAAATCGGGCCCATACAGTTGTCAGGCTGAAAATGATTCACACAATGGAAAAACATGTGCGTTGTTAAATGAATCCGGAACGGTAATCAATACCATAAAGACCCCCTTTCGTTTCTCCAATAGAAGTGGTTCGTTTTATGGCACAAAACACTATATTCCCTGGTTAGAAACCGGAAAATCAGATTCAGTCTCCTATTACAAAAGCTACAACAATGAAAGGGATTTTAGCAGACAAACATTTGAAAAAACATTTCAGGAGTTGTACATAAAAGCCGACTATGTAGAATTTATAAACCTTCGCGGAATTGATGGTGATCAGTATGATGCCGCTGTAATTTTCAGGATCGATGGCAAATTGGAAATACTTCTTTCAGGATTGCATAAAAGTCACATGTCCTGTCACTTTCAAGAAAATGAAAAAACCAATAATAGGGACGACTACTATTTACCAGAGATTTCAAACCAGAATTCCTTTCCGCAGTCCGAACCAATTGTAGGTATGGTTCCACTGGAAACTAATAACACCAATCCGTTTGTACATTTCAGACGTCCATTTACACGACCGTTTCAAATCAAAAAATACCGGAAAACATATTCTTCCGGATGGAACGGAATCATGTCGTTACATGGAATACCTGTTTATGTACCCGGCGAACAAGAAGGTGTTACGTGTGTAAAATTCAGAACGAAAGAAGATGCCTTTAAAATTAAATTATTAGAAGTACCAAAAACAGCATTGCTGCCTTATTATAACCTTGGTCTTCGAACCTTTCAT
>Ga0247817_10000348_pt1 | contig 27153 bp, 31 predicted proteins | sample UWRJL212509R1_FD_178010 | JGI IMG/M metagenome (GOLD analysis project Ga0247817, IMG submission 178010) | Plant litter microbial communities from Arlington Agricultural Research Station in Wisconsin, United States - UWRJ-L212-509R-1 | ecosystem: Environmental > Terrestrial > Plant litter >...
ACCTTCCCCCGATCTACTGCTTCGCTGAGTACAGCGACGGCGATCGGATCAGGCAGGGCCAGCAGGACATCAACCAGGTCCAGATCAGGAACCGCTATGCCCTACAGCCAGGTTGGCGCTGGGTGAGCCTCGACTCGATGCGTGACGATTCCATTCCGATGGCCGCTTTCGAGGGTGCCATCTGGTGTGGATTCGGCGCTGTCGATGCCACCTCGACCATCGAGAAGATGGAGATCTCGGGCCACCACTCGTGGAACGAGACCTTCGTCTGTCGCGTCACCCCCAACAGGGCGAACGATGTCTACGTGGCCGATCACGCGCCGTACCTGGAGGTGCGCAAGCACCTCGAGGCACGCCTGAACGGACGGACCTTCTTTACCAACGAAGAGATCCTCCAGATGGACGCCGCGAAGGCTCGCACCATCGTTCCGATCACCGAGTATGACGGCAGCTTTACGCTCCCCGTCGTCCTCATCCAGCGCGAGCTGGGCTTCGACAAAGTCGAGGTGGTCACCGAACCGATGGACAAGGGATTGAAGCAGTACTGGCGAGAAGCACAGGGATAACACCCTACCAGCCCCTCATGGGCATCCTGTCACTTCGGTGACGGGGTGCCCTGAGGGGCTTCTTCTTGCCCTCTCATTTATTTACAATAATCTTCTAATATGTTATAATCTAGTTCTTATGTCGACCCGCTATCCGATAGAGACCCCTTTAGCCATTATCACTGGTACTCACTCTGCTGGTAAATCGACATTGCTGAGCGACCTCGAGCAAGGCAAACTAAATGACCTTGGTGTTTACGATGAAGAGTACACCGATTTTGGCTATGGAGTTATAGATAGCCCAACTGGTAAACGCGCACTCGTTACCATTCCTGAAACTGCACGTTGGTATGCGGGCTTATACGACCGCCCTGATCTGCTCGCAGAAAACTATAATTTAGACTTTCAACTATCCATCGACTCACTCGTTATATTCCGAGCTCATGCAGCAACGGCATTGTCTCAGGCGGTTAAAAATAAGTTAATCGAACGAGGCGAATTGCCTGACGCTTCTATATTAGAGCCTATCGTCGTATCAGACCGTGGTCCGCTTGATGGCATTATTTATAGCGAAGCGCGTATCCTCGATCGTGATACGAATATCGTTAATGGATCGCCTCGCACTGGATTTCACACAGAATGGCTAAAAAGTTTCGTTGACTTGGTGATCATTGCGGACCACAAAGACATTGCCAGTGAAGCCGATGCGGCACGATTAGACGATGACGCGTTACGACAAAAAATTGGTGAAAGTACAGTACGAAATTACACTCAGTTTATGCCAGAAGGAATGGTCCATATCGTTTCAGGAGACCAAGAAGCTCGTAAAGCCGAAGTAAAGAAATTACTCGCTCCACTTACCTATGACGAGCGTATAACGAGAAAAGCACTCGCTTACGAAAAATGGAAAAACGTTAAAATCGCCTAAGTTACTTAGGCGATTTTTCTAATTCAATAACAATATGTTGCCAAGCACCAAGTGTTACTTGTGAACCATTTATGTGTTCAGACACTTTCACTTCACCCTTAAGAACAGTATTTACAGAGCGAATATGGTTGAGGTCAAAATCAAGAATTGCGGTCGCCTTCTCTGCGGTAAAGTTAACCACAATAACATAATGTCTTTGTTCACTACTCCACACCCATGCCAATATATGACGCGAGTCACGTTTCAAAAAACCAGACACTGCGGTCAGAAGTCGCCACTCACCTGCTTGGAAATTCTTTTCCTGAATAAAACTTTGTAGCTTATTATAAAAATTAATTATCGCCGTATTGGGCGTCTCATTTACTCGCCGTCCAAAATGAACTGGTACACGAATCTTTCGACCTTCGTACTGTCCGTCATAGTACATATGCGCACCTGGTAGCGTCATGGTAATAATTGCAGCAGCCATATGCTTATCTAAAGGAAACTCCTTTGCGGCACGCTCTTCGTCGTGGTTTTCGATAAATCGTAAAAGATGTGTTTGATATATGACTGATTTCTGTAAATGCTTTCTAATGTCATGAACGGAACCATCCAACAAATAATCATACAAATCCTTGTCGTAGCAAAGATCAAACCCTTCATCTAGCAGTGCCTGTTGCTTATCCCAATACACTTCAGCCAGGAAAATAAAATCAGGATGCGCTTCACGGACCGCACCGATGATGTGTGGCCAGTATTCTGTTTCTGGCACTTCACCCGCTCGCTGACCCCAGGTGTGAACAAATATTGTGTTCATCATAAGCATGGCCATATCGCAACGAACACCATCACTCATAGTGGCTATCTTTTGTAATGTATTAATTACTTCAGCCCGTAGCGACGGTGAAAAGGCGTTCAGTTGCAACACGTCAGACCATGGCTCAAAATTAGGATCTTTGCCTTTTGCAAAGATACCACCAGGTGTCTGAACAAACGCTTCGGGGTGTTTCTTCAACTCTTGTTTTGTTCCCGATAAGAAATAATCTGGGTGTTCAGCCACCCAAACGTGATCAATGGCAACGTGGTTTGGGACGTAGTCTAAGATGATCTTAATCCCCCGCTGTGCGAGTGCTGCGCGTGCTATAGCCAAGCCTTCATTGCCACCAAGCAGGTCATCAACCACGTACTGCTGAATACTATACGCAGACCCTAAAAGGTCTTCATCCTGAATATCCGGCAGTGCTTCTTTTAACCACTTCTCGCCCTTCGCCATAGCAATTGCCGTTGGACTGCGCTTCCATACGCCCATAAACCAAACCGTATCAATGCCTGGACGAGCAACGGCATCCCATTCTTCCGATGACACATCTGCAAGTGTCACCGAATGACCGACACGCTGCCCTACTTCTCGCAAGAAGATAGGAGTATTAATCTCATAAATAGTTGGTTGAGTACTGCTCACACTTAGCCCTGATAGCGCTCGGCAACAATTGGCCAGTTCACAACATTCCACCATGCAGCCACGTAGTCATCGCGTTTGTTCTTATAGTCTAGATAGTAAGCGTGTTCCCAGACATCCAGTCCAAGCAGCGGCTCATCGCCACCCTCCATCAAAGGATTATCTTGATTAGCCGAAGTGCTAATCGTTAGATCTGGTTGTAGCCACACCCAACCACTTCCAAAGACGGCTAAGGCTTTGCTAGTGAATTCATCAACAAACGCTTGGTATGAACCATACTTAGCGACAATCGCATCACCAAGAGACCCTTCTGGCTGTCCACCACCATTAGGAGACATCACCTTCCAAAATAAGCTATGGTTATAGTGTCCGCCACCATGGTTACGAACTGCGCCACGAATATCGTCAGGTAACGCTTCAAGGTTACTAATCAATTCGACAATCGTATTATTCGCAAGTTCAGGATACGTCGCAATCGCAGCATTTAACTTATCGACATATGTCTTGTGGTGCTTGTCGTGATGAAGCTCCATAATTTCTTTGCTGATATTTTCACCTAGTGCGTCATATGCATAGTCAAGATCTGGAACAGTAAACATGGTATTCTCCCCTACTAATTATTGTGTGTTAGATGGCGTGGCAACTTTGGGAATAGTGATGAATGTTTTCACCTTGTCGGTTCCTTTGATGGAAGCAAGCTGCTGCGTGAAGGCAGCAAGAGGAATATGAACGTACTCATAATTAACTTGTGTTTCATTACTATCGATTAATTTAACAAAGTAATATCCATCACCTGTTGTTGATTTTATAACAGTAGAGATCTGACCTTTTTGTAATTTGGCCGCAGTGACTGCTAAACCGCCATCTTGGTTTGTCTTTGGAACAAAGCCAAGTGAGCCGTACACAACCTGCAGAGTTGAGTCCTTATTGATGACCTCGGAAACACTTTTTAAGTCAGTATTGCCTGCTGTAATTGTTGCACCAACCGACTTTGAGATAGCATCCGCATCTGTATCGATAGCAAAAGAGACCTTCTGTCGTAGTAGTTTTATTTCCATTGCGTGTTTGTACTCTTCAGGTGACCAGCCATAGTAATCGAGGATAACTGCATCATATGTTGCTTCGGTAACTTCACCGTCGGTAGAACTTCGTTGTTGTTTTAAGAACGTTTCAAGTTCTGCCGCGGACACAGAAACGTTATTTTCCTTTGCAAGTTTTGAAGCGTACGCATCCGCCTGAGCATCTTCCATTGCCTGCTGTTTTACAAAGTCAGATTGTCGCTTGCCGTCTTCGGTTGTTAAATTAAGTCGTTCTTTTGTTTCAAGATAATGCGTTGAGCTGCGGTATTTCATAAGATAATCGCTATACAGTACACTCTGTCCATCAATTGAAGCTACTGGCAATGGAAGCACGCGCGTCACACGATAAATAAAGTCACTTGTGTTCTGGGCTGAGTACAGCTGCCAGTAACCAATACCAATAAGGGCAAGGAGCGTTGCAACAGTAATAATAATGGCGTTAAAGACCAGCTTGTGACGCGCGTATTGAACCGGATACTTAAATCGTCGTCCACCAGCTAAGATACGCTCACGGTGTTCGGCAATCGTTTCAGTAGTGATACGTGATGAATCTTGTTCATTTGGTTTACGACGTATCTTATTCAGTAACTTCTTCATGGTCTCCCTGTTCTTCGACTGCATTTGCTACAGCATTTTGTAGTTTGTTGAATGTCCTATCTGGGTGTTCGACGTTACGGATCACCAAGTCGCCGACGAATGTCTGAATGACAATGGTACCAAACCCCATAACTTCGCCAGTGAATCCAGGTATATTATAGCTTATGTTTTGGATCTTTGACAGTCGCAGCTCGACCACGTCTTTACCGAAAATGCCCTTTTGCGTGACTTGGCGAATACGCTGATTTGTCACAAGATAGATAGTAAAGTACCACATGACGTAGTGATACAAGAAAAGCAAAAGTCCTAGCGCCAGTCCCCCAACGGGTAGCCAAAATAATTCCAGGTTATCCTGCCAGATGAGCGGCGGGATCGCAGTAATAAGTAGTGGAAAAAGTAAAAGATAGAACCCTTTTCGCATAGCGATAATATGTCGCCTAAATACAAACAACACCTTCTCACCCGGTCGTTGACCCTCAAAATCAAGCTTCGCTGACTCTGTATCTTTTTTTGCCATAACTATTGTATATAATACAGTACTTACGGTGTTTTAGCATCCGCTACTTAACGATGACTGATTCAACGATACGCTTCGCAATAATGGCGTTGTCACTCGTTAACGCAGTTTTGATAGTCTCAGCCGTAAGAGCAGTGTCGCCTGAAAGTGCCGTAAACTCGACATTCGCGTAAGCAATTACGGTCTTTGGACTCGTCGAAAGTACAACTGCCTGCACTGGCCCTACTTCACAGGTGGAATCACCCGCTTTCAACTTATCAACTCCTCCTGCAGCGTCAACCATACCGAACTGGTACATATACACATTACCCGATGTGCGCCATACCAAAGCACTGAACATACCTTTAGGGAATCCTTCCAACGCACTCCACTCTGAGGATTGAACAGTCGCCTGTTCGCCACAAGTTGCACCAAATGAAGCTGGGGTTGCAACACCATACTTCAGTGTTACATCGCCCTCTGGGCTAGTGATGACATCCTCACCATTAACTTCCTCACCCTTCCAAGATGAAGGATACTTTAGCGTCAGGCTATATCCACCACCCGTAGACGAATTAATAGTGTTAAGATTCACATTCTCAGGTTTTAGCGCATCAGCTTCTCTCTCTGATTCAACAGATTGCTGTGTCTTTTTGTCCGCCTCGAGGGCAGCGTCACCCATCTGCTTTGTATAGTTCTGCCAAAAGATAGATCCAAGTGCACCTAGTACTACCAGCACGACGATAACGATAATAATAACGACGGCGAAGCTTCCTTGTTGATTGTGCGAAGATTTCATTGATGCCCTTTCATGAAACGTAAGTATGTTGCTATTTAATCATTCTCTCAAAATAACCACAAGTTCTCCATTATCTCTTATGGAAATACCCTACCTTAACCCAAAAAAGTCTAAGCGATATCTGCTTCGCTAGCTTTTTGAGTTTTAATCGTGTCATTCTCTATAATTTCAGCGTTTACCGGTATGCCACTCTCGATAAATCTAGTTAGATTATCCGACAACTCGAAGCCACCGTTGAAAAGATTTAGTGCAAGAACGACAGCTCCTGCCACCCTCATTACACGACTAATCACATTTTTTTTGCTTTTTGTGTTTGCTTGATTGTATTGGCGAATCACTCCTCCAAAAATCTCATCCACTCTAGCGATAACCTCGTCTGGTCCAAGTGTCTCATAATGATTCAAAGCGTACTTTAAGGCGTCTAATCTGTGTAGCAAGTTATCTACGAAATTATCCGTGAATCCTGCAGATCTAATTTCACTTTCAAGCTTATCCAAAGATTCCATTAGTTCATCGATCTTACCACGATCAAGCAAAGGCTCAGGTATATCTCTATTCAGATATACGCTAATAATACCAAGTGATGCCGACAAACCTCCGGGTATATTATTCCTTACGGCACTCGACGTCGAATCCAACGAAAGCATATTTAGAAATCTCTCCAGATCAGCAATAATGTGGTTAAAGGGCTCAACATCAAGACCTATTTTTTCAAGATCTTCACGGATACGAACAGGGTATTTCCATGCGTCACTAACTACAGACATTAGCGAGCTCGTGTCTTCAGCGGGAAGTTCATACATGGATGCAAGTGCGTTGCGCACGCGATGAGAAGAGTTATTACCAGATTCAGCAGCAAACCTACTAATAAAAACGGCCGCGCGCTGGGCTGGATTCGTTGATACAAGTTCACTCATAACATGAATTATAAACGAGCCACGAACATTATTAAACCATAAGCAAAAACAAAGATACTACCCATATTAATAAAAAGACTTCGTAGAGAAGTCTTTTTAGATAATACTCACTTGGTACCCCGGGCAGGAGTCGAACCTACAACCATATCCTTAGGACGGATCTACTCTATCCAGTTGAGCTACCGGGGCATATTATCAGTTTAACAGATAAGAGAAGGAATTGTGGTTCAGAGACGCATTCAACTATTGGCTTCGCTCCAGGTACGGGCGAGGGACTCCGTCGCCTCGACGTACTTGGGCTGCAGAGATAGTTGAATCCGCTCTGCCCCCCCAATCCCTTTTACTTATCGTGTAAACTTTTCGTTCAGAACACTGTAGTCGAAGAGTTCGTCTTCAGAGAACCAATGTGGGATTTCTTTTTGTGCGTCAGAGGCGTCGCCTGAGGCGTGGATAAGGTTTGGAATTCCCTTCTCTGCTGCATCACCATAGCTATAGCTCATGTGCGAGAAGTCACCACGGATTGTTCCTGGAGCAGATGATTTTGGCTCTGTAGAACCGACAAGCTTACGAACAAGATCAACTGCTTCGATACCTTCAAAGACCATTGCGATAACCGGACCTTCGTTCATCATCGTAAGGACGTTGTTAAAGGTTGCTTCACCACGACGAGTGATGACCTGACCGATTTCTTCGTAGTGTTTGTGGTAGTGTACTTCGTCTGGTTGAATCATTTTTGTTCCAACGATTTTCAAACCAACTCGTTCAAAACGAGTCAAGATTTCCCCAACAACACCGCGCTGCACTGCGTCAGGCTTAAATAAAATAAGTGTTCTTTCGATAAGGTTCTCTTTTGCCATGGTGGTCTCCGTATAACTAGTGATTTTATTACTGTACGTATTGTACCAAAAGAATGACCCCTAGTACCACCGCAAGGCCAATTCGATACCAGCCGAATACGGCGAGCGAGTGTTTTGATAAATAGCGCATTAAGAAACCGACGGCAAATAATCCGCTGATAAAGGCGACGAGGTTAGAGAGCATAAGAGTTCCTAAATGAGCCATCAAATAGTCATGATCCCCTAGGAAAGTTTTTATTGTCACCCCCAGCATGATAGGTAGTGACGCCAAAAAACTATACTCAGCCGCTTCGGCAGGCTTCAACCCTGAAAGACGTCCAGCGATAATTGTTGAACCCGAACGTGACACTCCAGGGATAAGTGCTAGCATTTGCGCAAAGCCAATTGCCAAGGCGCGCCACGGGCTGAGTTTCTCGCCGTCTTTTATTTCTGATGCGTGTGGAATCTTTTCAAGAACAACCATCACGATACCAACGAGCGCCAAGGTAATCATAACGACAACTGCACTGCCAAAGAACTGCGGTGTTGCGCCGATGAAATCAGCTAAAAGGTAGCCAACGATGCCTGCAGGCACAGATGTAATAAGAATATTACGAGCTAAACGAAAGTTTCGTCGAACGAAAACATCAGTGATGATTCCCCAAATTTTCTTGCGGAAGAATACCAGTAGCGCCAGGAAAGTTCCAAGATTAATAAACTCTAAAAAAAGATGATCTGATGCACCAGACAAAAAAGTCTGGGCAATAACAAGGTGTCCAGAGCTACTAATCGGAATGAATTCCGTTAGCCCTTGAATGAGTCCCAAAATAACTGCAACGAACCAAAGCATTGTTCTATTGTATCGTCCTCGCCCCTTTTAGGCTATGCTTATTACATGTACATGTCGGAACTCATCCTCGACTATATCGAACACCTGGAGGTAGAAGGTGGTCGTTCCTCAAAGACAGCCGAAAATTATCGCCTGTATCTAGAGCGTTTCGTAGAGTTCACAGAAGATATTAAAGTCGAAAAGATTACTTCAGAGATTATTCGTAAGTACCGTCTGTGGTTAAACCGCTATAAGAACGCTTCTGACGATGAACTTGCGACCATTACGCAGTCATATCACCTGATTGCACTTCGTGGCTTCCTAGGCTACCTATCGCAGCGAGACATTGAATCATTGGCACCAAATAAGATTGTCCTACCTAAAGTATCCCGCAAACAAGTTACTTTTCTTCACTACGATGAAGTCGAAAGGCTTATTTCGGGTATTGATATCTCGTCTGAAGCTGGCCTACGCGACCGTGCGATTGTTGAACTCCTTTTTTCCAGCGGTTTACGCGTGTCCGAGTTAGTAAATCTAAATAGAGATCACGTGAACACCAAACGACGTGAATTTATGGTGCGCGGAAAAGGCCAAAAAGACCGCCCTATCTTTATTAGTGAAGCAGCAGCTGGCTGGGTAGATCATTACCTTGATGTGCGCGAAGATACGCTGCCTCCCCTGTTCGTCAGTTATAGCAAGAATGTCGAGACAACTAATAGCGGTGACTACAGGCGTTTAACAGCGCGAAGTATTCAACGCATGGTTTCAAAGTACGCTCGGCTGGCTGGTATCACCAAGCACGTCAGTCCACACACGATGCGCCATAGCTTTGCGACCGACCTCTTAATGAATGGTGCTGATATTCGCAGTGTCCAGAGTATGCTTGGGCACAGCAATATTAGTACAACACAGGTCTACACACACGTTACGGATGAACACCTTCGCGAAGTATACGAAAAGTTCCACAGCGAATCTGGCGACGCGTAGCTAGTTACAAGTGGTTTGATTGTCGGCTGGAATGGTGTTCGTCTTGTCAGTGACGATAAATTTCTTACATAGATTACCAGATACATCGAGGGCAGCTTCAGGGAGTGCGATGTTCGTATCAACAAGGTCAACTCGCTCTTCAACTCGGCGGTACTGATCATTTGCACGACCAGTTGAGTCGATGCTTGGCTGGACACCCTTGAACTTTGCACCAATAAGGCTCACACGGAAGTGGGTTGATTTATACAATGCAGACAATCGTAGATACGCCGTCCGAGTCAAATCACCAGATGCGTTCCCAACAGGCTGTGGAAGGTTGAGTTGTACACTACAGGCGTATCCTCCACCACTTAATCTTCCGACGCAGCGTGTTCCTTGTGGAGTACCGCTTGCAACCTTACGAATATCGTAATCTGCAAAACCCCAACTATCTTGTGTGACAGGAGTTGCGCTTCCTGTTACTCCAATTGGGTAAAGGAAAAGTGTATTCGCGTTACTTGCGCCCGCAGAGCTGGTGTCAAAATCGGTCAGATTGAAACTGGTGCCGTATTGCATCATTTGTGCGCGCATGACTGATGGTCGTGATTGTGGCCAACTTGACTGAGCCAGTAGTGGCCAAATAAATTCGTTCGTTCCTGCATCTGTCACAACTGGAGTAGTTGGCTGAAGATTGACACTTGTCCCACTTGTTCCGAAGTCGTCAGTCGTAAACCACTGCAACAAAATACTCGAGTAGTTGTTTGTACTAAATAACGGAATAACCTTCGAGGTATTTGCTTCGAGTGTTCCTAGGTAATCGTCAGTGTCGAGCTTCATTTTTACACAGGTATACGCTTGGTTTAATTGGCTATCGTTACTAGATTGAGATTGTTGAACGACAACCTCACGAGGATTCGTTAAATTAACCCCGACCGCGGCAAGCCCTTCGTTACATGTATTTGTATTAATTGCCGCTGCTGCGTCACTACATACTGTCGCATCGGCGTCACATATCGTTCGATAATAGATGAGTGCACGTTTTGCATCTTCTACCCCAGCGTGTGCAGAGTCGAGTGCGCTCTTGGACAAGTCGTTAACCGTCGCCTGCGACTGGTCTTTTAACATGATGCGCAGGAAGCTAAGTGTCACGACCATAATCAGTAACATCGCAAAAACAACAATAAATAGCGAGACAGCTCCTGATTCTTTACGGCGCCTTGTGTAATCTTTTAGCATAACCATTCTAGTTAACCCCACTTACTACCCTAAGGACAAGAGTAAACTGTTCAGCAGCACAATAATTAAGATCCGAACCCGTCTCTCCTGGTGCTTTACAGCCTGTTAAATCGGTCTTGATAGCAGAGAGCTTATCCGTTCCAAGGACATACGTTACCTTGTATAGTTGCTGTGCCGATAAGGCATCTTTTGAAGTTGCGTTCGAATCAACTTTGAAAGAGTGGAACACTAGGCTATGGTCACCTGATCGTAGCAACTCAACCGCATTAGTTGGACTAATTTTCGGATAGACTCCTTGTCCGTTTGCAATACAATACGTTCCGCCCGCGTCAGGTACCTTCACAAAGCTAATCTCGTAGCGAGGTGTGCCGTTGCTGCCGATCACGACATTCCCCGAAGTATTTGGTCCAGAATATTGATTGCGATTCTCGTTCACAGCTTCTAGTGCTGAACCATAGTTCCAGATGTAACTATACTGTCCTAAACACATGCGTCCGCCCCATTGATTGTTTACATAGCGTTTATCATCAGCTTCGGTCGAGAAAGTACTACTGCTACGCAAAGAAGATTCTAATTCGTCGCTAATCGCGCGTGAGGTTTGGTTCACCTCTTTCAAGATAATACCGCGGTTATAGATGTTCGCAACCTGCACAATCGTCAAAGCAATCGCTAGCAGTAGCGCAGATATAAATGTCATCGCCAGCAGAAGCTCAATAATCGTGAAGCCTTTGATGCGTTGCAACGTACTCGTCATGTTATCCTCGTGGCTCATATAACCTCACTATCGTTCCAATCGTGATCGGTGGACCTTGGCCTGGACTTTCCCAACACGCCATAATATGAAAATCGATGTATCGGGTGTTATCCTTCTGGCTGTCACCAGTTAAATTGGAAGCGATCGCCTCTATCCAAATACCTTGCGCCTGGCTAATCTTGCCTGAAACCTGGTCGTATGTCACCTGAGCAAACGTTGATGCGGGAACAAATGGCGCACCGCTAACATCTACGTACGTCGCATTTGCAGCATCCAAAATAAAACTGCCTGACGGTGGTGATGGACAAGTCGTCACATTTATAAAAGATGACGCCGAGGTAATCGAAATATCTTGGGTCATCGCCTTCCATTGGCCAGCTGGAGTAGCAGCTTCATACGTCAGACCAGGCTGAAACTTTGCCACATAAGCATCGTGCAAGAATCGCAGGGTTGTTGCTTGGCCATCAATTTGTGCACGCACGAGCGTTGTCTCTAAAGCACGTCGTGAAGCAATTGTCCCTTGGTTCATAATTGTCATCGCACCGACAATCACCATACTAAGAATAGTGAACGCAAATAACACCTCGATAAGCGTGTCGCCCCTTTGATGGATTCGACGAATGCGGCGCGTCATTAACATTGTGGGCTTCCTGCAACGGTTATATTTGAACGGCTTTCAATTGAGCTCGGTCCATTTGCAGCCTCACCAATATAGACAGCCAGTCTCTCGGGTACAGATGCACCATTTGGATCGATACATACTGTTCGTGCCGCCTGTCCTGGAACTGCAGAAGTATTTTCTACCAGCATGCTCTTTAGTGTTGCAGACGAAACGGAGTCGATGTCGTTAACACTATCAGTAGTGAAAGTATAATTTGTACCACTATTTGGAGATCGAACGATAAGCACACCTAATCGACGAGGTGTGGCACCACTCTCTCCTTGTGGCCATGCAATCTGCGCGCCCCACTCCAATGATGTCTTGACGATACTTCCTGTAGAAATTCCGAGGATATAGCTGTCCTTAATCGCAGACACGTCGGACGCACCTGTTGGAGAAGTGTTTGGAGGAATATACCCGACGACAACGGCTGTAGTAATATCTTCACCGACGATAGAAATATACTTACCAAGTAAGACGCAATCACTTTGACCAGGCGCAGGTCCCCCATTCGACTCGGAGATATTTGCAGCTGCATCACACGTCAGGTTTGTGTCACGATCATTACTGACATTCATTACTTCTGAATATTGATCTTGTAGCAGCGCTCTAAAACTCGCAACAGAGTCTTTGTATCGCTGTGCGCTAATTGACGACCCTACCCCTACCAGCAGCCCAGCAATCATAGCCCCTGTGATTGCCAGAACCAGCATGGTTTCGATGATCGTAAAACCGCGTGTAAAGTGTTTGCCCATGTGTCGCCATTATAGCATAAGCATGGTCAGTATAACCCCTATAAAAAGCAGCTACATCAAGCTTAAAGTGTAGAACTCAACAATCATTACACCAACTAATTTTGTAATCACTGCACCCGCGATTAAAAGCGGTCCAAATGGAACATGTGAATTACGTTTCAGTTTGCCCGTTAGCATCAGTGGGATAACGATAAGGCAGCCAATGAGGTTAGCGGCGAATAACGCAATAAGCGCTAATTTCCAGTCAGCAAGTAGCAATCCCAACCCAAGACCCAGCTTTACGTCGCCAAAGCCCACCCAAGCGCCTTTAGAGATCGTATGTAGCACAAGATATAACCCACTAAGGATCGCAACTGACCCAACTACACTAATGATTGCGGCAACTGTATCGGTACTAGAAATGATCATCAATATCGCACTGACGAGTCCAAGACCAATGACAGCGAAATTGATTTTATCCGGAAGCAGGTACCACTTACTGTCGTAGGCGAACATAATCGCCAACCCTACGCCCGACACCAACCACAGCGCAAAAATAGCAATTTGTAGTGGATCAACCAGTGGCGTTGGCCAGAAAAGGTATGACGCAACGAAGTACAATGCTGTCCCCAACTCGATAAGGGGCTCCATATACCCTATTGAGTGACTACAATTGCGGCATTTACCGCGCAGTGTCAGCCAGCTGATAAGTGGTATGAGGTCGTACCAGCGCAGCTCGTAGCCACAATGCAAACAGCGAGAACGATCCTGAGAGATCTTCTCGCCTGCAAGCTTTTTTAATTGTTTGTACTCTTTTGCATCAACAGGTTCGCCAGCCTTTTTGTCAGCTACTAACTGTCGTGCGCGAAGACGCCAGACCGTTGCCCCTGCGAAACTACCTAGGACAAGTCCAAAGAGGATGAGCCCTACAAGGATAACGATACTAAACATAGACTTATGATATCAGACAAGCGTCAGATTAGTTGTTTACGCAGTGGTAACCACCACCTTCAAGTACCATACGGAAGGCAACTTTGCGGTTTCCAGCAACGGCAATGCTCGAGCTTGAAGTGCCGCAGATATATCCGTTAGAGAAATAGATGATGTTTTGCGAGTTTGCAAAGTTTTTTGGAGTTGCACCAGTCATGAGGTCCGCTTCTGTACTGCTTTGCATAACATAAGTATCACCTTGTCCTGTTGTGGCACCAGATGGGTCGATAAAGCTATCTCCGCCAGTGGTTAAGTAATTTGTGACAAATGTACTGTATCCTGCGGCATCAACAGGTATCTTACCTCTGTTTGAGTTTGTGTAGCTAATGATAGCACTTGAAAGTCGACCCATGTCGCCTTTACGCTGTGTGTCACGTTGGTTACGTTGTAGCGCTGGAAGCGCGATGAAGACCATCAAGAAGATAAGTCCAGCGATGGCAAGCACCAAGACAACCTCAATGATTGTGAAACCCTTTTGGGTCTGGGCTTTTTCAGCTTTTATTGCTTTTGCTTTTTCGAGAACGTTCATAGGAACTTTTTCCACCTTTCAAATGAACTAAATTACTGCATAACTGCTTGTGTTTAAATATAGCCGAGAAGAAACAGTTTGTCCACTCTTTTTATAGCCGAAGGCTATACGTTAATGCCGTTAACAAGGCCATAAATTGGAAGTAGGATCGCGCCCACCATTCCCCCAGCGACAACCGCCAAGACGACCATCAAGATAGGTTCGATGGCAGTAGAGATGGTTCGAATCTGTTCATCTAGCTCGTCTTCGTATACCTGCGCTACTTTTCCAAGCATTTCATCGATACGACCAGATTGTTCACCAATCTTGATCATCTGCGGCACAAGTGACATCATCACTGGTTCTGCCTCTAGTGCAGTGGATAATGCCTTACCACCCTTCACTTTATCGGCTGCCCTATCGATACTTTTCGCAATAACCGTGTTATTTACCGCTGTCGACGTCACACGCAACATATCAAGCATACTGACTCCAGTGGCAAGCAATGTCTGCCCTGTGCGAGTAAACCGCGCCATGTACAGCTTTTGAAGCATCTTCCCAAAGACAGGTACTCGAATCTTAAATTCGTCCTTTACGCGAATACCACTCTCTGTTTTAAGGAATTGGACGAGAAAGTAGATTCCAACCCCGACAACAATGATAACAATCCACCAAAAACGAACCAAGATATCGGCCGCATCCACCATAATCTGCGTTAGAAACGGAAGATCTTTATGTAAGTCTAGGTAGAGCTTCTCTACCTGTGGAACGACCGTGAAAAGCATGAACCCTAATACGGCACCAATCACCACAAGGACAATTACTGGATACGTTAATGCACCTTTGATCTTGCTCATTGTGGCAGCGTCTTTTTCCTGCTGGTTTGCAACGCGCTGTAGTGACTCGTCTAACGTACCTGACATTTCTCCCGCCGAGACGAGTGAAATAAAGACACCGTCAAAAACGTGCGGGTGCTTTGAGAAAGCAAGAGACAACGACTTACCACCTTCGACGTCACTGACAATCTCTTGGATAACAGATTGAAGTTGCTTGTTTTGCGTCTGCTCGAGCGTTGTATGAAGGCTCTGGCTAAGCGGAAGGCCTGCACCGATAAGTGTTGCAAGCTGACGCGTAAAGACGACTTTGTCTTTTGTGGTAATACGGCCAGTGATACGAGCGATAAATGACCCGTCGCCATTCTGCTCTTTGATCGTTAATGGAATGAACCCCTGTTTTACCAAAAGCTGTGCAGCCGAATTTTCAGATTCGGCTTGAAGACTTGCTTTGACGAGCTTGTTACTAGCTCGGTCGCGTGCTTCATAAACAAACTTTTTCACTAAGTGTTTAGCCTCTCATGAGTCTTTCGAACTCTGTTAGATCAACGGCAAATTCACGGGCGCTGTCATAGGTAATCGTCCCTGCCTGAACAAGGCTAACGAGCGTACGGTCCATAGTTTGCATACCTACATCGGCACCAGTTTGGATGACAGCATCAAGTTGGTGCGCCTTACCTTCACGGATAATATTACGAACAGCTGAGTTTGCGATCAAAATTTCGGCCGCAACCACACGTCCCCCACCGATAGATGGGACAAGACGTTGTGAAACGATCGCCATAAGAATGTTCGACAACTGCGCACGGATCTGTGGCTGTTGGTGTGGTGGGAATACGTCGATCATACGGTCAATTGATTGTGCCGCAGAGTTTGTGTGCAGCGTTGCAAAGACAAGGTGTCCCGTTTCTGCGATTGTAATAGCCGCAGAGATTGTCTCAAGGTCACGCATCTCACCAATAAGCACAACGTCAGGATCTTGGCGAAGGCTTGAACGAAGTGCTGCCGAGAAGCTGTAAGTGTCATAGTGCACTTCACGTTGAACAATGACTGACTTCTTTGACTTGTGTGTAAACTCGATTGGATCTTCGATGGTAATAATGTGGTTAGATTTCTCGGTGTTGATCTTGTCGACAAGTGCCGCAAGCGTGGTTGACTTACCCGAACCCGTTGGCCCCGTCACAAGAACAAGTCCGCGAGGGAAGTTCGCAAACTCCATCACAACATTTGGCATACCAAGTTCGGTGACAGACTTGATTTCATTAGGGATCAAACGAAGTGCAGCGGCAAGATTTCCGCGCTCGTGGAAAGCGTTCACACGGAAACGACCAAGTGTTCCAAAGGCGAAGCTAAAGTCAAATTCTTTATCCTTTAAAAGGATCTGACGTTGGTCTTGGTCCAAAATAGCAAAGACAAGCGTCTCTACCCCTGCTTCATCGAGTGGATTGAAGCCTGCAATAGGCACCAAAGAACCATCGACGCGAAGCATCGGCGGCAAGCCTACCTGCAAGTGAAGGTCAGACGCTTTGCGACGGACGACTTCTTCTAGTAAAACTTCGATTCTTATTTGTTGCGTTTCCATTATATTTTCCCCACCACCTTATGCCGTATCCGACGTTACCCTATTCACTTCTTCTAGCGTTGTGATGCCCGACAGAGCCTTTAAATAGCCGTCTTGGCGCATCGTAATCATACCCTGCGAAACTGCTAATCGTTGAATTTCAGAGCTTGAAGCTTTGGCAACAATTAGTTTTTGAATGTCTTGATTTACATCCATCACTTCGTAGATACCAGCACGGCCACTATAGCCACGCGGTGTCTGAGGGGTATCAATACCTCTTACCAAAGTATAAGCGCTTTGGCCTGCGAGGGGAAGGTCTTTATAGCCTAAATCTTGAGAAACTTTGGCGACGTCTTCTTTGGTTTTTGGCAGTAAATGACCGATAGTTGCCATAATATTCTGTGTTTCAATGGGCGTCGACTGATATGTTTCGCGCTTGGTTGCAACCTTGCGCACCAAACGTTGACCAATAATTGTGTTCACTGTGCTGGCGATAAGGAATGGTTCAATATCCATGTCTAGCAGACGTGGCAGCACTCCAGCGGCACTGTTTGTGTGCAGCGTACTGAACACAAGGTGTCCTGTCAGCGCTGCCTGCACCGCGAGGGCGGCAGTTTCGGCGTCACGGATCTCTCCTACCATCACAACGTCAGGGTCCTGACGAAGGATCGATCGTAGTCCGTTAGCGAAGGTCAGTCCTACTTCCGCATTCACCTGAATTTGATTCACGCCGTCCATTTTGTACTCGACAGGGTCTTCAAGGGTAACGATGTTCACGCTGTCGTCTTTAATTTCTTTGATAAGTGCGTATAGACTGGTCGACTTACCCGAACCTGTTGGTCCAGAGGTAAGAATCATACCGTTTGGCCGTTTGATACCGTGTTTGACGACGCGAAGTCCGCGGCCTGTATAGCCCATGTCCTGAAGGTCAAATGAATTGCCTGTTTTATCCAGCAAACGAATGACGATTTGCTCGCCCCATACGACAGGGCTAATCGCGATACGAAGGTCTACTTCCTTACCCGCTACTTTCACAGCAAACTGACCATCTTGCGGGACACGGTGTTCGTCAATTTTTAGTTCAGCCAAAATCTTAACGCGGCTGACCAATGCAGGTTCGATGCTTTTTGGCAGCTGCATAATTTCGCGAAGAATACCGTCAACGCGAACGCGAATTTTCAAAGTCCCCTCTAAAGGTTCGATGTGAACGTCACTGGCACGTGACTTTACGGCGTACTCCAAGATTTTACTTAGGGCTTGGCTAATCGGTGAATCTTGGACGATCGTCTTAACATCACTTGCCTCTTCAGCCTTCGCTTCTTCCTGAGATACTTCGGCTGCTTTGTCGACACTCGAAAGGTCAGTTCGGTATTGATCAAGGATACGACGGACGCCAGCTTCTGAGGCCATGAACACCTTTAGTGGACGTTGGATACGATTTGCTAAGTAGTCGACTGCCTGGACGTTATTAGCGTCGATCATGGCTACCGCAAGGCGATTCTGCACTTCGGCCAGTGGGACAGCCATAAAGCGTTCGGCAATATCTTCAGGAAGGAGACCGAGGATGTTCTGCTCGATCATTGTACTCGTCAAGTTAACGTAAGGAACGCCCGACACCTGTGCAATCGCGTGCGTCAAAAGCTCATCATCGATAATTGCCTGTTCGGACAAGAGGCTAAATAACGGTTTTTTTGCCGCAGCAGAATCAGCCCGAGCTTGCTCTAGGACACTTGAAGCAACCAACCCCTCTTCGACAAGGAGATTGATTAGTTTATCTTGAATATCGTCAGTTAGCAGCGGCATAGGACGATCCTTAGCGAGCGCTTTCACTCGTAGTAGTGTCAGTTGTCGGTTGAGTTTGGTTGATGTTTACCTCAACAGAAGGATTGATAGCATCTTCGTTAAAGATAGCGCTATCTGGGGCTTCAATGGTACTGGTGATTGGGTCGACTGTTTTTACCTGTGTTCCCTGTTCGGTCATACCGCCGAATAAGCTATTGGCAACAAAGTACGCAATACCAACGCTGACGGCAGCAATTAATATGATCATCGCTAAATCGCTACGTTTCATGGTTTCACCGCCTTATCATAAAGAGTCACCGTTTTTGCTGGCTCGTAGAAAGCACGTCCTAGAACAGTCATCGTCTGACCTGAACCTTGGTTCTCTATCTGAAGACTCGTAATATCAATTGTACGGATAGAGCGTTCGAGGTTTGTCAGTGCTTGCAGCAACGCAGCCTGATCACCCGTCACGACAAATCGGAAGGTAATCTCGTTGTCACCAGCTGCTGCTGACCCACTTTGTACCGCACCTTCGCTGAGTGATTCAATTCCGACAACTGGATCAACTTGAAGACTTTGGATTGTCAGCCCATTGATACCCGCCAGTAGCTTGTTTTGAAGCGACGCACCAAATGCCAAAGAGTTAGCATCTGAAGGGAGTGCGTCAAGAATTACCTGAATTGCCTTATCAGACTCATTCGCTTTTGCCTTCGCAAGGTCTTCGTTAGTATCAAGCACGCGTACTTCTGACTGTAGTGCATCGATAACCTTGTTGTTTTGCGTCAGCGTGCTGACGGTCTTGTTCTTCTCTATCAATACTTTTTCATTAAAAATAAGCTTTTGACCAAGGAAGATCGCGACGACAATTGCAAATCCAACCAAAGCAGATGACGCAGCAATCCATATAAACATTGTTCGGTTTGCGTTCGAGATTTGGGTGCGCTTTCGAAGCGCTGTATCATTTGGTTTCATTAGTTTGATGCTCCTGTATCAGTTGCCTTATCGGTAAAGATACTCTTAGGAATTCCTATGTATGAGTCGGTCACGTTTCCACCGTTGATAAGAACGATTTTCGGATTTTTGATGGTTGAGGCAAATAATTCTTGTGCGTAAGTAAAGCTGACAGTAAATCGAAGGACTTTCGTACCTGATGCGTCTTCACCAAAGCTAACGTTCGATAGACTAAGGTCGGTTGCAAGCAGCACATCAGTTGGTTTTTCGTCGCCTTCTTCTGTGTACTCAACATAAGCAGCCACAATAGTCTTTTTGAATGCCTCTAATGAAGGGTACGTCGGTGTCACACCATCAATTGTCATCACTTGTGCTTCTGCATCAATTTTAATGTTTGAGACACCCACTTGGTTTGGTGCTGGTGGAATAATTGCCTGTAGCATGTTAAAGATACGAGAATTGATTGGCTTTGCGTCATTCAGTGCATTAATCTTTGTGAGCTGGTTTTGAATGGTGAGAATCTTTGAAAGGTCATCGACTTTTGAAAGAGTGTCTCCGCCCGTCTTGATTGCGGCATCAGCCACAAGACTTCGCGCTGTTTGAACACCAAAAACGTAGGCTGCCAATATGGCCACAATCGACACAGCGACAATTGTCGTCACGATTGCACCAGATACCACCGCCGAACGAACCATTCGAGCTTTGATAAGTTCTTGTTTTACATCAGGAACAAGGTTAATTTCAATCATTACTTTTTGTTCCTTCGCTGTGCAAGGCCAATAACGGTCGCGAACTCAGATGCAACACCCATGAGCTGCTGCTGGTCATTTTGAGAAACACGAACTTTCTGCCAAGGGTTAGCAATAGCAAATGGTACGCCTGTCTTTGCCGTGACATACTCACCGAATAATGGCACGATTGCCGCGTAGCCAGACAACAGAATGCCACCAACAGGCGTACTTGGGTAGCGAGTTTGGAAGAATTTTACCGATTTAATAAGTTCGGTTGCGAAGTTCTCAAGGGTTGATTCGACTGCACGATAGACTTGGCCCTCAAGGCGGTCAGGTGCAAGGCCAAACTTCAAAATAAATTGTCGCGCTTGATCTTCTTGGACGTTCAAATTTTGCACAGCTGCTTTTACCAGTGAACGAACACCGACAGGAATTGTACGAACAAGTCGTGGGCTATCACCAAATGTAATCGCAAGGTCAGTCGAAGTTTCGCCGACGTCGATAATGAGGCGGCCGTCTGCGACACCAGCAGGAAGTAAAGAACGAACCATCGCAAGTGGATCTGGCTCTGAACCAATCACATCAAGGCCAAGACTTTCGATAAATTCGAGACGCTCTTCAGCGTAGGCGTTTGATGTACTAGCAAGGAGTACCTCTTGTTGTTTAGGATCGTGCAGTGATGTTCCTAGCAGTGCCCAATCAACCTTGGCTTCGTTTGGAGCCATAGGAATATATTGGTCGATTTGGTACTTTAGCGTACTCTTCAGTTCTGCCTCGGGCATTACAGGTAGTTCAATAACAGTCGTAAATGTCTTGCTTGAAGGCAGTCCGATAACCACACTCTTTGATTTGATACCACTCTGCCCTACTGCAGTCATGATGATTTCACCGAGTTTTCGAAGACTCTCGGGTGAGTTGCTTGATGCCGTGTGCTCGTCAATTGGTGCGTACCCAAAGTGTTCTAGCGCCCATGTGTCGGGACCAGTTGAAGATAGTTGCAGTACTCGAACCGCATTTGTTCCGATGTCCAGTGCAAAGAAGTCGCCCACGCCTTTTAGTAATGCCATATTGTCCCTCATTATACCGAAAGCATAAGGGAAATAGCAAGGTGAAATCTCGATTATTAAACGCTAGTAGCGTGGAGGTAATTCGCGCTGGTAAACACTTTCCAGTCGCCCACTCTTGGCGTTCTGTGAAATTGCCCACAAATATGCGTCTGGACGAAGGTTAAATACCTCTGCAGGATCACCCGAAGTCACACCCGTGCCTGAACCCGCAGTGCGCCATAGCTGCACTTGATTCGCCATGACGGGACCATTAATCGTCAGTTTATCGTCACAGTTATTACTTGTGATCGTAGCGCGTGGTACGTCTGCACAAGTGTTTAGCGTGCCCTCTGCGCTGACCCAAGCATCAAGTTGCGTTACTGCATTGTTAATATTGATGTTACCCGCAAGAATAATGAGCTGTGGAATCTCACCCGCAAGTGCATAAGCCCCATTCGCATAGCGTATATCGCCTGCTATCGTCACATTTGCATATGTTCGCGTCGTTGGATTATACGTGTTAATAATGACCGTCTTACCTGCCGTGATAGTCGCAGCTGAAAGTGTAATATCACCAGAGGTTTTGTAGCGACCATTAAGCGTGCCCACATTTACTGTACCGCTGAGTGTGCCCGTGGCACTAGTGACAGGAAAGCTTGCCGCAACATTTGGAATCGTTCGCCCTGTATTGTATCCACCATAGTTTGAGGCGCCAGCATTTTTACAGTTGCTTGTCGTTGCATTTGAGAACGTCAAGAATGTATAGCTACAGATATCATCCGGTGCTGGATCACTAATGGCAAGTCCTGTACCCGCAAACGCAGAGCCCGACCCAATTCCAGTAATAACACCTGGTGCAAAAACGCCATACTCCCCCCAACTGCCAAACAAGTAATTTGATCCGCTGATAGTCTTCTGACTAATATTCGTTGTTATACGAGAATTTCCTGTCACAGTTTGACCCACATAGTTACTACCCACGCGAATGTCACCTCCGTGCACCTGCAGTTTCGGACTTTTAGCAATCGTCACACAGAATGGCGTGCCGTGGCGCCAGTTGGTTGTATCTTGATTGTAAGGATTTACCGAGAGTGTATAGCATATCCTCGTCCCTATGGGGTAGTCGCCTATCGTCCTGAGACCAACACCGACAGGTGTATTATTTCTTTCGAACTCCGTAGAGCCGTTTGCAACAGTTGTTGAGCTGTTTCCATAGTGGCTTACAGGAGCTGTTCCGTTTACACCACCCGCGGGAATAGCGTCATTCGGTGCAATACGGAAACTTGTCAGTTGCCAAGCGACTGACCTACTTTTAGCCGAACCAGTATTTTCGACATTCGGCGATATCATCACCTGACTCCCGCCGCCTTCAGTTGTATCCTTCGAGCCAGTCACCGTCGGTACTAAGTTAAAGTCAGCGGTCGCGATTCCCGTGAGGTACCCAACAGGGTTGGCACACTTATGTTGCATCCTATAGACAGAGCCGAATCGGTCAGTAATCGTAATACCTGACTCACAAGACTCATTGTTGTTCACGTAATATACACGGTCCCGTTGCACATCATATTGAGTTCTCTCGTCGTTAATGACCGACATAGTCGTAATGTGACTATCGCACACTGTTGTATTCCAGTTGATTGTAGCGCTGTTCAAGCGATCGCGAAGATCATTAAAGTCCGCATCTGAAATATTTCTTCCACCATTCGCATTCGCCTGGTCGCCATTACGCCCCAAAATAGTATGAACAATAAAAGCAGCTCCCGCTTTGTCGCTGCGAGAATACGCGTCTCCGGCGCCCGACCTATTTTTTGCCTTCAAATAAGCTACAAAATCAGTCACATTATTTGAGCTAATACCATTAGATATGACGTAGCTATGTGGCGTACCATGGTATGACTTAAAAGAGTCGAACCAACCGTTATCGAAGTACGAGTTACTCGTACTACTGTTCAAGGCACGATTCGCCCAGACATCACCCGCTAGAGCATCTTTGCCTGGCAAAGTGACCGCAGCTATGAGGCTGAGGACACCAAATCCTAGGACCACACTGATTCTTCGGGATATTACATTACTCATTATCGTTTTTCCGCATCTTCAGCACGTGAAATATAATCGGCTTTCGTGTAGCTACCAGAATCTGTTTGCTCGGGTGCTATCTCGGCAACACGTCGATAATACACAGCGGCATTTTTATAATCACCTTTTTGCATATATAGTGTCGCAAGAAAACTAAGCGTTGCCATATCGGTAGGATCAATCTTCTCAGCCTCTTTTAGCGCTTCAATTGCCGTATCGACTTCATTCATTTGACCAAGCGCCTCAGCCTTACGCTGCGTCATCGCTACCTTATCAGGGTTTGTCTTCGCTGCAGAAATAGCCTTATCGTATACTTCCACGACCGTGTCCTTATCACCTGCATAAATCGCCTTACCGACTTCCGCTTGTTTATCAGTCGTAAGGTTGGCCTTTACCGTAGGTACAGTCCCTTTTGGACCATCTGGCGATTGCTGCGTGTCTTCTTTCGCTATACCAAAGATTCCATTTACCCACGAGTTTACAGATGGTACAAAAAAGTAAGACGCAATCCCACCGCCGACAAGAACAACGATTGAGATAATAATTACGATACTTTTTCGACTCATTTTCCTATAGACCTACGTTGGTTATGGTTATTGATGTCAGTATAACAAACCAATGGAAACGGGGAAAGATGCAGTGTGAAATAGACCGTCCTTACGTTGTCGTCGAAGGTATTTAGTAAGACTCACACCCCCACCCGTCATTATCTCTATCTAACCCATACTCATCATCACCAATAACCTCAACTTCTTGTCCCACGTCAGCGCAATCAAGGTCATAGTATGAATTTTCGATACAAGGTGAATAATTCTCGTTACAATCCTCCTCAGGACTATCATAAGAATTCGAAGACGAAGACGGAGCACTATATCGGGGCGAATCTGGGGATGAAGATGATGAACTTGTTTTGTCTACACTCATCACAAATCCATCTCCGTTGAACCAGTTCCAGGTCGACGGAATCCACCAAATAGACGAATAGATTACCGCTATGAACAACAAACCCCCTATGCCAGTAGCGAGAGTTTTTAGCCCATTGACGAATCGCTTTTTGAACGGCTGCTGATAGTGCATGTAATACACTCTTTGAGCATCGGATAAATCATCTAATCCTTTTTCACTAATACTAGTATCAAACTTTCTGTACCAGCCCTGGCGAACAAGTCGTAACTCTTCAGTTGTCCACTCATAATGTTTCTTTGGAGGTAGATGATGCTCATTCATGATTGCTTAAAATATACCATAATCTACACCTATCTTTTATATCTACCTCTGTTATAATAGTCACATATGAGTCTATCTATCGGTATAGCAAAGTTTTAACACAACCTATCTCCCCTATACCGTTTGAACTAAAACTTACTATGCCAAAACCCGACCGTGGTGGCCGTGGATATTCGGATAAATTACTTGCTCAACTGCAATCTGACCTTATTTAGAACCGAGTGCTATGCAATTCTGCATTTTTCAAACATAAGCGGTTTGCACAATTACCCAAATTACGGCATAGCTATGAAAGCTGCTCCTTTAGGCGTAAAATAGACACAAATGGGAATACTAGACGAATGGATTCGAGCAAATAGCGCTCAACAGCCAACCCCGCCCCAATTAAATCCCTGGGGCGGACTTAATGTGCCTCTCGTTAAAGTCGTTAAGCCAAAAGTATTTATCAGCTACCATCATAAGGACCAAGCATTCATTGATGCCTTTCGCACACAATACGGCGCAGCCTATGAGGTCTTCACCGACTGTTCACTTGACGAAGCGATTGAAAGTAACGACCTACACTATGTAAACCGTACAATTAGAGAAGACTTCATCACAGGAACATCAATTACTATTGTTATCTGCGGAACTGACACCTGGAAGCGTAAATGTGTCGACTGGGAAATTTACTCCACACTACATAAAGACCACGCACTGCTCGGTATTGCATTACCCCACGTTCAACCCGTCTTTCAAAACGGACGACAGGTAATAATAGTGCCGAATCGTTTACACACAAATATTGAATCTGGTTACGCACACTGGATTGACTATCCCGCAAATGCTCAAATACTTAAACAAGCAATCGACCACGCACTTTTACGCAGTAAGCAGAACAAGTTTTATAAAAATAACTCATTAGCGAAAATGGTAAGAAACAAATGAACTACTTTGCAGACATCTTAACTGTTGGCTTCAAAGACGGCTCACTCATCATATCTGTTAGTTGGATTGTGTTGGCTTTTGTTGTATTGGTCATACTACTTTTGATTTTTTGGCGAAGGATTACTGGCTTCTTCAAGTCGGACGTTGACCTTGAAATTAAGCTCGGTGGCATCGCCAAGGTTTCAATTAAGCCTAATTACGAAGTAAAACAAATTGCGCACCAAGTATGGGTTGAGTTGAAGACTCGCAAGGCGGGGCTCCCAATCGACAAAGATAATGACGTAATTAGTGACATTTACAAATCTTGGTATCAGTTATTTGGCGAAATTAGAACACTCACACGTAACATTCCTGCTTCAAAACTGAATGACCCAAATACCAAGAAGCTTGTCGAGCTGCTCGTAGATACACTTAATGACGGCTTACGCCCCCACCTTACTCGCTGGCGTGCTAAGTATGAGTGGTGGTACGAGAAAGCAGTTACCAAATCTAAAGAAGATGAGCTGACACCGCAAGACATTCAAAGTAAGTATCCTGAATACAAAGAACTCGTGGACGATATGTTAAAAATCAACGGACAGCTCGTTCAATACACGAACGAAATTAAAAAATTAGTCGATGCATAAATCTTAAATAATTATTAACTTTTGAAGTATTTTTGGGAATACTCCTGATTCAAATGCACGCACAAGCGCACCATCGTTAAAGCGGTCATTGCGCACTACGGCTGTTAATAGTTTAAGAATCGTTTCTACATCAAGCGTGTCGTACTTGCTCTCGTCTTGTAAAGCATACCAGTCACGCCCTTCTTGCCATTCAGTCCAAACAAAAACAACAACCAGTTTCTTATCGTACATAAATTGAACAAATTCGTGGATTAATGGTGTCTGGTCAATCCAAGGGAAGATTAATGCGCCAGATTCTGTATGTTCATCTTCGTGTCGCATACCCCACTCACCAGTATAAGATTGTATGCGAGTATTGATACTTTGAAGTTGCTTAGTATCGTTGTCGGACATCGAATTAAAATTATCGACGGCGTTTTGAATCCTTTGATTTTCGTCCAAGTACTTCTCCCATTAAATAGTTCGTTTGAATCCGCAATTTAAACAAACGAGCACAGTTTTACTCTGCACCTTTTGCGCAAGACTTGTATTCCCTCGTGGGATTATATTTGCAATTGCATCTGACATTTGCGCACGGCTAGTTGTTTCAGCTACGGCTTGTAACCTATCCGAACCGCAAGACGTACACTTGCCCGACTTCTTACGTTCCTCTATCAGTTCCTTGCCTTCAATAGCGGCCTTTTTTCGGTATTCTTTGTTGCGTTTCTTTTCGTCACGCTTAGCCTGCTTTGCGCCAATCCATTCATTCCAATCAGCCCTGTGTGACCTAATAATAAAAATGTCTATAATCCACCACGTTGCTGATACGGGAATACCCTGCACGGATAAAGTGAGTAGCAGTTTAAAAATACCGAGCCAAATATCACCAACGTAAAACCTATCAGCTCCAAGCAAACCTAAAAAGATTGATAACTTATGAGTTGCACTATAGCTGCTGTTCCATTTAGTTCCGAAAGCTTTCACAATTGGTTGTTTTATGTGTTCTGTCATATGTTCACCTCTGTTATATTATAGGATTCCACCACCGCTTTTTCCTAATGAGGATTTTATGACTTAGTACAAAAAAGCAGCCAAAGC
>Ga0247817_10000350_pt1 | contig 27007 bp, 27 predicted proteins | sample UWRJL212509R1_FD_178010 | JGI IMG/M metagenome (GOLD analysis project Ga0247817, IMG submission 178010) | Plant litter microbial communities from Arlington Agricultural Research Station in Wisconsin, United States - UWRJ-L212-509R-1 | ecosystem: Environmental > Terrestrial > Plant litter >...
GCATTCGCCATGGGTGCAGTTAGGTTTGTGCCTGCCCGTTTTTATGGTGGGATGCCTGCACTTTGGCAAAAGCGCATTTAACTCGGTTAAGGGTGGCGTGCCCAATATGGATGTGCTGATATTTATCGGCTCTACGGCGGCGTTTTTATATAGCCTGGCTGGTACGCTGCAAAACCTGGGGCCGCAGTACATGTTTTACGAAACCTGCGCCACCATTATTACCCTTGTGCTGCTGGGCAACGTTTTTGAGAAACGGTCTGTTAGCCAAACCACCTCGGCGGTGAAGGATCTGATGAAGATCCAGCAAACTACTGCCAATCGCATTATCAATGGTGATGTGGAAGTGATCAGCGCTCAGGACGTTCGGCCGGGCGATACGCTGATAGTTAATCATGGCGATAAAATTCCGGTGGATGGCGAAGTGCTATCCGGCTCGGCCTCGGTGGATGAAAGTATGCTCACCGGCGAGAGCATGCCCGTGGATATAGAAAAATACGGAAATGTGATAGGCGGCACGCTGGTGGTTAATGGCAACATTACCATGCTGGCTACAAGGGTGGGATCTAACACAACTCTCTCGCAGATCATCGAGCTGATGAAGAAAGCCCAGGCAGCCAAGCCCCCTGTTCAGAAACTAGGAGATAAGGTAGCAGCCATATTTGTACCTGTGGTGATAGCGATATCAGCATTGACATTCCTGCTCACTTATTTTGTAAGGGACCTGAGCTTGCAAACCTCTTTAATGAACGCCATAGCCGTGTTGGTGATCTCATGTCCCTGCGCCATGGGGCTGGCTACACCCACCGCTGTTATGGTGGGTTTAGGTCGCGCCGCCAGGAACGGCATACTGATAAAGGGCGGTGACACCGTTGAGGCGGTTACCGATGCTAGGTATGTGGTGTTTGATAAAACAGGCACGCTCACCACAGGCAAATTCAGTATACAGGATATTAAACTGATAGATGGGCCGAGCCTTGAAGATGTGCGTGGCATTATCACTGCTATAGAGGAAAGATCTAACCATCCTATAGCGCTTTCGCTGGTTGAACAATTGAAAGGTCAGCCACAAGCTAAAACCATACTGAGATCAGTTACGGAAGAAAAGGGATTGGGTATGCGAGCTGAAGATGTGCAGGGCAATAACTACTTTTTAGGTGCAGGTAAGGTTGCAGATACGGACTACAACCTGTCCCTTTACAAAAACCAGGTGCTACTGGCGCAAATAGCTATTGACGATACCATAAAACCTGAGGCTGCAGCATTGATTAGCCAATTAAAGGCCATGGGTATAAAACCCGTACTGCTAAGCGGCGACAAGATCAACCGTTGCCTTAAAGTTGCGGCCACCATAGGCATTGATGACGTGCATGGCGAAAAGCTACCAGACGAAAAATTAAGCATAATTGACGTTTACAAAAAGAAGGGCAAAACTTTAATGATAGGCGATGGCATTAACGATGCCCCTGCCCTAACCCGCGCAGATGTGGGAATATCTATGAACGGCGCCAGCCAGATCGCTATCCAATCTGCGAGGGTGGTTTTATTGAATAATGATTTGAGTACTGTCGTTAAATTTTTGCAGATAAGTAGGCATACACTCCTCACCATAAAACAAAACCTGTTTTGGGCATTCGCTTACAATATCATAGCTATCCCTGTAGCGGCTTTAGGCTTTTTAAACCCGATGATGGGAGCGTTTACTATGGCGTTTTCTGATGTGGTAGTTATCGGCAATTCTTTGCGGTTGAAAAGGAAGAAGATCAATTAGATCATAGTTGATGGTTCATAGTTCATAGAATCCTGTATATTTTCTAATTTTACAGGCGTTGAGTTGCTATTGATCGTTTTTACTATGATCAATGAACTATCAGCCATGAACTAAATATATGATAGAAATTTTTACAGACGGCGCGTCAAGCGGCAACCCGGGTCCGGGTGGATACGGGGTGATATTGCGTGCCGGCAAACATTATAAAGAACTTTCTGAGGGTTTCCGTAAAACTACCAACAACCGTATGGAGCTGCTGGCTGTTATAAAGGGATTGGAGGCAATAACTAAACCCAATCAGGATGTTTTGATTAGCTCCGATTCAAAATACGTTATTGATGCAATTGAAAAGCGCTGGGTATACGGCTGGCTTCAAAAGGGCTTTAAAGACAAAAAGAACAAAGACCTGTGGCTAAGGTATTTGGAAATAAGTAAAATACACAACGTAAAATTCAATTGGGTGCGCGGCCACAACGGCCATACCGAGAATGAGCGTTGCGACCAGTTAGCTGTTGCTGCCGGTAAGCAAAAAGATCTGCTGATAGATTCTGTTTTTGAAATGGAAGCGAGTAAAAACGCATTGTTGTAAGCAACTAATCAATCTCTAATCACTGTATAACCACATCCCCGTTAAAATTCTTTTTGGTTTGCTGCGGCGAAAAGAACGACATCATTTCTTCGGCTTTTTTTACCATCTCTTCCGAGCCAATAAAAATAGCAGAGCGTTGGTGTAAAGCATTTACATCAAGGTCTAGAATTCGCTGATAACCGTTGCTGGCCTTACCACCGGCCTGCTCTATAATAAATGCCATTGGGTTGCACTCATACACCAAACGCAATTTTCCGTTTGGCGCGCTTGCCGTTGCCGGGTATATAAAAATTCCGCCTAAAATAAGATTACGGTGCAGATCGGCCACCATTGAACCTATATAACGTGAGGTATACGGACGTTTGGTTGCCTCATCTTCCACCTGGCAATATTTGATGTATTTTTTAACACCGTCCGGAAAGTGCGTATAGTGTCCCTCATTGATAGAATAAATATGACCTTCCTTCGGGATGCGCATATCCGGATGTGAGAGGCAGAACTCGCCAATTGATGGGTCAAGTGTAAAACCGTTAACCCCCTTGCCAGTAGTGTAAACCAGCATGGTTGATGAGCCATAAGTAACATAGCCCGCAGCTACCTGCGCTACCCCCTTTTGTAAAATATCATCCATTGTTGGCTTGCCGCCAACTGATTTACGGCGATAGATAGAAAATATAGTACCTACGTTAACATTCACGTCTATATTGGATGAGCCATCCAGCGGATCAATAGCCACTATATACTTAGCGTTTTTTGAAACCTCGCCTTCAATATGAATATACTCGTCGTTTTCTTCCGACACAACAATACAGCACTCACCGCCATAGGTTAATGCTGATATAAATTGTTCGTTAGCGTATACGTCTAATTTCTTTTGATTCTCGCCTTGTATATTTTCTATACCTGTTTCACCTATAATGTCAACAAGACCTGCCTTATTCACTTCACGGTTAACTAATTTGGCGGCTATTCCTATATCTCTCAGTAACCTGGAAAGTTCGCCCTTGGCGTAAGGAAAATCACCTTGTTTTTCTATAATGAATTGTCCGAGGGTCTTGTTTACTTTCATGGGCAATGTAGTATTAAAGATTATTGTTAAGCTCGATAACTTCCAGATCCTTCACTTTTCCAGCGTCTATGGCAAAACGCATTAGTGTGCGTATTTTGTGCCATCCCTGCTTCCCTGCGGCTCCCGGATTTAAATGTAAGCAATTTATTTTCTTATCGAAAATTACTTTTAAAATATGCGAGTGCCCGGAAATAAACAGCCCCGGCGGGTTGATATAAATGTCTTTTCTAACCTCCATGCTATACCTGTCAGGATAGCCACCTATGTGCGTCATCCATACATCAAGCCCTTCGCAATTAAATCTCAAATTCTCCGGAAAAGTTTGCCTTAATTCTTTTCCATCTATGTTGCCGTAAACGCCGCGCAGGGGTTTAAAAGCGGCCAGTTTATCAGCCAGCTCGATTGTTCCGAAATCGCCGGCATGCCATATCTCATCACAGTTTTCAAAATGCTTAAAAACCCTGTCATCCAAAAAACCGTGGGTGTCTGATATGAGACCTATTTTAATCATCTACTAAAATATTGTAAAAAACTCTTTTAGGGTATTTTTATATAGATCAGTGTAAACACCTTCTGCCGCATATATCGCAAAGTCGCGCTCAACCTGCTGATGCTCTCCCACGCCTAACTCTAAAATCTCACGATGCGGTTCTTTATCAGGAAAGGATCGAACATAAATTACCGTTCTTATATTCAAGCTCAACGAAGCAGCAATAGTTTTTACAATGCTTGATGTTCGCTGCGGCAAAACCAGCCAACAGGTACCCTGTTGGGACAGATGTTTTGAAACCAGCAAAAGCATAGTTTCAAAGAAACTTTGATCAGCATGCTTGGCAACCTGTTTTTGTTTTGCAGGTGAATGTAATGAGTTAATGTAAAACGGTGGATTAGAAATGATCAGATCATACTTTTTTACCGGATACTTATTGCTATATGCCTCTATAGAAAGCGGATGACAAGCCAAACGATCAGCAAACGGAGAGTTTTTAAAATTAGCCTCAGCGGTAATAGCCGCAATTTTATCAATTTCAACAGCGTCGATGTTCGCGCTTTCAAATCGTTGAGCCAGCATGAGGGCTATTACCCCGGTCCCGGTGCCAATATCCAATATAGATTCAGGGGCATCACTTTCAATCAACGCACCTAGCAATACGCCATCAGTATTAATCTTCATGGCACAGTTCCTCTGGTCAACACTAAACTGTTTAAATTGAAACATCAGCTTAAAATAAGAAAATTTAAAGTTGAGCCATTATTTACTCAACAATACCGCACCGTTACATCCTCCAAAACCGGAAGCGGTTTTTAAAGCAACTTTTAATGGCGACGACACCATGTTTGTAGTAATATTTACTGCACTGCTTACACCCAAATTTGAAAAGCCAGGCGTAGGCAGTATTATATTCTCTTTAAGTGATTGTATTGTTATTACAGATTCAATTAATCCTGCTGCACCCAAAGTATGGCCATAAAAACCTTTTAAGCTATTTGCAGGCACATTGCTTAGTCCGGCTAAAGCTAGCGCCTTAGCCTCCATTTCATCATTATAAAGGGTGGCGGTACCATGGGCTGATATAAGATCTATATCTTGGGGTATCAAACCGACATCATCAATGGATGTTAAAATTGCCTGACAAAGTTCCTGACCCGTGCGCGATGGTGCCGAAATATGATTGGCATCATTACTTATTGCTCCCGATAATACCTTTATCTGGTTGCTATATTTTTCATTTGCTGTTAAGACCATAGTTGCAGCACCCTCCCCTAATGTTATCCCTGTCCTTTCAGCGTCAAAAGGTTTGCACGGCTCGCTACTAACAGCTTGAAACGACTGAAAGCCAGACATTACAAATTTTGTTATCACATCTGCTCCAACAACAACCGCGTTATCATAAGTGCCGTTTTGTATGAGCCGTAAGCCCGTTAGAATGGCCATAATGCCGGATATGCAGGCGTTTGAAACAACCAAAGGTTCTGTTTTGAAGCCGAAATTATCTGCTATTAATTTAGCGGAAGTATGCAAGGCTATGCGCGTATTTAGATCAGGCCTGTTGGGTTCTGTTTCCAGTAAGCTTATATTACCTTTGGTTGATGAAATGATGAGGATAGTACGCTCATCCGTTGGGTCTATGTCGCATCGGTCAATTGCATCTTTTACTGAAGCAATAAGCAGTTTTTCAAATTTGGTATAAACTGAATTTGCGGCGTAAGCATCTGCTTCAAATAGCGATGCATAAAATGGAGTTACGGAAACTTCGGCGTTATTATGCAGCTTAATGCCTGAAACACCTTTTTTTAGCTGCTCCGTGTTCTCAAGGGTTGTATTACCCAATGGAGAAATGATGTTATCTGCAGCTATGTAAACCGGTCGCATTACTGATTGATAAATATTTTCATTTCGCAATGTGCCAATAACATATCGCCGCGAAAAACTTTGCCAGAAACTATAGCGGCTTCAAAAACCTGCACCTCTGTTTTGATCTCGGTGGTCAATTCGTCTCCAAATTTAGGCAATTCAATAACTTCCAAATTTTTAACCTGACCTATATAGCCTGTTGAAACCGGTCTATTTTCTATCCTGGCCATATTACCCGAACCTGCGGCAGCCGTTTGCGCCATATTTTCCATTAATCCCGCTTCGCTAAACTCACCGTTAATAACAAATACGTTATCATCACGAACAGTAAATTTTGTACGTGTTATGTTATCATCAGAAAAAAGCAGTTCATCCACCATAACAAATGGTAACTTTTGCGGTATTAACGATAGTATGTCGATTTCATCCATCAGGTATACAGGCCTCCGTTAATTGATAATACCTCGCCGGTTATATATGATGCTTCTTTTGAAGCTAAAAAACCTACCGCGTGCGCAACTTCTTCGGGCAAACCAAAACGATTTACCGGAATATTTCTTCGCAATTCCTTTTCGTCCAAGCCCTCCGTCATATCTGTTTTGATAAAGCCGGGTGCAACAGCGTTTACCGTAATGCCGCTACGCCCTACCTCCTGCGCTAAGGCCTTTGTTGCACCTATAACACCCGCCTTGGCAGCTGAGTAGTTAGTTTGACCAGGTAGGCCTTTGATGCCCGATAGGGATACCACATTGATAATACGACCAAAACGGTTCATCATCATTTCTTCCAACACAAGGCGTGTCACGTAAAAAAAACTATCTAAACTCGTTTTTATTACATTGTCCCATTGCTCGTCTTTCAGCCAAACCATCAGGTTATCGTCTCGGATGCCGGCGTTATTAATCAGCACTTCAATATCCGCACTTTCATTGCTATTAATCCAGCCTTGCAACACGGCCTTTATCTCTTCTTTATCAGCTACGTTAAAGGCAAGCAACTCGCCGTTTCCACCTGCCTGCTTTATTTGTGTCAGCGTGTTTTCGGCTTCAGTCAAATTGCTTTTGTAATTAACCAAAACGTAATAACCCATAGTAGCCATCTTTAGGCAAATAGCCCGACCAATGCCTCTGGATCCACCGGTAACAAGTGCACATTTCATATTATTGGCGTGGCTAAAGCTGTTGTGGTTTGCAAATATTGTTTCACGCGCTCCATGTCTTTATATTTCGGCGTATCTTCTATAAACTTAGGAAAAATTTCTCTCACAGCGGTGTACAATTGCTTTGTAACAGGTGCCATTTGAGTTTCGCAATTTAAATGGTCTATAGCCTGTAAAAGGCTCATTAACTGGATAGACAATACCGTGAAGGCATTGTCAATAACCTTAGCTGCAATCAAAGCCGCGTTACAGCCCATGCTTACAATATCCTGATTATCATTATTATTGGGGATACTGTGCACATACATTGGGAACGATAAGGTTTGATTTTCGGCAACGGTTGATGTGGCTGTAAACTGTACGCCCTGCATACCAAAATTAAATCCCAGCACACCCAGATTTACAAACGGAGGGAATTTTTGATTCAGCTTATCATTAAGTATAAAATTTAGCTGCCGCTCAGATAGCATGGATAGTTTGGTGATGGCTATTTTTAGTTTATCCATTTCAAGCGATACGTAATCTCCGTGAAAATTACCGCCGTGAAAAACATTACCATTATGGTGATCTATAACCGGGTTATCATTAACAGAATTCAGTTCGTTTATTACAACATGCTCCGCCTGACTTATGGTATCTAAAATCGGACCCAGCACCTGTGTAACGCATCTTAACGAATAGTACTCCTGCACCTTATCCTCAAAAACTTCCTTATCTATATTATCCGGCTGATATAAGTGATCTGTACGGCTACGGATCATTTCGCTGCCTTGCAAAATATTCCGCAATGTAGCGGCTACTTTATTTTGCCCTTCGTGATGCTTAACAATGTTTAACTCGTGCGAAAAATGATCATCATAAGCCCTAACCACCTCATTTGTAATGGCAGATAACATTATAGACCACCCCAGCAGGTTTTGAGCGTGTGCGATATTTACCATGCCTATACCCGTCATGGCTGATGTACCGTTAATAGTTGCTAACCCCTCTCTAACTTTGATTGATAAGGGTTTTATATTTAATTTATCAAATACATCCGCAGTGGGCTGCAATTTACCTTCGTAAACTACTTCGCCCTCGCCTATCAACACCAACCCAAGATGCGCCAGCTGAACCAAATCGCCGCTTGCACCTACGCCGCCATGTTCAAAAACACAGGGACTGATGTCATTATTAATTAGTTGTGTAAGCAAATTCACTATATCAGGATGAACACCTGAGTAACCCTGCATCAGGCTGTTTAAACGCGCAACCATTAACCCCTTTGTAAAAGCAGGCGATAAAAGCGCTCCGCTACCGGAACTGTGGCTGCGGATAAGATTGTATTGCAGTTGCAGTAAATTCTCTTCGCTTATCTTGTATTGAGCCATTGGTCCAAAGCCGGTATTAATACCGTATATTAATTTATTTGATGAGAAGCTTTGTAGAAAATCAAAGTTGTCTTCAATGTTTTTGATGGCAACGAGGTCTAACTCAACATCCCGTCCGTTAAATATTATTTCAGAAAAATTTTTCAGTGTGAGTTTGCCTTGTCCTATAGTTATCATGGGCAAATTTTGGTGTTTTTAATCGGGTTGGTAAATGTATAAATAAAGCCGTAGAGGGCAATTTTAAGTGGAAATTTCAAACCAATGATGTAATACATTGTGATGTAAAAATGTGCCTGTGTTTGCAAAACCCGTTTTTAAAAGTACATTTTGAGATGCAATATTATGTGAGCTAGCCATAGCGTAAACAGCATTTAATTTTAATGTTTCAACACCATAATTTAAGCATGCTTTTGCGCTTTCTGTGGCATAACCGTTTCCCCAATACTGCGGCAGCATTCTATAACCCAGGTCATAATAATTAGACTGACCATTTATTGTTTCGGATATGAATTTAAACCCTGTCCATCCAATAAAATTGCCACTCGTCTTTTCAACCATAGCCCAGCGTCCAATGCCGTTGTCTAAATATTGCTGCCTTATGAAACCAATCAACTGATTACTTTCATCAATGGATTTTATTATACCGCCATTTAAATGTTTATGCACTTTCGGATTCGAGTCGAGCGCAAACATCCCTGGCAGATCATCAAAATTTATTTCACGGATTATTAGGCGTGGAGTTTCTATTATGCCATTCATATTGCAAATTAGCTTAGAAGCTCTTTCTTTTGTCTATAAACTTTACAGGTTTGCGTACCGACTCTGGGAACTGCATTTTTTGTAAGGCTTCAACACCAATATAATGAACATGCGGACTAACCCTCAATCTAGCCTGCAAGTAGGCGCGTATTCTGTTATCACAAGCTTTAGTATCGTCCATTGGCAACACATAAAGTAAAACCTCATCCATACCTATCTCATTTGAATAAACCTCAACTACGTAATCAAGTACTTCTTCCATTTCGTTCAACAGATCAAACATAGCGGGCGGATACAAAGTTGTGCCTTTAAACTTGATCATCTGCTTTTTACGACCGATAATTGGTGAAAGGCGCATCTCTTTTCTGCCACAACCACACGGGCTTTCATCATACATGCATATATCACCTGTTTTGTAACGCAATAAAGGCATTCCTTCTACGCCTAAGGTGGTTATGGTTAGTTCGCCAGGAGTGTGCGGCGGCACGGGCTGGTTGTTTTCATCAAGCAGCTCAGCAATCAACAGATCAGGCTGTAAATGGCCGCCTCTACCCTGCCCACATTCTGTAAATGCTGTTTGCATTTCTGTAGATGCGTAGGTAGAATATAATTGAATATTCCAGCTTTCCGTAATTTTCTTTCCTAAAATATTTAACGAATAATCTGTATTACGAATATTCTCTCCGATACAAATTGCTTTTTTTACAGATGTGCCATTAAGATCAATATTATTATCCTTAGCAAACTGAATCAGCTTTAAAATAAACGATGGCACCGCAACTATAGCTGTAGGCTTTAAGCGCTGTATGGTTTCTAATTGCAGCGCCGGTACACCGGGCCCTAACCTGATTATACCCGCACCCAACTTACGCAACCCTGAATAGTAGGCTATGCCCGCCATAAACTGCCTGTCCAGCGTTAGCATTAACTGATAAATATCATCTGATCCGCCATCCGCGCATACAAATGAATTGTACTCGTTAAGTGTTAATCTATTGAGATCATTGTCTGTTAACGCTATGGTAACCGGGCTGCCCAAAGTACCCGATGTAGATGCGTACTCTATTACCCGCTCTTTAGGAACACATAAAAAATCGTCGTTTCTTCTTTGAAGGTCTTCTTTGTTAGTTATTGGTAAAGAAGTTAAATCTTCAAGAGTTTTTATAGCGTTAACATCTATAGCATTTGTAGTAAATAATTCGCTGTAAAAGGGCGAGTGTTGGTTGATATAAGCTAACAGTTGCTGTAGCTTTTGTTCTTGTTGTAGTTTTATATTATCGGCAGTTAACTGAATACTCATATACTTCTGGAGGATAACAAATGCCAGAGAAATTGTTTTAATGCGTACTATAAAAACGCAAATTACTGCGCTAATATATCTATAAAAGCAGTTTTAACATGGCGCTAATTGGATATTTGAAGCTATTTTATTGAATAGCCTTTAAAAAAATCCCAAATGGTTTGGCAAGCATCTAGGTTACGGGTGGTTTTTCCGATAAGAAATTCCGGGAAATACTGCCTGCCACCAGGCCAAGTATGGCCGCCATTACCAATGCTATAACTTATTACTTTTAATCCGTTGGCGTGGTTAGTGTACTCTTGTTTAAAAATTTCTGTACCGTCGTGGGCACTGTCGGGAATTTCAGTAGTGACAGGTTCCGGGTTACAATCATTCATTTTAACCCACTTCTCAATAACATCGCGGTGCGAAAACATTTTCCGCCCAAAAAGTTTACCGCCGTTGTAACTAATTATCGGGTCCTTTGTGCCATGTATGTACATAACAGGCAGAGGTTGCTTAATATCATAACCTTCAGCAACATCTAAAGTTGCGGCAACAACGGCAACAGCTGCAATACGATTTGGGATCTCGCAGGCAATGCGCGTGGTCATAAAACCACCGTTGGATATACCGGTTATATAAATGCGCCGGGGATCTGCCTGATAGTTTTTAATTACGTGATCTATAACTTCGCTAATAAACTTTACATCATCAATGCCTTTGTTATCGGCACCATCATGCCACATGCGCTTGGATGCAGGGCAAACCACGATAAACTTTTCCTTATCAGCCAACGAACGAAAATCAGCAAGGCGAAACATTGCCTTGGGGGTAGCGAAACCACCATGAAGCGCGATAACCACAGGCATTACATCCATTTTGTTATTTGCCGGGATGTAGGTAATTAACTTGCGTTGCATACCGTCAACGCTAATCTGCTCAGTGATTTGTTGTGATTGGTTTTGAGCGTAGCCTGTTGAAGTATTAAGCAATGCAGACAGCCAGACAAGTATATTTATACGGATGATCATACCCTTATCAACGCTATAAACGGGTTTACAGTTTTCATTAAATATTAAAAGCAAAAAAGCCGGCTTGCTAACAAACCGGCTTTTTAATATAATTAATAGAAAAACTTATGCTGACAGTAACAAATTGCTTAGCACGGATGCATCGCTAACAGACTTTATGACATCGTAGCCCGGTAATACTTCATCATGATCGCGGTGGTTGTGATTAAGTACTACAACATTTTCTGCTGCTATAACAAAAGTTGATAACAACGGTACATTTTGATCAATACCTGCAAACCAATTCCAGATAGGGTCATCTTCTGAATATACGCCTAGTTGCGTAGCAATACTGTTGTCTTGATCAAAATAGAACGTTAATGAAAGATTATTCTTCTGAGCCAAGTCGGTCAACTCCTCGCTAAAAGCTTCAGCGCTTATTACAATTGAGCTTCCACCATTGGCCTTAATCTCATTTTTCAAATCGCTTAACTGTTTAAGGTATTCCGCTCCTTTGCCATTCCAATGTTTTGAATAAAAACTAATAACAAGCGGCCGCCCGTATAACTGCTTTGTAGCAACAAAAGTATCATCAGCTATACCGTTTGAAAAGCATTCCCATCGTGAATAAGCGAAATCAAATGCTATGCGCGAAATGCTATGCCCTGTTTTAACTGGTTTTAGCGACTGATAATTTTTATAAGTAAGATCTCTGTCTATGCTTGCTTCCAGTAGATCAAATGAAGGGTATTTTATGGTTGTAGTAGTCATTGTGTTCAGAATTAAATAAAGATCAATTGTATCAAATCTGCCTCCTATTGATGAGGCTCCAAATTCAGCTACAACAGTTACACAATCCATAAGTCTGCTGATAAGCTTCGAGCTCTTTATATATCGGCGTGTGTGTTAACTTCTTCATTCTAAATATTTATACCTTGAATTAATAACAAAACAAATATACTACTAAATCTATATACTTTATATATTTTAATAAAAAAAAGAAAATTTCTTCGCTTACGCAGCGATTATGCCGCATATTTGTATAAAAAGCGTTTAAATGGAGATCAATGTACTTGCTTTTGGTATAGCAAAAGAGATATTCGGCGGTTCTTCTGCGTTTGCTCAACTACCAAACGATGCCACTGTGTCTAATCTTAGGTACGCGCTTGAGCAAAGCTACCCCCGCTTAAAGCAGCTATCTACCTATATGATAGCTGTTAATAACGAATATGCTTTAGACGGCGATACCATCCATGACCGAGACGAAATAGCTATTATTCCCCCTGTAAGCGGTGGTTGAGCTTTCTAAAATGAACATCAACATAAAAATATCACCCTCAACCTTAAACATTCAGGAATGTGCCGGATGGGTTATGTCTCCGGATGCCGGAGGGATTGATATATTTATTGGAACAGTGCGCAATGCAACTAAGGGAAAGACCGTCACTCGCCTTGAATTTGAGGCCTACGAAACAATGGCCTTGCGCGAGATGCAAAAGATAGCAGAACAGGCTTTAGAAAAATGGCCTGCAAAGAAAATATTGATTCATCACAGAACCGGCGTATTGCAAATTGGCGAGATCCCCGTGATAATTGCTGTAGCCGCCGCGCATCGCGCAGCAGCATTTGATGCTTGCCGTTATGTTATTGACAGCTTAAAAGAAACAGTCCCTATTTGGAAAAAAGAGATTTTTGAAGATGGTGAAGTATGGGTTGCTGCCCACCCATAGCAGGCTACACGTTTTCAAACCAGGTTTTTAACCCACCTTCTAAAGAAAACACCTTTGCATCCGGCCATTTTTGTTTAATGAGATTAACAGCTTCGGCACTCCGTTTGCCTGATGAGCAATAGAGCACTTTTATCCTATCATTAGTTAAATACGCGGCATGTTCCTCAAACTCATCGGCCTCAAAATGTAAGCCACTTATGTTAATGGCATCGCGTTCCTGATCGGTACGTATGTCTACCAGTTCTATACTATCTTCGGCTAAACCCGCTTTAACTTCAGCTACCGTCATTACAGGGATGGCAATACTCTCAGTGATGCTTTTAATAGAAGTTGTTGTACTGTGACCAATTTTAATTATCCGGCTTTGCAAAGTAGCGGCATCAAACACAAGTACCTTGCCGGCCATTAACTCACCCGTATTTGTAATGTACTTAATAGCTTCATTAGCTTGCATGCACCCTATAATACCCGCCAAAGTAGGAATAACCCCACCATCTGAGCAATTGGGTATTAAGTTGGCGTTTACCTGCGGGAAAAGATCACGGTAATTGGGTGACATTGTTCCATCCACGTTCTTCACATTCCATATTGCCACCTGCCCTTCGTACTGGTAGATAGCTCCATAAATAACAGGCTTGCCAGCTATTACACAGGCATCGTTTAATAAATACCGGGTTTCAAAATTATCGGTGCCATCTATAATGATATCGTAGTTGTTTATTAACGTAGATACATTAGCTGACGTTACTTTTACATCATGAGCTACTATTTTTATTGCTGGATTTTGATTTTGTAAACATTGCATCGCAACACTTACTTTTTTTTGGCCTACATCAGCAGTTGTATATAGTATTTGCCTGTGGAGATTACTTACCCCTACCACATCAAAGTCAGCAATGCCTAAAGTACCAACGCCGGCAGCGGCAAGATATTGAGCAACCGGGCATCCTAAACCACCAGCGCCTACTACTAATACTTTAGCTTGTTGCAGTGAGTGTTGTCCGGCTTCACCAAAGTTGGGCAGGGCAATCTGACAGCTATATCTTAGCTGATCGGCATTCATTGTATAAATGTATTTTTGTCCTTTAATTCTTCTTTTAACGCTTGGAGTTGCTCGGGTGTATTTACATTGGTCAACACGCCGCTATCAATGGCTTTTAACAGGTTGATATCACTATTTATCAAAACCTTGCGCGGGCAAGAATAGCCTTGCGACAAATATGCCAGTAAACGTGGGTAAGCTTTTGGTTCCCAAATGGTAATAAGCGGCTCCGGGAAACCCTCCGTTTCGTTTTTATAAGCGGTAGCGACAGCAGAAACTTCACGGTTATCAATAAGATATTGCAAGGCAGCATTGTCTAATAAAGGCAGATCGCATGCAACTACCAACCATGCACTGTTTGGATCTTGCCTAAAGGCAGAAAGAATAGCGCCAAATGGGCCTAAACCGGTAAATGAGTCTTCTATGGTTTTATATTGTTTATCAAATGTTTGAGCCTGCTCTACTCTACAAGACAAGTATACATCGCCGCAAAAAGAACTTAACATGCCTGCCATGTAATAACGTTGCTCTATGCCATGCCAGTTAACCACTCCTTTATCGTGCCCCATCCGCAAACTTTGCCCGCCTGCTAAAACCAGGCCTTTTAAGGTCGGCTTTGCCAGGTGCATTTTATCTTCAAAAAAAGTGATGATCTTATCAGTTTCATTTAAGCCTAAAAGTGGAATTTGCTGCCAGTCAGGCAAGCCTTCTTTAACAAAATCAAAAACATCAACAGCACCTTCTGCTAACAATATCAACTGAACATTTGTAAGCTGATCCATTCGTTTTTGCAGCGATGCAATTTTGTTAGGGTGGATAATAACCACCTGCGCCTTGGCCTGTTGATGGTTACCGTTAACCAACACCATATCTGCTTCGGCAAACTGCTGTTTTAGCCCGACGGGTGATAGTCCTGTCGCATAATTAAACTGATGATGATTTTGCTGATCAACGTATTCCATATATGCACCGGCAGCTAAACGGCCCGGCGGCGAAACCACTTCATCATTATGTGAAGCATCAACGTACGCGCATTTGTATTTTGGTGATAGCGCCTGAATAACATCGTTGGCTAGCAGCTTGATATTTACACATGGCGCGCCAACAATAGCCCACTCATTTCTACCGAAGTTTCCGGTTATGGGTTTTGCCAACGAGGCATGTTTTTTATGCTCTTTTGAAGTCACGCTTACCTCCTGTTTTTTCAATCAGTTGTACTTGTTTAATAATTATATCATGGCTTAGTGCTTTACACATATCATAGATGGTTAAAGCGGCCATGCTGGCTCCAACCAAGGCCTCCATTTCAATGCCTGTTTTGGCTGTGATACTTGCAGTGCATTCAATTACTACCTCGTTATTATCGTTTATGCTGATACCAACGTTACAATTGTCCATTCCCAGCGGATGACAAAGCGGTATCAGTTCGCCCGTTTTTTTTGCGGCCATAATGCCCGCTATAATGGCCGTTTGAAATACCGACCCTTTTTTTGTTGTAAGATTGCCTTCATTTAAATGGGTTAATACCACATCAGGCAAAAAAACAATGGCACGGGCTGTTGCTGTACGGAACGTCACTGCCTTAGCAGAAACATCAACCATAGTAGCCTTACCGGTTTTGTCAAGGTGTGTAAATTCGCTCATTTATTGTAGCTGATTAAATATCCATACACGATAAACTTCGCCGCTTTTAAACTCCGTTTTATTTAAAGGCAGTTCCATAAACGCGTCGGTATCTGCTAAGTTAGCAAAATCGCCTGATCCATTGCCTTCAACAGGTGTGGCTAACAATCTGCCATCGTCGCTAAAATTTAATTTAACCTGCAAAAAGTATTGTAATGAAGGTTGAAAGATGAAATCGTTATTTAAAACCGCATAAACAGTTTGTTTTGCTTCGGCACCTAGGGTTTTATTGAGCCATGGTATAAAATACCTTTGTGTACACATAAACGTTGCCACCGGGTTACCGGGGAAAGCAAATACAACCGGCCCGCTATTATGCTTGCCGAACCAAAAAGGTTTACCTGGCCGCTGCTGTACTTTATGAAATATCTTTTCTACTTGCAGTTGTTCTAAAACCTGTGGTATATAGTCAAATTTCCCCATTGATATACCGCCGCTTAGCAACAGTACATCAAAGTTAGCAAGGCATTGCTGTAAAGTTGACCGGATCGCATCAGGTTCGTCTGGAATATGAACCATGCCGGCATCAATACCTAATCCTGTAAGTACCGCTTTCAGCATATAACTATTGGAGCGTCTTATCTGGTAAGGCGACGGTTTTGCCGCTACATCAACCAGTTCATCACCTGATGATACTATCACTACTCGTGGTATTCGCTTTACACGCAATTCAGTTTCGCCTACCGAAGCGACCATACTTATAACAGCAGGTGTTATAACACGGCAGGGCGTTAATACAGTATCACCCGCTCTCCTGTCTACCCCTTGCCGGTGGATATTCTGTCCTTTTATTATTTCATCGATCTGCACAGTAGCTTTACCGTCGTTTATTTCAAGATCTTCATATCTTATCACTGTATCAACAGAATCGGGCAGCGCGGCACCCGTCATAATCTCAACACATTCGCCTGCCTGCGCTATATTTTTCGGCGCGTCACCAGCTGCCTGGGTAGCTATAATTTTAAATATTCTCTGCGCGTGCTCAAAGTCGGCATATTTTATGGCGATGCCATCCATACTTACCCTGTTAAACGGTGGCAGATCACGGTCGGCATTTATTGTTTCTGCCAATACCCGCCCTAGCGCGTCATTAAACAAAGTTATTTCAGCACCGTAATCTCCGGCGTTATTTAATATCAATTCTTCGGCTTGCTCAACCGTTACCATATTATTAATTTATAGGTTTATAAGGTATCAATTGCTATCCACCTATGGTGGCCATTGACTCATGTATGCCTGTCTTCTTAACCCTTTGGCGCTCTGCTTCCCAACCGTCCTTCGCTCGTTTATTAAAGGCCGATAACAGATGTTGTTCTATTTGATCATCACCAGAACCTGCCCGCATCAAGTCTCTAATATTCATTACGCCATCATCATATAAGCAGGTTTTTAGTGTTCCCAGCGGCGTAACACGTATACGATTACAAGTACCACAGAAAGTACGCGAATAAGCCGCAATTATACCCACGCTACCTTTATGCCCGGGTATGTGGTAATTATAAGCCGTTGAATTAGCCGGATCAATACTTTTTGTAATGGTTGGAAAATGCTGTTGGATCTCGTTTAAAATGCGTCCATGATCCCATTCTAACCCTTTGTAAACGTGCCCATCGCCATTAAAAGGCATCTCCTCAATAAAACGCACACTTACAGGCAAATGCTTGGTTAACTCTACCATCGGAATAATATCCTGCGTATTCTTGCCCGCCATAACCACCGCGTTTATTTTAACATTCATATCATTGCGAAGCAATTCCTGCATGGTGTCCATCACATTGTTAAACTCATCGCGAAGGGTGATGGTAAAAAAACGGTTAACATCTAGCGTATCCAAACTTAAGTTCACATCTCTGATACCCAGTTTTTTCATTTCGGCAACATAAGGTGCTGTAAGGACCCCGTTGGTGGTCATACTAAGTTCCTTTAAGCCGTTTAGTTTAGATAATCCTGCAAGCAGGTTCATTATATCTTTGCGCACAAATGGCTCTCCACCGGTAATGCGAATCTTCTCAATACCCATTTTTGTAAGGAGAGAGCAAAGGCGCATCATTTCCTCATAAGTCATCAACTCGGTGCGAGATAGCCAGTTAAGCCCCTCTTCGGGCATGCAATAAAAACAGCGCAAGTTGCACCTGTCTGTCACTGCCAGGCGCAGGTAGTTTATTTTTCTGCCGTGATTATCTGTTAACAATTTACTTTTTACGTTGATATGCTTGTAAAATTAAACATATCCATGGTACACCGTGTTTTTTTATTGTCGTTTTATGGCAGAAATTGACTGCTGTAAGCTACCCAAGCTTAAAACATTCGTTTATATTTGTTTTGGATGAAAGAACTGCAAGACATTGTAACAGCATTTGATAAAGCTACCGCGCTGGGTAAACAAACCGCTTTGGCAACGGTAGTACACGTTGAAGGTTCATCTTACCGCCACGCGGGTGCACGCATGTTGATTGCTGACGATGGCGAACTTACCGGCGCAATAAGCGGTGGTTGCCTTGAAGGCGATGCGTTGCGAAAAGCGCGTTTGGCTATGGCAGAAAAGCGCCCAATGTTGGTAACATATGATACCACTGATGATGACGACGCTAAATTTGGCGTTGGCTTAGGTTGTAACGGTATTATACATATTTTGATTGAGCCGCTATTTGCCTATAACGAAAACAGCCCAATCAACTTATTCAAGTTGTTTTTAAGCAAACGGCGACCAGTTGTTTTAGCCACGCTTTTCTCCCTAAAAGACAAAAAGAAAGAGCAACCCGGCACTTGCCTGCTATTATCTGATGGCGAATTTATAACGGCCAACTTTCCCGATGATACCATTAAAAATGCTGTTATTGATGACGCACATTATGTAATGACGCATGGCAACTCAGTAACCAAAGCGTATTCTTACGATAACGAGTTTACTTGTTTTGTAGAATTAATACAACCTGCTGTTTCGCTGGTGATAGTTGGAGCAGGTAATGACGCTATTCCTTTGATGAACTTTGCCGTTGTATTGGGCTGGCATATAACAATAGTTGACGGTCGGGCAAATTATGCTGCACCTACAAGATTTCCCTTAGCAAAAGTTATTACGGCAAAACCAGAGGAAGCACTTTCGCATTTATCATTGGATGAAAGAACGGCGGTGGTGCTAATGACCCATAACTTTAACTATGATATGGCCATGTTAAAGCAGTTATTGCCTTTGCAACTGACTTATGTTGGCTGTCTTGGACCTAAAAAGCGTTTAACCCGCATGCTTGATGATATGCAGGAAGAGGGTTTAGATGTAACCGAAGAACGATTAGAAAACGTTTACGGACCTGCCGGATTAGCGATAGGATCAGAAAATGCTGATGAGATTGCGCTCTCTATCCTATCAGAGATTCAGGCCGTTTTAAAGAAAAGCGTAGCTGTTTCGCTAAGAAACAAAACTTTTATACACGACCGCGCCGACCAGATAATTAAGCAGGCGTTATGACCGGCATTATCATTTTAGCCGCTGGTTCATCAAGCCGAATGGGTACGGCAAAACAAAACCTTGTTTTTAAAGGGCAAACTTTATTACAAAACGCGGTAAACACAGCCGTAGCTTCAAAAGTCGATAGAGTTGCCGTGGTATTAGGTGCTAATGCTGAATTGATACTAGATACCATAAAAGATAAGACGTTAAACATCTTGATAAATAAAGATTGGGAAGCCGGGATGGGTACAAGCATCAGCTACGGCGTGAGTGAATTACTAAAACTAGAACCGAAACTTTCTTCGGTTTTGTTTATGCTGACTGACCAACCTTTTGTTGATGCTTATTTTATAAACTCCTTAATCGATCAGGCATTGCCAGGGAAAATAATAGCGAGCGCTTATAAAGATACTTTAGGCCCACCGGTATTATTTGATCAGGTTTTTTTTGATGACCTGTTAAAGATGAATGGAAATGACGGCGCGAAAAAGGTAATTCAAAAACATCTAGAAGCTGTAATTGAAACCCCTTTTGCTTTAGGTGCCTTTGATATTGATACGCCGGAGGATTACAATAGGCTAAGCGACTGATTAAAACATATCACGCTCAATCACTGCCGATTCGCAGATGTAAGTGGGTACTATCCCGGAAGAATTGATACGCACATCCGCATCTTTAGCAAGTGTGTTGCCCGATAGTACAAGCACCGTATCCAGGCCATATTTATTGCCGCCTAAGATGTCGGTTTGCAGGGTATCGCCTACCATCACAATATCTTTTTTGCTGATGGATCTATATTCGCGTATCAGATCATAAGCAAACATAAACATCTGCGAATCGGGTTTTCCAAAACGAATAAACGCCTTACCTACAATATCTTCCATCATCTTAGCTAAACCACCTGTTGCTATTGCTACGTTTTGCACAGATACCGGATAGGCATAATCTGTATTAGCAACAATAGCCGGTATTGGGCGCCTGCGGAGCAGGTTTACGGCGGTATTTAAATCATTGCGCCAATCAAAACCTTCATCATCCAAAAATATCAACGCGTTAACCTGCTCAAAATTATCCTCGTTTATCTGCGAAACCGGGATAGTATGCAATCCTGAACTTTCAATATAATGGGCAGAATTTTCGGTACCTAAATATGCAACTATCCCATCCTGCACTTTCAGATCAAGATACTCTTTGGTGAGCATCCCTGATGATATAATCTTATCTGCTGTGATTGCATTAAGCCCCAGCAAATGGTATGATGCAGCCAATTGCTCCGGGCTTCGCGATGCATCATTGGTAACTATATAATACTCTTTGCCTTGCTCCGCCAAGTAATCAAACGTGCCCTCAATCCCTTTAACCAACCCCGTATAGTTTTTTAATACGCCAAAAGCGTCAAAAAAAACTACATCATACTTGTCAATAATGGTTTTGAAGTTGTCAATACGCTGCATCAGGTAAATTCAGGGGTTATTTAAGTACAGTTTAATTTCAAATATATCGTTTTACAGCCAAAAGCTGCAATTGGCATATCTGCTTAGTCAAGCTTTAGTGCAGACACCAACTTTTCCGCATCAAAATCGCGATCTACTGACGGAAGGTAAACCTCGAATGCCTCGCTTTGCAGTTTTTTGGCGTATTGCTCAGCAAAAAAGTATTTACCGTCTTTCATCACATAATTCAGGATGAAAAACCGGTATGCCTCTTTTAAAAATCTAACCTCGTTTGCTGTTAATGGGTTTACAGCATGGTATTCTTTTAAAAATAAGATAAAACGGTCTTCGCTTAAAGTATTTATGCCATAACTAAATACAGTCCTGTCACCCACATCAGATACTACCCTGCTTAAAAAATAAAAATCAAGCACCCGGTAACTCATCCTGAACCAGTCGTAATCCCAGCGCGAATACAGGTTTTGGTTACTATCAACCGAAAAATTCCCAATATTCCAGTCGATAAAAACCGGAATAATATCAAAAGAGCTCATGGTATATTTTGAGCGGTTCTTAAGGAAGGTTTCACAATGGTATTTCAAAAAATCAGCCTTCATGGCAGAGCCAAACTGTTTTTCGTTAACCTCCAACTGATGCATCAGCGAATAAATATCAGTACGCAGTGTTTTTGACGACTTAGGCAACACGTTTTTTATATGCTTGCACGCTTTATGGAATTTACCCACCTGTTGCCCCAATTTCATTATATGATCCTCATCAAGTCGGCGAGGCAAGCGTTCTAAAATGCGGGTAGGATTATAAAAAACCACCCAGGCATCTGTTTTGCCCTGCTTGTAATGGTAAATGTAAACACGGTTGTTTTTTACCAGCGATTTGGCCAGTACGTTTTCAAACGGGTAAAGTAAATTATTAGACAGGCTATGTATAATGCGATGATCTTCTTTAAAATGCTCGTATTTTCCGAAATAAGAAAACTTGGCAATTATAATATCGTCATCGTCAAAAGTTACTCTGAACACCCGATTGGTTGACACCATTGCGCTGATGTCTTCAATACTTTTAATAGTTTTTGAAGCATCGTAACCTTCCCAGGCTTTTCTTATAATTAAAGAATGATCCATTGTTTGTTTGCTCACAAGGGCGGCAAAGATATAATTTGAGACATTTATATGATTAATATCATTAAATTATCTCAAAATATCTTTTAAGTTCCCAATCTGTAACGGCTTTATTAAACTGTTTGCACTCCCATAAGCGGGTTTGCGTAAAGTGTTCAACAAAGTCTACGCCAAAGAGTTCTGTAGCAATTGCAGAGTTTTTCATAGCAACCGAAGCGTCGTAAAGATTAGCGGGAATTTTACCGCTATCAGAGTTGGTATACCCATTACCCATGGTTTGCGGCACTTCTAACTTCAATTTATTTTTGATACCATACAAGCCCGATGCTAAAGCAGCAGCCATCACCAGATATGGATTGGTATCGGCACCCGGTATGCGGGTTTCCAAACGTGTATAAGCTTCGGATGTGTTGATAACCCTCAAAGCAGTTGTTCTATTCTCTACAGCCCAGGTTACAGTGGTTGGCGCCCATGCGCCTTCTACAAGGCGTTTATAACTATTGATAGTTGGAGCGTACATGGGTATAATATGTGGTAAACAATGTAATTGCCCGGCCAGGTATTGCTTGTGCAACTCACTCATTTTGTTGATGTCGCTGCCATCGTAAAATAAGTTTTTGGCTTTATCAGCACTCCATAAACTTTGATGTACATGGCCACCACAACCCGGTAAACTTTCATCCCATTTAGCCATAAACGATGCCATTATGCCGTGCTTATAAGCTATCTCCTTAACTGCGGTTTTTAATAATACCGCCCTATCAGCAGCCTCCATAACATGGCTGTGCATTATGGCCATCTCATAAACACCCGGCCCTGTTTCTGTATGGTAACCCTCTACTGGGATGTTGAATTGCATTAACAAATTGAACAGATCGTAATAAAACTCACTGTTTTCTGAAGTACGCAAGATAGAATAGCCAAACATGCCAGGAGTTAGCGGTTGTGGCTTAACAAAATTCTTTTCGCTTAATGATTGCGGTGTTTCTTTAAAGTTGAACCATTCAAACTCCTGTGCAAATTCCGGATGATAACCCAATGATTCGCATTCAGCGGTTATTCTTTTTAAAAGACTGCGCGGACATGCCGCTAAACCATTCTCTTTATCGCCACTAAAATCGCCCAAGAAAAATGGGATATTATCTTGCCATGGCACAGTACGAAAAGTTGACAGATCGATATAGCAAAGCTTATCTGGGTAGCCGGTGTGCCAGCCCGTAAGCGTTACATTATCATAGGCATTATCGCTGCTATCCCATCCAAAAACTACATCACAAAAGCCGTATCCGGTTTTGAGTCCGTCAATAAATTTTTTGCTGTGGATAACCTTTCCGCGTAAAATGCCATCAATATCTGCAAAAGCGAATTTTATTTTCTGTATGTTGTTTTCCTGCAAATAAGCAGAAATTTGTTGCTCGTCCATGGTCAGATTTAAACTTTACCAAGATAATTAATATGGCTGTTATTATAAACTTTTATCAGCTATAACCGCAAAACTTTATATTAGTTTAATGAAGGATGATCTGCTATTTGTTTATGGTTCGTTACTTGATGGCAATAATGAGTTTGGCCGCTACCTGATGCATAAAGCCACGCAGGTGGGGCAAGCATTTTTTAAAGGGCGATTGTATGATTGCGGAGAATACCCCGGCGCAGTAGCAGATAGTAATAGTTATAATATAAAAGGTAGGGTTTACTTATTGAAAGACGCTATTGCCGATTTAAAAATACTGGACGATTACGAAGGTTTTGGCATTGATCAGGAGCAACCCAATCTCTTCATTCGTGAGTTGATCACCATAACCTGCAACAACCACCCACTTAGCTGTTGGGTTTACTTTTACAACTTATCTGTTGATGGGCTGAAAGAAATTACCTCGGGGGATTACGCTGATTATCTAAACAAATAAAAAAATCCCTTCACAGCTTTCGCCGGAAGGGATTTAATTATGTAAGTTTTAGAGTGATTAAACAACTGCTGTTTTTACAGTTTTAATAATAACTGCAGCAACTTTGTATGGATCAGCAGCCGAGTTAGGACGACGATCTTCCAAATAACCACTCCAGTTATGATCTACAGCGTAAAGCGGGATGCGGATAGAAGCACCACGGTCAGATACACCATAGCTAAAATCATGGATTGAAGCAGTTTCATGTTTACCAGTTAAGCGTTGATCGTTATCAGCACCATAAACTGCGATACACTCAGCAACAGCAGGGCGGAAAGCCTCGCAAACAGCTTTAAATTTAGCTTCGCTGTTAGCAGTACGCAATAATGTATTTGAGAAGTTAGCGTGCATACCAGAACCGTTCCAGTCTAATTGACCAAGCGGTTTGCAATGGTAGTTAATTGATACTCCGTATTTCTCGCCTATTCTTTCTAATAAATAACGTGCAACCCAAATTTGGTCACCAGCTTCTTTAGCGCCTTTAGCGAAGATCTGGAATTCCCACTGACCTGCAGCAACCTCGGCATTGATACCTTCAACGTTTAAGCCTGCTTCTAAACATACGTCTAAGTGCTCTTCAACAATCTCACGACCGTAAGCATTGTTAGCACCTACTGAACAGTAGTAAGGACCTTGTGGTGCAGGGTAACCAGCTGCCGGGAAACCAAGAGGTTTGTTAGTTGCAGGATCCCAAAGGAAATACTCTTGCTCAAAACCAAACCAAAAATCATTGTCATCATCTTGAATAAGCGCACGGCCATTTGACTCATGTGGTTGACCTTTTGAATCCAATACTTCACACATAACTAAGTGAGCGTCTTTTCTTCCCGGATCAGGTACTGTGAACACTGGCTTCAAGATACAATCAGATGATCCACCTGGTGCCTGCTCAGTTGATGAACCATCGAAGCTCCAGTTATCCAGATCTTCTACTTTTCCACTGAAACTTTTAACAATTTTAGTTTTACTACGCAGGCTTTGAGTTGGTTTGTAACCGTCAAGCCAAATGTACTCGAGTTTTGTTGCCATTTTTTATGTAATTTGTAAAGTTTGCTTGAAATTGCGATTTTTAATAGTATTAATCGCTTTATGCAGACAAATCTAAAATAATAATTCTATTTTTTGCAAATATTATCACAAAAACAATCAAAAAATTTAAAATACCATAAAAATATTACTCATTTATATTAAAAAACCCATTCGGAGCAGCTTATACAGCAATTTTAAGACCGCACATAACTTTGGCATTGCAAACAATAACATAAGTTAAGTGTTGGGTCCGCTTTTTTTAATAATTTAAACATTGTAATGTAATCCTCAACCGTTGTAGTGTTATCTTTTGATTATTTAACGCTGTTGCGGTCTGTATTGGATAATTTTTTATTAAAATTGCGTTCTGTTTTAATTCATCTATAAATAAATCATATAATCACATGAAAATAACCGTTATTGGTGCCGGTGCAGTCGGCGCTACTTGCGCGGATAACATTGCAAGGAAAGAGTTAGCCGAAGAATTAATTTTATTAGACATCAGAGAAGGTTTTGCCGAAGGTAAGGCTATTGATATGATGCAAACCGCAGCTCTGTTAGAGTTTGATACAAAAATTAAGGGTGTTACCAATGACTACGCTGCTACTGCCGACTCGGAAGTAGTTGTAATTACATCAGGTTTGCCGCGTAAACCCGGCATGACCCGCGAAGAACTAATTGGCACCAACGCAGGTATTGTAAAAAGCGTTACAGAGAACGTTCTGAAACACTCGCCAAATACTATCATTATAGTGGTATCAAACCCAATGGATACCATGAACTACCTTACGCTTAAAACTTCGGGCTTGCCTAAAAACCGTATTATTGGTATGGGCGGCGCGTTGGATTCTGCAAGGTTTAAATATTACCTGAGCCAAGAACTAGGCTGCTCTCCTGCCGACCTTAACGCGGTAGTTATTGGCGGCCATGGCGATACCACCATGATCCCGTTGATTAACCATGCTTATTGGAACAGTGTACCTGTTACCAACTTTTTAAGCAAAGAGCAGCAGGACAAAGTGGTTGCAGCTACTATGGTTGGCGGTGCTACTTTAACTAAACTAATTGGTACCTCTGCATGGTATGCACCGGGCGCAGGTACCGCATTTATGGTTGAAGCCATTGTACGCGACCAAAAGAAACTACTTTCTTGCGGTGTTGCGCTGGATGGTGAGTATGGCCAGTCTGACATATCATTAGTAGTGCCGGTTATCTTAGGCAAAAATGGATGGGAGAAAATTGTTGATTACAGCCTTACTGCTGATGAGCAAGCTGCCTTTAACAAAAGCGCCGATGCCGTACGCAACATGAACCAGGTACTGGTTGACAGCAACCTGATCTAATCAGCACATAACAATAATTTTGAAAGCCCCTGCTATTTTGATAGCAGGGGCTTTCTTATTTTCGGGTGTCCCAAAAAAAGATAAAAATATTTTATTTTTTGTGGGGCATTTATATATAATTAATTGATATTCAATTATTTAATTAGATATTTTTTTTACAAAAGTGGGACTACTTATAAGTCAGTGAGTTTAGCTGTAAATATTCAACAACAACTTGATAATAAACAACTTGAAAAAGTGAAAAATTTGCATTTTTTTGGGACAAAATGGGACAGTTTGTGGGACAGAATTTTTAAGCTAATTTTAGTGAAGAAGCGGCGGATACTTTTAAGTTCTAATACGGTCACGTTAGCAGATGCTACTTGTCCAAACAAAAGAGCTTGCCTTACAAAGTAAAGCAAGCCCTATGCAATGGTAGCAGAAATTATTTTTGTAACCAGTTTGACTATTTAATAGTAATCGGCAACGATGCAGCAGGTAAGCCATCGGCTGTTGCTGTTATTGTTACTGTACCCGGCTTATTTTTAGCGCCAATAATTGCCAGGGCTAAACCATTAAACGCTTTACGATGATCTGCCTTGAACGATTCCATGCTGGTTTGGCTTCCATTATCAACACCTGCCAAAAAGCTATCGGCTCCTGATAATTTGAATTTGATATCATTATCAGCATTAGGCACCATTATGCCATCCTTATCTACAATTTTAACAGTGATATAAGAAAGATCATGATCGTTTTTACGTATGATGCTCCTGTCTGCACTTAACTCTATCCTGGCCGGCGCTCCTGCAGTTTTAACTTCGGTAGTTTTAACCACTTTGCCATTTTTGCGCGATACGGCTTTTA